>WNFI01534557.1_pt1 | contig 24174 bp, 22 predicted proteins | sample 5400471 | NCBI WGS metagenome assembly WNFI01 (sample SAMN13153348, study PRJNA577476) | soil metagenome | isolation source: 100 cm saprolite on Douglas fir-dominated hillslope | place: USA:California | collected 2013-09-17 | reverse complement strand
CGCCCGCGTACGGCCGGCGCGGACCCGAGAGACCCGCGGCCACGGCGCCGCCAATGGTCGCGCCTGCGCCGAAGTGCGGCGGCTCGAAGGCGAGCATCTGGCGCTCGGCGGCGAGTGCGGCCTCGACCTCCGTGAGGAGCGTCCCCGCGCGCACCGTGAGCACCAGCTCCTTGGGCTCGTAGGCGACGATGCCGGAGTAGGGCGAAATGTTGAGGTTTTCCCCTTCGGATTCCTCGCCGTAGAAATACTTGGTCGAGCCGCCGCGAATGCGCAGCGGCCGCTTGCGCGCCGCGTGGTCGCGAATGCGTTCGCAAAGGGAACTGATGAATTCGGTCATCAGAATCGCGGAATGTCGGGATGCGGAAGCTGCCCGCCGTGAACGTGCATGCCGCCCCACTCCGCGCAGCGCTTGAGCGAGGGCACTGCCTTCCCGGGATTGAGGAAGCCGTCGGGATCGAAGGCCCGCTTCACGTCGTGGAAGGCGGCGATCTCGGGGGCGCGGAACTGCAGGCACATCTGGCGCAGCTTCTCGATGCCCACGCCGTGCTCGCCCGTGATGGTGCCGCCCATCTCGACGCAAAGCTCGAGAATGCGTCCCCCCAGCTCCTCGCTGCGCTCGAGCTCGCCGGGCTTGCTCGAATCGTAGAAGATGCAGGGGTGGATGTTGCCGTCGCCGGCGTGGAAGACGTTGCCTACCGTGAGGCCGTATTCCGCCGAAAGCCGGTAAACGCGGTCGAGCACATCCGGCAGGCAGCGGCGCGGGATCGTGCCGTCGATCGTGTAGTAGTCGGGCAGGATGGTCGCGAGCGCGATGAAGGCGCCCTTGCGCGCCTTCCACAACCGCTCGCGCTCGATCGTGTCGGCGGCAACGCGGACCTCGACGGCGCCGCATCGCTCGAGGATCGCCTTTACCGCGGCCAGCGCCTCGAGGGCTTCCTCGGCCCCGCCGTCGACCTCGGCGAGCAGCAACGCTTCGGCGCCGGCGGGAAACCCCAGGGCCATGAACCTCTCGCACGCTTCGACGACGATGCGGTCCATCATCTCGAGCGCCGCGGGAATGATGCCCGCGCCGATGATCTCTCCTACGGCCTCGGCGGCCTGGCGCACCGTCGGAAAGGCCGCGAGCATGGTCTCGGTGCGCTCGGGCATGGGCAGAAGGCGCACCGTGACGCGCGTGATGACGCCGAGGTTGCCCTCGCTGCCGGTCAGGAGCGCGACCAGGTCGTAGCCCGGAGAGTCGAGCGCGCGGCCGCCGGTATCGAGCACGTCGCCGTCGGCGTCGATCGCGCGCACCGCCATCACATTGTGAATCGTGAGCCCGTACTTGAGGCAATGCACGCCGCCCGCATTCTCGGCGACGTTGCCGCCGATCGAGCAGATCGACTGGCTCGACGGATCGGGCGCGTAGAAAAGGCCGTATCGCTCGACCGACTCCGAAACCTGCAGGTTGCGCACGCCCGGCTCGACGGTCGCGGCGCGGCCCGCGATGTCGATGTCGCGGACGCGCTTCATCCGGGAAAGCACGACCAGGACGCCGTCGCGGTGCGGAATCGCCCCGCCGGAAATGCCGGTGCCCGCGCCACGGGACACCAGCGGCACGCCGAGGTTGCGGCACGCCTTCACGATCGCGCGCACCTGCTCCTCGGAGTCCGGGATGACGGCGAGCATCGGCGTCTCGCGGTGCGCGATGAGCGCGTCGGTCTCGAAAGGCTTCAACCCTTCGTCGTCGGCGATCACCTGGAGCGGCGGCTGGATCGCGCGCAGGGCCGCGAGGATGCGATCGCGAACGCTCGCTCGGGCGACGGCGCTCATTGCTTACCCTCTCCCCCCTGGGGGGGCTCTCCCTCGTCCGAGCAAGGGAGAGGGAGCGAACGTGGGATGCGGTTTCGAAGTGCGCGGCGCCATCAGAAGCGCGGCAGCCCGGGGTGCGGCAGGGCGCCGCCCTTCACCCGCATCGCTCCGTATTCCGCGCAGCGATGCAGCGTGGGAACCGCCTTGCCCGGATTGAGCAGCCCTTCGGGATCGAACGCCGCCTTGACGGCGTGGAACTGCGCCAGCTCCGCGGGCTGGAACTGGCTGCACATCTGGTTGATCTTCTCGACGCCCACGCCGTGCTCGCCCGTGATCGTGCCGCCCACCTCGATGCACAACTCGAGGATGTCCGCGGCGAATCTCTCGGTGGTGTCGAGCTCGCCGGGAACGTTGGCGTCGTAGAGGATGAGCGGATGCAGGTTGCCGTCTCCCGCATGGAACACGTTGGCGCAACGCAGGCCGTAGCGCTGCGAGAATTCGCCGATGCTGGCAAGCACGCGCGCGAGCGCGGCGCGCGGAATCGAGCCGTCGATGCAGTAGTAGTCGGGCGAGATGCGCCCTACAGCGGGAAACGCTGCCTTGCGACCGGACCAGAAACGCAGCCGCTCGGCGTCGTCCTGCGAGACGCGAATCCGCGTGGCGCCGTTCGCGCGCATCACTTCGCTCATCTTCTCGATCTCGTAGGCGACGTCGTCGCAGCAGCCGTCGGCCTCCGCGAGCAGGATCGCCTCGGCCTCGAGGTCATAGCCCGCGTGCACGAAGTCCTCGACCGCGCGCGTGGCGAGCTTGTCCATCATCTCGAGCCCCGCGGGAACGATCCCGGCGCCGATCACGCTCGCCACGGCGTTGCCCGCGCTCTCGACGTCGGGGAAAGAGGCCATGATGCATCGCGAGAGCTCGGGCTTGGCGAGGAGCTTCACCGTCACCTCGAGCGTCACGGCGAGCAGGCCCTCGGAGCCGTGAGCGAGCGCGAGCAGGTCGTAGCCGGGCGTGTCGAGCGCATCGGAGCCGAGACTGACGACGTCTCCCTCGATCGTGATCACGCGCAGCTTCGTCACGTTGTGCACCGTGAGGCCGTACTTGAGGCAGTGCACGCCTCCCGAGTTCTCGGCGACATTGCCGCCGATGGAGCACGCGATCTGGCTCGACGGATCGGGAGCGTAGTACAGGCCGAGGGGTGCGACGGCCTGCGAGATCTTCAAGTTCGTCACCCCGGGCTGGACGCGCGCCTTGCGCGCGGCCGCATCGACGGCGATCACGCGGTTGAATTTGGCGAGCGAGAGCAGGATGCCGTCGGCGAGCGGCAGCGCACCGCCGGAAAGGCCGGTCCCGGCGCCGCGCGCCACCACGGGCGTGCGCGTCTCGCGCGCCATCGCGAGCACCGCGGCGAGCTGCGCCTCGTCGGCGGGGATCACGGCCACGAGAGGGGTCTCGCGATACGCGGAGAGCCCGTCGCATTCATAAGGCTTGAGCGCCTCGCGGTCCACGAGGATCGATTCGGGCGCAAGGATGCGGCCGAGCGCCTCGGCAAGCCGCAGCTTGCGTTCGTTCATCGCGCTCGGGGAGATTTCGCGGACCGCGTTCATGGGTACGATTATCCCATGGACCCCGCAGCCTATCTCGCCTTCGCGGCGCTGCTCGTGATCGTCGGGCTCGCCGGCACTGTCCTGCCGGTCCTGCCGGGCGTGCTGTTCGTCTTCGCGGGGCTTTTCATCGCCGCCTGGGCCGAGGGCTTCGCGCGCGTGGGCGCCGTCGGGCTGTCCGTCATCGGCGCCCTCGCCGCCCTCGCGCTGATCGCCGATTTCGCGGCCGCGCTCCTAGGGGCGAAGCGTGTGGGGGCGAGCCCGCGCGCGCTCTTCGGCGCGGCGGCCGGCGGCCTCATCGGTGTGTTCTTCGGAATTCCGGGAATCCTGCTCGGCCCTTTCTTCGGCGCGGTCCTGGGAGAGCTATGGGCGCGCGGCGGCTTGAAGCAGGCGGGAAAGGTCGGCATCGGAACCTGGCTCGGGCTCCTCATCGCCGCAGCGGCCAAGGTGATCATCGCGTTCGCGATGATCGCGACCTTCTTCGCGTTCTATCTCCTCAATAACTGAATCACCCTTTCCCCAACCCTCTCCCAAGGGAGAGGGAGCAATCGTCGGACAGGGTTTCGCGAAATGGAGGCGACAATATCAGGACATCACGGACAACTGCTTGTTGGCGTTCTCGAGGCGCTCGACGAGCGTGTTGAGGAAGCGCTCGTCGAAGAGGCGGCGGCACGAGAGCGAGGCGCCGCGCAGGTCCTCGGCGCGGATCTTCATCACGATGACATCCGAAGTGCTGGTGACCGTCGCGGAGCGGTGCGGATCGCCTTTCTGCATCAGATAGGACATCTCGCCGAAGCAATCGCCCGCGGTCAGCACCGAGAGCGTGCGCTTGCCGCGCGTGACGCGCACGTAGCCTCCCGCGAGGACGAAGAACGAATCGCCCTGGTCGCCTTCCTTGACCAGCGCCGTATCGGGCTTGAACTTCGCCCACTTGCTGATCTTCATCACCTCCCAGAGCTCGTTCTCGGGGAATTCGCGGAAAAACGGCAGCGTGCGCAGCAGGCTGAAGCGCTCGGTGTCGGACTGGTCGCGCTTCTCCTCGGTCTTGTGCTCCTTCTTCCAGATCTCCGCCAACGCCGCGCCGAACTCGTCCCAGGTCGCGAAGCGCTGCGCCGGGTCCTTCGCCATCGCCTTCATCACGACCGTATTGAGCTCGGGCGAGATTTCCTTGCGGTGCGTGACGGGCGGCTCCGGGTCGGTGTTCACGATCTGGTAGATGACGCTCAAGGTGTTGGCGCCCGAGAACGGCAGGCGCCCCGTCAGCATGAAGTACATCACCACGCCGAGCGCGTAGATGTCGGTGAGGTGCGAGGCCTGCGCGGCGCCCGTGACGAGCTCCGGCGCCATGTACGCGGGCGAGCCGACGTTGGTGATGACGGTGCGGTCGGAGACCTTGTTGATCGAGGCGCCGAAGTCGGCGATCTTGATCTCGGTGCCGTCGTGGTGGAGGATGTTGCCCGGCTTGATGTCGCGGTGCGTGAGGCCGAGCGTCTGCGCGAAGGCGAGAGCCCGCACGCACTTGAAGCTGATTTCCGCGACCTCGCGCGTCTCCAGGAGCGCATCGGGCTTGCAGAACTTCTCGAGCGTGCCGCCCTCGACGTACTCCATCACGATGTAGCTGTACTTGTCCTCGACCACCGCGTCGTAGATCTGCACGATGTGCGGATGGTTGAGCTTGCCCGCAAGCGCCGCCTCGTTGAGGAACATGCTCTTGTAGAAGGCGCCGTCCTCGCTGCTCTTCAACGCCTCGGGGAAGGCGACCTTGATCGCCACCTTGCGCTTGGCGAACGGATCCTCGGCGAGGTAGACCTTTCCCGAGGCGCCCTTGCCGAGCTCGCGCAGCAGCTGGTACTTGCCGACCGCCTGCATCGTGCTCATACGCAGCGCCCTCCGTCGACCTCGAGGCACGCCCCGGTGATGAACCCAGCCTCGTCAGAGGCCAGGAAAAGCGCGGCGTTGGCCACGTCGAGCGGCTTCGACAGGCGCCCCAGCGGAATCGAGGCGATGAACTTCTTGCGATTGTCGGGTGTGTCGGGCATTCCCATGAATTTCTCAAGCAGCGCGGTTTCCCCGATCACCGGATTCACGACGTTCACGCGAATCCTGTCGGGACCGAGCTCCGCGGCCATCGAGCGCGAAGTGACGATCGCCGCGCCCTTCGAGCCGTTGTACCAGGTGAGCCCCGGCCGCGGGCGCACGCCGGCGGTCGAAGCGATGGTGACGAAGCAGCCGCCTCCGGCCTTGCGAAAATGCGGCACCGCATGGCGCGCGGTGAGAAAGAGCGGCTTCACGTTCACGGCGTAGATGCGGTCGAACTCGTCCTCTTCGACCTCGAGCATGGGGCGATTGCGGTGGGTGGTGCCGGCGTTGTTGACGACGATGTCGAGCCGGCCGAACGCCTCGAGGGCCGATCGCACCAGTCCCGCGACTTCCGCGTCCCTGGAGACATCTCCCACGCGCGCGGCCGCCTCCCCGCCCTGGGCGCGGATCTCTCCAACGACGCGCTGCGCGGAGCTCTCCACGATGTCGTTGACAACGACCTTGGCGCCTTCTTCCGCGTAGCGGCGGGCGATCGCTTCACCGAATCCGGAGCCTGCGCCGGTGACGATGGCTACTTTGTTCTCGAGTCGCATCCGGTTGTGGTTGCTCAGCCGTGCCTGATCGCGACGGTCTTCAACGTGGTGAAGCTCAGCAGCCCCGCCCAGCCCTTTTCGCGGCCGTGGCCGCTCTTCTTCACGCCGCCGAACGGCAGCTCCACGCCGCCGCCCGCGCCATAGTCGTTGATGAATACCTGCCCCGACTTGAGCGCGTGCGCAAGGCGCATCTGGCGCCCGCCGTCGCGCGTCCACACGCCGGCGACGAGCCCGTACGGCGTGCCGTTGGCGATCTCGACAGCCTGCGCCTCGGTGTCGAAGGGCATGGCGACCAGGATCGGCCCGAAGATCTCCTCCTGCGCGAGGGGATGGGCCGGGGGAACGTCGGCGAAGAGCATCGGCACTTGGAAGAAACCCCCTTTGGCGATGTTGGGCGAGAGAGAGCCGGTCGCCACGCAGCGCAGCCCATCGCCAAGGGCGCGCTTCACGTAGCCCTGCACGCGCTCGAGCTGCTTCGCGTTCACCAGCGGTCCCACGTCGAACTCGCGATCGGCAGGGCCGCAGGTGAGCGACTTGAAGATCTCCGCGGCGCGCGCGAGCACGTCTTCGTACACCGCCCTTTCGACGAGGAGGCGGCTGCCCGCCGAGCAGGTCTGGCCGGCGTTCTGCACGATCGCGTTCACGATGACCGGCACCGCGGCCTCGAGGTCGGCGTCGGCGAAGACGATCTGCGGCGACTTGCCGCCGAGCTCGAGCGTCACCGGACAGTGGTGGGACGCGGCGGCCTGCGTCACCCGCGCCCCCGTCTCGGGCGAGCCGGTGAACGAGATGTGATCGACGCCGGGATGCGCCGCCAGGGCCGCGCCCGCCTCGGTGCCGAGGCCGGTGACCACGTTGAGCGCTCCCGAAGGAAAACCCGCCTCCACCGCGAGGTGCGCGATCTCGAGCAGCGCGAGGCTCGCGTCTTCCGGGGGTTTCAGCACGCAGGCGTTCCCCGCGGCGAGCGCCGCGCCGACGCTGCGGCCGAAGATCTGCGACGGATAGTTCCACGGAATGATGTGGCCGGTCACGCCGAAGGGCACGCGCAGGGTCATCACCGTATATCCCGACGGATAGGGCAACACCTCACCCGCGAGCTTGTCGCAGGCGCCGGCGTAGTACTCGAAATAGCGCGCGAGGGACGCGATGTCGCGCCGCGACTGCGCCAGCGGCTTGCCGACGTCGCGCGATTCGATGGTGGCGAGCCTCTCGCCCTCGACGGCGATCAACTGGGACAGCTTGAGCAGCAGCCTGCCGCGCTCGGCGGGGGCCAGCGCGCCCCACGGGCCCTCGAAGGCGGCGCGGGCCGCGCGAACGGCGACATCGACATCCTCGGCGCCGCCGCGAGCGATCTCGGCGAAAACTTCGCCCGTACCCGGATCGAGGACCGCGAGCGTGCGGCCTTCGGCGGCGCGCACCCACTCGTTGCCGATCAAGTGCCGGGCGAGGCTCTGCGGCGTGAGGGGGAGATCACCGGCCTTGTTCATAGCCGGGATTATCTCTCAGAAATAGCCATCGCTCAGAACCGGCCCGTGGTCGCGAATGCGCCGTCAGAACAATCCAACGATCTTCCCCGTGTCGTCCACGTCGATCGCGCACGCCGACGGCACTTTCGGCAGGCCCGGCATGGTCATGATGTCGCCGCAGATCATGACGACGAACTCGGCGCCGGCGGCAAGGCGCACCTCGCGCACGTTCACCACGTGGCCCGAGGGCGCCCCGCGCAGCTGCGGATCGGTGGAGAACGAGTACTGCGTCTTCGCCACGCACACCGGATAGTGCGCGTAGCCCGACTCCTGGAGCTTCTTGATCTGCGCGCGCACCTTGGAATCGGCCGTGATGTCGGAAGCGCCGTAGATCTTGGTGGCGATCGCCTTCATCTTGTCCCAGAGCGTGTCCTTCTCGTCGTAGACGAACTTGAAGTCGGTGGGCTCGTCGCACAACCGCACGACTTCCTTCGCGACCTCGACCGCGCCCTTGCCGCCCTCCGCCCAGTGGCGAGCGAGGATCACCTTCGCCTGGTGGTGCGCCATCTTGTCCATCAGGAGCTTCACCTCGGCATCGGTGTCCTCGGTGCGGTGGTTGATCGAGACCACGCACGGCAGCCCGTAATTGTTGCGGATGTTGTTCACGTGCCGCTCGATGTTCGCGATGCCCTTCTCGAGCGCCGCGAGGTTGGGCTTGCCGAGCTCCTTCACCTCAATGCCGCCGTGGTACTTGAGCGCGCGGATCGTGGCCACGAGCACCACCGCGGAGGGCCGCAGGCCTGCCTTGCGGCACTTGATGTCGACGAACTTCTCCGCCCCGAGGTCGGCGCCGAAGCCCGCCTCGGTCACCACGTAGTCGCCGAGCTTGAGCGCGGTCTGCGTGGCGAGCACCGAGTTGCAGCCGTGGGCGATGTTGGCGAAGGGTCCGCCGTGGATGAAGGCGGGCGAATGCTCGAGCGTCTGCACGAGGTTGGGCGCGAGCGCGTCCTTCAGCAGCGCGGTCATCGCGCCGTGCGTCTTCAGGTCGCGGGCGAGGATCGGCTTCTGGTCGCGGGTGTAGCCGCACACGATCTTGCCCAGGCGCTCCTTCAGGTCCTTCACGCTCGTCGACAGGCAGAAAATCGCCATCACTTCGGAGGCGACCACGATGTCGAAGCCGTCCTCGCGGGGGAATCCGTTGGCCGGCCCGCCGAGCGCCACGGTGATCTCGCGCAGCGCCCGGTCGTTCATGTCCATGACGCGCTTCCAGGCGATGCGGCGCACGTCGAAGCCGAGCTCGTTGCCGTGGTTGATGTGGTTGTCGATCATCGCGGCCAGCAGGTTGTTCGCCAGCCCGATCGCGCTGAAGTCGCCGGTGAAGTGCAGGTTGATGTCCTCCATCGGCACCACCTGCGCGAAGCCGCCCCCCGCGGCCCCGCCCTTCATGCCGAACACCGGCCCCAACGAGGGCTCGCGCAGGCAGATGATCGCCTTCTTGCCGATATGGTTGAGCGCGTCTCCCAGGCCCACCGTGGTGGTGGTCTTGCCCTCGCCCGCGGGCGTGGGGCTGATGGCGGTCACCAGGACCAGCTTGCCGTCGGGTTTCGCCTTGAGCGTGTCGATGTACTCCAGGGCGACCTTCGCCTTGTAGTGGCCGAAGGGCGAGATCGCCGCGTCGGGAATGCCGAGCTTGCGGGCGATCTCGCCAATGGGTTTCATCTTCGCCTTTTGGGCGATCTCGATGTCGCTTTGCATGGGGGGTCCTCGCGTGGGTTTGCGGTGAGTATAGGAACACCGCAAAATGCCCCTCCTTGACGGCTGTCAATTCCTTCCTGCATGCACCCCCACGAAACCCTGCTGCGCGAGTTCTATTCCCGGTTCGCCGCGGGCGACGCCGAAGGCATGGCGCGCTGCTACCACCCCGAGGTCGCCTTCAGCGATCCGGTGTTCCCGATGCTGCGGGGACGCGAGGCTTCGGACATGTGGCGCATGCTGCTTTCACGCGCGGCCGATCTCCGGATCACGCTCGACGCCGCCGCCGCCGATCAGGAAGGCGGCACCGCCCGATGGACCGCGCGCTACACGTTCACCCGCACCGGGCGGCCCGTGGTGAACCACGTCGAGGGAATGTTCGCTTTCCGCGACGGGCTCATCGTGCGTCACTACGATCGCTTCTCGTTCTGGCGCTGGGCGGCGCAGGCCCTGGGCCCGCTGGGTTCTGCCCTCGGCTGGTTCGCGCCGATCCAGTGGAGAGTGCGCAAGGACGCCGCCGCCTCGCTCGAGCATTTCCGCTCGCGCTCGCCCTAGTGCCGTAGCGTCGGCGTCCCGAAGAACTCGCGAATCAGGAATTCCTCGAGGCCGTCGTTGTCCTCGGGGCGCGCCGAGAGGATCACGACCCGGCCCAGGTTGTGCGACTCCCAGCGGAAGTCGCCGGCGTAGTGCGTGCGGATGAGCTCGATCATGCGCCGCACGATGGCGCGCTCGACGTCGCCTCCCGGGCCCGCGTCGACCTCGATCACTTCGCGCCACTGACGGTAGGAATCGGGCCGCCAGCCGTTGAAGGAGAATTCCGCGGTGCGCGTGCCCTTGCGCAGGATCGTGAAGACTCCGCCCACGCCTTCGGTCGGCGCGGTGCGCAGGTTGCGGTTGATGGTCGCGGTGGCCGATTCCGCCTCAGTCGGCTCGCGCTCGGCGGCCGGGCCCGCGGTCGCGGCCTCCGCGGCGCGGCGACGCTCGCGGCGGGCGTTGATGGCGGCCATCATGTCGAACTGCGGCGTGGCGTGCGGCTCGGGAGCCGGGAGGGGCAGCGGTGGCGCCCTTGCGGCGCGCGGCGGCTCGCGTGGCACGGGCGCGCGCGGCACGACCGGCGGCCGGATGGGCGTGGGCCGCACCTCGGGAGCCGGCTCGACCCGCGCGGCTTCCTCGGCCGGCTCGGGCTGGGCGGGAACGATGTGCACCACCATGGGCCCTTGTAGCAACGAGCTCAGCGCCTGTTCGCCGGGGCGCTTGCGCAGCGGAATCGAGAAGATCAGCGCGTGAATCGCGAGCGAGACGACTACGGCGACCGTGATGCGGCGGTTGCGGCGGTTGGCGAGCACGGCGAGCCCGGTCGCGCGCTACCTGCGCCGCAGGATGATCACGTTTCCCGCGACCGAGACCGCGATCCCGATCCACGTGAGGGCGTGCCAGCGAAAACCCTCGAACGCCGCGGAGATGACGAGCGCCACGATGGGCACCATCACGCCGATATAGCCCGAACGGGCCGGCCCGATGCGCTTCAAGAGTGTGAGGTAGCTGCCGAAGGCGACGATCGAGCCCAGGATGGTGAGGTACAGCAGCGACAGCACGTAGGCGGCAGTGAATTCGAAGTCGAGCGACTTTCCCATGGCGAGCGCGACCGCGAGCGAGAAAAGCGCGCCGTAGAGCATCCCCCACGCCATCGACTGCCATAACGGCAGGCGCGCGCCCTGGTTGCGGTGCGCCACGAGCGAGCCCAGCGCCGAGAGCGCCACGGCGATGACGGTGAAGAGCGCGCCCAGCGCCGTCTTGCGGTCGCCTTGCAGGTGCGCGAATTCCGGCCAGAACACGAGCGCGATCCCGGCCATCCCCAGGATCGAGCCGGCGATCACCGGGCGCGTCATCGGCGTGCCGAAGAAAAGGCGCATGCCGAGCATGCCGAGCAGCGGGCTCGCCGAGTAGCCGACCGCCACCAATCCCGACACGACGTAGCGCTCCGCGTAGTACACGGCGATGTAGCTCACGCTGAACATCAGGATTCCCATGAGCGCGATCCACAGGTGCTCGCGAAGCGTGTAGCGCAGCGGCAGGCGCCGCGCGCTGCAGTAGCCGAAGATGAGGAGCGAGCCCAGCAGGAACCGGTAGAAGACGCTCGCTTCCGGCGCGACCGTGCCGAGCTGGTAGGTGATCGCGAGCCACGTCGAGCCCCAGATCGTGACGCAGACGACGAAGAGGTGGAGGTTGGTCAACGGAACTTGGATCCCCGCCTACGCGGGGATGGCGTCGGCTGATGACGCGGTGAGGGCGTCATCTCGCCAACGCCACCTGGTCGAGGATGAAGGCGTAGGTGAAGGCGATCTCCTTGAGGGCGTCGTAGCGCCCCGAAGCCCCTCCGTGTCCCGCCTCCATGATGGTCTTCAGCAGCAGCGGATTGCGGTCGGTCTTGAGCGTGCGCAGCTTGGCGACGTACTTCGCGGCCTCCCAGTATCCGACCTGGCTGTCGTTCAGCGAAGTCTCGGCGAGAATCGCCGGATAGCGCGCCTTCCTCAGGTTGTCGTACGGCGAATATGAGCGCATGTACCTATAGAACCGCTTCTGCCTCGGATTGCCCCACTCGAGGTATTCGCCGATGGTGAGCGGCAGCGACTCGTCGAGCATCGTCGTGATGATGTCCACGAACGGAACCTGGGCCACCACCGCCTTGAAGAGACCGGGCCGCATGTTGGTCACCGCGCCCATGAGCAGCCCGCCCGCGCTCCCGCCCTGGATCACGAGCCGGTCGGGCGCGGTGTAGCGGCGGCGCACGAGCGATTCGGCGCAGGCGACGAAATCGTCGAAGGTGTTTTTCTTCTTCAGCAACTTGCCCGCGTCGTACCAGAGCCTGCCGCGATCGCCGCCGCCGCGGACGTGGGCGATGGCGTAGATCATCCCGCGATCGAGGAGCGAGATGCGCGCGCTCGAGAACCACGGGTCCATCGGAATGCCGTAGGAACCGTAGCCGTAGAGCAGCAAGGGCTGCGGCGCCTTCCCGCGCATGGATTTGCGATACACGAGCGAGATGGGGACGCGCGTTCCGTCCCGGGCGACCGCCGCAAGCGCTTCGGAAACGTATTCGCCCGGATCGTAGCCTCCCAGCACGGGCTGGCGCTTCAACAGCGTGCGCGTGCGCGCGTCCTGGTCGTAGAGATACCACGAGCGCGGCGTGACGAGGCTCTCGTAGATGAAGAGGAACTGCCGCGTGTCGTACTCGTAGTTGGCGCCCGGATGCGCGGAATAGACCGCCTCGTCGAAAGCCACGTAGTGGTGCTTGCCAGTCGCGAAATCGGTGAGGCGCAGCTTGAGAAGCCCCTTGTCGCGCTCGACCAGGACCCAGAAGGTCGCGAAGAGGTGGATCTCCTCGAGCATCACGAGCGTCCGGTGCGCGACCACCTGCCGCCAGTTCTTGCTCCCCGGGTCGGGAAGCGGAGCGCGCACCAGGCGGAAGTTGCGGCCCTTGTCGTTGGTGCGGATGAAGAACTCCTCGCCGTGGTGGTCGAGGTAATACTCGTGACCCTGGCGCCGCGGCTCGACCACGCGAAACTCGCCCATGGGGTCGGAGGCGTGCAGCACCCGCATCTCCGAGGTGTCCTTGCTATGAACCCCGAGCACGATGAACGCCTCGCTGCGCGTGTCGCCCACGCCCATGTCGAAGTGCTCGTCGCGCTCCTCGTAGAGCACCGTGTCGCGCGGCTCGCCCAGCACGAGCCGGTGCAGGCGATAGCTGCGCTTGGTGGTCGCGTGCTCTTCCACGTAGAAGAGCGTCTTGCTGTCGGCGGCCCACGCCGAGGAAGTCACGCGCTCCGCGCTTTCGCGCAGGAGCTCGCCCGTGGCCAGGTCCTTCACGCGCAGCGTGTATTGGCGATAACCGGTGAAGTCGACGCTGTAGGCGAGCTTGCCCTGATCCGGGCTCACGTCGATGAGCCCCACCGCGGTGTACTTGTGCCCTTTCGCCAGCGCGTTCATATCGAGGAGGATCTCCTCGGGCGCCTCCATCGTGCCCTTGCGGCGGCAAAAGATCGGGTACTGCAGGCCCTCGACTTCGCGCTGGTAGTACCAGTAGCCGTGATGCCGGTAGGGAACGCTCTCGTCGGTCTCCTTCACGCGCGCGAGCATCTCGTCGTAGAGCGAATCGCGGAAGCTCGCGAGCGGCTTCATCACGCCTTCGGCGTAGCGGTTCTCGGCATGCAGATAGTCGATGACTTCGGGGCTCGCCTTGTCGCGCAGCCAGGCATAGGGATCGACGCGGCGATCGCCGAACTTCGTCAGCACCTTCGGCCTCCTCGCCGCCCTGGGCGGGGCGGGCGTGGCGGCGAGAACGGCCTGGGACGTGAGCGGGAGGGATTCGGGCAGGAGCATGGCTTGAGGGGGCGGATTATACGGGCGAGCGCACCGCACCACCCGCGACACCGCATTCCACTTCATGAAAGACGTCAACGCGCCCTCGGGAGTTCCGTTTATGGATACGTGCGAAGGCACAAAAAAACCCTACATTCCATGGAGAAACGAACAATGAAGATCACCATTCTCGCCGCCGTCGTGACGGCGATCGCCCTGCCCGCGGCGGCACAGACCAGCACGCCGCTCGTCGACAAGCGCCAGGCCAACCAGGAAGCCCGCATCCAGCAGGGCGTGCAATCGGGCCAGCTCACCCCCAAGGAGGCCGCAAGGCTGGAGAAGGGCCAGGCCAAGGTCCAGGCCGCGGAAGACAAGGCCAAGGCCGACGGCGTGGTCACCCCGAAGGAGCGCGCCAAGCTCGCCAAGAAGCAGAACCAGCAAAGCAAGAAGATCTACAGGGAAAAGCACGACAAGCAGACCACCGCGCCCAAGGCCAGCTGATCGCTGACGCACGGAGGCGCAGGGGGCGGGTTCCACATTCTCGCGATGACGCAGCACGGACTCGAAAGGAACCTGTCCCCAACTTCGGCGGGGTAAAATCGCTTTCAGCGATTCGAGCCCCGCCGAATGTTCGATGCGACCCCCCTCCATAACCGCTCGGAAACCGAGCTCTACGCCGAGCTCCACGCCCAGGCGAGCGCGCTCTTCGCCGGCGAGCGCGATTTCACCGCCAACGCCGCCAACCTCGCGGCGCTGATCTTCAACGCGCTGCCCGGCCTCAACTGGACCGGTTTCTACTGGCTGAAGGACGGCGAGCTCGTATTGGGCCCGTTCCAGGGCAAGCCCGCGTGCGTTCGCATCGCGATGGGAAAGGGCGTGTGCGGGACCGCCGCGCAGGAGCGCCGCACCCTGATCGTTCCCAACGTGCACGAGTTTCCCGGCCATATCGCGTGCGATTCGGCTTCCAGCAGCGAAGTGGTGATCCCGTTGCTCGAAGCGAACCGCGTGATCGGAGTCCTCGACCTCGACAGCCCGAAATTCGGACGCTTCACTCCGGAAGACGCGCGCGGCCTCGAAGCCCTCGCCGCGCTGTTCCTGAAAACGACCGACCTGGGAGGATGACTTGTCCTATATCGAGCAGTCCCTGATCGAGGGCGAGACGATCGTCCATCGCGCGCGGGTGTCGTGGTGGTCGCAGTTCCCGCTGGTGTTGCTCGGCGTGGTCACGCTCGTGATCGTGGTCGGCCTCGTGTTCCTCGTCATGGCGTGGATCCGCGTGCGCTCCACGGAGCTCGCCATCACCAACAGGCGCGTGATCGCGAAGTTCGGCTTCGTGAAGCGCCACACGGTCGAGATCAACCTCGACAAGGTCGAGGCGCTGAAAGTCGAGCAAGGCGTGTGGGGCCGCATCCTCAATTTCGGCACCATCTTCATTTCCGGCGCCGGCACCTCCGTGGCGCCCATTCCCGACATCGCCGATCCGCTCGTCTTCCGCCGCAAGTTCATGGAGGCCACGAACCGGCCGATGACGATGCCACGGCCGTGACATGAAGGGGACAGAGCACATCCGGTCTCGAGCTGTGATTTGTCCCCGTCTACCTGCTCGCCAATGACACTGCGATCGCTCCTCGTCGACTTCAACTCGTACTTCGCCTCGGTGGAGCAGCAGGCCGAGCCGCGGCTTCGCGGCAGGCCGCTGGGCGTGGTGCCGATGCTCGCCGACACGACGGTGTGCATCGCGGCCAGCGTCGAGGCGAAGCAGTACGGGGTGAAGACGGGCACGAAGGTCGCGGAGGCGCGCCGCCTGTGTCCGCAGATCGAGTTCGTCGTCGCGCGCCACGAGATCTACATCGATTACCACCATCGCGCCGTGGCGGTCGTCGATTCGGTGGTTCCGGTACGCGCCGTGCTCTCGATCGACGAGATGGACTGCGAGCTCACCGGCCGCTGGCGGGACAAAGCGCGCGCGCTGGACCTGGCAAGGCGAGTGAAGGCTGAGCTCGGCACGCAGATCGGCGAGTGCCTGCGGACTTCCATCGGAATCGGCCCCAACACGTTCATCGCCAAGACCGCCTCCGACATGATGAAGCCGGATGGCCTCATCGTGATCGAGCAGTCGGAGCTTCCCGAGCGGCTCTTCGACCTGGACGCGCGCGCTCTCTCGGGCATCGGCAAGCAGATGGAGAAGCGCCTCGCGCGCCACGGGATCAAGACGGTGCGCGATCTCGCGGCGAAGAGCCGCGACGAGCTGCACGCGATCTGGGGCGGGGTGGGCGGCGACATCATGTACAGCCGCATCCGCGGCGAGGAGCAGCACGAGCGCGAGACGAACACCTCGTCGATCTCGCATTCGAGCGTGCTCGGACCCGATTCACGCAATCCCGAGCACGCCTACGCGGTCCTCGATCGCTTGTCTCAGAAGGCGGCGATGCGCCTGCGCAAGGCGGGGTATTACGCCGCGCGCATGTCGATTGGTTTGAAATTCCTCGACGGCAGCCACTGGGACGCCGAGATGCGGCTGGTCGACACGCAGGACACAATGGCTTTCCTGCACGTCCTCGAGAGGCTCTGGGCGCGGCGTCCGAAGGATCGGCGCACCATCCTCAAGGTCGGGATGGCCTATTCGGATTTCGTGAGCGAGGCCGGGCACACGGGGTCGCTCTTCGCCTCCGAAGGAAAGGCGAAGAATCTCTACTCGACGCTCGACAAGCTGAACGCGCGCTTCGGCAAGCAGGCGGTCTATTTCGCGAGCGCCCACAAGGCGCGCGATCGCGGCGGGCTGCACATCGCCTTCAACCACATTCCCGATCCGAAGACCGACAAATGACCGTCATTCCCGCGTAGGCACTCTTTACGTCGGGGGCACGGCCAACCTCCCGCCGGGCCGCCATCACGAGAGAAAAGCAGATCAAAAAGTGGAACCGCATCTGGAAGCTGTCCTTGAACGCGGGAATGACATGCTCATGAAGGGCAACGTCGTCGCCATCACCGGCGCATCGAAGGGCATCGGCGCGGAGCTCGCGCGGCAGCTGGCCGCGCAGGGCGCGAAGCTGGTGCTCGCGGCGCGTAACGAGAAGGAGCTCGAGGCGGTCGCCGAGCAATGCCGCAAGGCGGGCGCCTCTGTGGTCACCGTGAAGGCAGACGTGGCCGTCGAGCGGGATTGCCAGGCGATCGTCGCCGGGGCGGTGCTCGCCTTCGGGCGCCTCGATACTCTCGTGAACAATGCCGGGATCAGCATGTGGGCGCGCTTCGAGGACATCCAGGACATGTCGATCCTCGAGCGCATCATGCAGGTGAACTACATGGGCGCGGTCTATTGCACCCATCACGCCCTTCCACACCTGCGCGAATCGAAGGGGCGCGTCGTCGGAGTCGCGAGCCTCGCGGGGCGCACCGGCGTTCCCACGCGCACGGGTTACAGCGCGAGCAAGCACGCGATGACGGGCTTTTTCGACTCGCTGCGCATCGAGCTCGAAGGCTCGGGGGTGACGGTGACGATGATCTACCCCGGATTCGTCGCCACCGGGATCCGCGAGAACGCGACCGGCCCCGACGGCAAGGCCATCATGGTGAGCCCGGTGAAGGAAGGCGAGGTGATGGGCGTGGAGAAGTGCGCCCGGCGCATCGTTCGGGCCATCGAACGACGCGAGCGCGAAGTCGTGATGACCGCTCGCGGTAAAATAGGCCTCTGGCTCAAGCTCCTCGCCCCGTCCCTCATCGACCGGATGGCGAAGCGCGCCATCGAACGCGGACGTTGATTCCCCACCAGGAGAAAGCGATGACGATCAAAGTCGGAGACAAGCTTCCCGAAGGCACCGTGCAGGAATTCATCGAAGTCGAGGGCAACGGCTGCACCGTAGGACCCAACACCTTCAAGGTCGAGGACCAGGTGAAGGGCAAGAAGATCGCGATCTTCGGCCTCCCCGGAGCCTTCACCCCGACCTGCTCCGCCAAGCACGTGCCGAGTTATCTCAATAACCTCGACAAGCTCAAGGCGAAAGGCGTGGACGAAGTGTGGTGCCTCGCCGTGAACGATCCCTTCGTGATGGGGGCATGGGCGCGCGACCAGAAGGCGAACGGCAAGATCCGCTTCATGGGCGACGGCAGCGCCGAGTACACGAAGAAGCTGGGCCTCGGGCTGGATCTCAATGCGCGCGGGATGGGCATGCGTTGCCAGCGCTTCTCGATGCTGATCGACAACGGTGTGGTGAAGACGCTCAACGTCGAGGCGCCCGGGAAGTTCGAGGTCTCCGGCGGCGACACGATGCTGGGGCAGGTCTAGTCGTTTGCCCCTCACGCTGTCGGCGCTGCACGTCTATCCCGTAAAGGGACTCAAGGGCATCGACCTCGCGACGGCGCGCTGCACCGACCGCGGCTTCGAGCACGACCGCCGCTGGATGGTGGTCGATTCCGACGGCGAGTTCCTGTCGCAGCGCGAGCACCCGAAGATGGCCACCGTCTGGACCGAGATCGCCGGCGGCGCGCTGTCGCTCTCGGCGCCGGACGAGCCGGGCGTCGAGGTGCCGATCGATGCGCGCGGCGTACCGACGATGCGCGTGCGCGTGTGGGACAGCGAGTGCGACGCCGTGCCCGCCTCCGCCGCCGCGGACCGCTTTCTCTCGGACTATCTCGGGCTCGCCTGCCGCCTGGTCTACATGCCCGAGCGCTCGGAGCGCTATTCCAGCCGGCGCTTCGCTCCCGAAGGGCGGCGCGTCGGCTTCGCCGATGGTTTCGCCTACCTGCTCGCCACCGAGGCTTCGCTCGCCGACCTGAACTCGCGCCTCGTCGCGAAGCGTCATCCCGCCGTGCCGATGAATCGCTTCCGGCCGAACCTCGTCATCTCCGGCAACGCGCCCTACGCCGAGGATGGCTGGGGCGAGATCCGCATCGGCGAAGTGCTGCTGCGCGCGGTGAAGCCTTGCGGGCGGTGTCAGGTGACGACCACCGACCAGGCGACGGGCGAAGTGAAGGGTCCCGAGCCGCTCGCCACCCTTTCGACGTACCGCGAGAGCAGCGAATTCGGCGTCATGTTCGGCGTGAACCTCGTCACCCTGAAGACCGGAACCGTGCACGTGGGCGACGCGCTGGAGATTGCGTGAAGCATCCGCGGGAGGAGCTCGAGAGGATTTCCGCCGTCACGCTCGAGCACTACAACCAGCGCGCCGAGGATTTTCGCGAGGGCACGCGCGACCACGACGTCAGCCAGAACATCGCCGCGCTGCTGCGGCACATCGAGGGTACGCCGCCGTTCACGATCCTGGACCTGGGTTGCGGCCCGGGACGCGACCTCACGGCATTCACCGCGCTCGGCCACAGGGCGATCGGGCTCGAGGGCGCGGAAAAGTTCGTCGCGATGGCGCGCGCGCAGTCCGGGTGCGAGGTGTGGCAGCAGGATTTCCTCGCGCTCGACCTTCCGGCGCGGCATTTCGACGGCATTTTCGCCAACGCCGCACTGTTCCACGTTCCCGGCCAGGAGCTGCCGCGCGTGCTCGCCGAGATGCGCGCCGCCTTGAAGCCGCGCGGCGTCGTCTTCAGCTCCAATCCGCGCGGCGCCAACGAAGAGGGATGGAACCGCGGGCGCTACGGCGCCTACCATGACCTGGAGGCGTGGCGGCGCGTGATGACGCAGGCCGGGTTCGTCGAGCTCCAGCACTACTACCGTCCGGCCGGGCTGCCGCGCGAGCAGCAGCCATGGCTGGCAAGCGTATGGCGCGCCCCATGAACGTGCCTGCGCCTCGCTGGGGCACGTGGTCCACGGTCTTGTGGTCCCTTGGGGTGGTCGCGGTCTTCTTCGCCGTCCAGATCGGCTTCTACACGGCCTTCATGAGCGCGACGATGGCGCACCTTCCGCCCGAGGTGCTCACGCGGGAGATGGCCAGGCTCGCCACCAACGGCGACGTGCTCGCAGCCGCGACCCTGATCTCGTCGCCGGCGTGCGTGCTCGTGCTGTTCGCGATCGTAGCCTTGAAGCGCGGGGCGAGCCTGTCCGACACGTTGGCCTTCGACGTTCCTGCGCCCGCTACGCTTGGCCGTTGGCTGCTCGCCCTCGCGGTAGTCGCGGCCGCCTTCGATGCCTTCAGCTGGCTCGTCGGCAAGCCGATCGTCCCCGAGTTCATGGAAGCCACCTGCCGCAGCGCCGAGAGCAAGCCGACGCTGTGGTTCGCCCTGGTCGTGGCCGCGCCGCTCTTCGAGGAGCTGCTCTTTCGCGGGTTCGTGATCACCGGGCTTTCGCGCTCACGCATCGGGCCGCTCGGCGCGGTGATCGTGGCTTCGCTGGCATGGGCGGCGATCCACCTCCAGTACGATCTGTACGGCATCGGCATGATCGCGGTGCTGGGGCTGCTGTTCGGCGCGGCGAGAGTGAGGACCGGCAGCGTGGTCGTGCCGATGGCGATGCACGCGGCGTCGAACGCGATCGCGATGGTGGAGGCGGCGATCAAGGTCGGTTGAAAGCGAGAATGCTGTCCGGGATATTCATCGGCACCGTGAGCGGGCGTACGGGTCACGGCGACAATGAATATCCCAGACCGAATCTCCTTCGGCGCTGATTCTTACCTCTCACGGATCGGTGCCGAAGTCTCGCGACCGTGTTGAACGACCTTTTCAATGAATACCCGGCGGCGGCGAAAGCCATTGAGAGGCGGAGAGGCTTTAGGCCGTGGCCTTCTTGGTGGATTGGGGTCTAAGGAGGAAAGCGGCGAGCGCGGGGAGCAGGAAAAGGGCGCCGAGCATGTTGAGGAAGAACATGAAGGCGAGCAGGATTCCCATGTCCGCCTGGAACTTGAGCGCGGAGAACGCCCACGTCCCCACGCCGATCGTCATGGTCACCGCGGTGAAGACCATGGCGGTCCCGCGCTCGTTCAACGCTTCGTAGAACGCGGGGGCGAGGTCCTTGCCTTCCTCGAGGTGCCCCTCGATGCGGTCGTAGAGGTAGATTCCGTAGTCCACCCCGACGCCCACGCCCAGCGCGATCACCGGCAGCGTGGAGACCTTGAGCCCGATGCCCAGCGTCGGCATGAGGGCTTCGCACAGGACCGACACGATCGCGAGCGGGATCAGGATGCAGAGTGTCGCGCGCAGGCTGCGGAAGGTCAGCATGCACATCACCAGCAGCGCGCCGAAGATCGCGAGGTTCATCTCCCAGCGTGCCTTGTCGACCGCTTCGTTGGTCGCCGCCATGACGCCGACGTTACCCGTGGCGAGCTTCAGCTCGAGCTTGTCGCTCGGGTTGGAGCGCGCGAAGTTCTTCACTTCCGCCACCAGCCGCGCGATGGTCTCGCCCTGCTGGTCGGTGGTGTTGACGAGCACCTGCATGGCGCTGCAATCCGGATTGAGGAGCCCGGTAGAGGTGTCGATCGGCGTGACCGACTGCGCCATTACCTGCGGGTCGCGCGGCAGCTGGCGCCATTTGATGTTGCCCTCGTTGAAGCCGGCGTTCACCATCTTGGCCAACCCCGGCAGCGAGATCACCGATTGCGTGCCCGGCACGTTCTGCATGTACCAGTCGAAGCGCTCGATCAGGCTCATCACCTCGTACTGGGTGCACGCGCCCTGCACGTTCAGGGTCTGCGCCACCACGCCCAGCGTGTTCACGCCGATCGCGAACTTGTCGACGATCTTCGCGTTGTCGAGGTTGTAGCGCGAATCGGGCCGCAGCTCCGGCACCCCGATGCCGTAGTCGCCGACCTTGAGGCTGTGCGCCTGGTAGAGGCCGGCGGCCAGGATCACGAGCGACAGCGCGATGATCGCGCTGGCGCGCCGGCGCTGCACGCAGCGCGAGGCCGCCTGCCACATGCGATGGGCGCGGTTTTCCTGGTAGGCCTCCTTCTGCAGCGCGGTCTTGGAGAGCGTGAGGTGCGAGAGCAGGATCGGCAGCATCATCTTGTTGGTGAGGATCATCCAGCCCACGCCGAGGGAGGCGGTGATGCCGAGCTCGCGCACGATGTCGATCGGAATCATCATGATCACGGCGAAGCCGAGCACATTGGTGAGAAGCGCCAGGGTGCCGGGGATGAAGAGCTTGGCGAAAGAGCGCTTCGCCGCCGTGAGGCCGTCCACGCCCGAAACCACCTCGCGCTCCCAGGTCTTGGTCATCTGCACCGCGTGCGAGACGCCGATCGAGAAGATGAGGAAGGGCACGAGGATCGACAACGGGTCGATGCCGAAGCCCAGGATCGGCAGCGTGCCGAGCAGCCAGAGCACGGGCATCATCGCGACCACCAGGGCGACGAGCGTGAGCTTCACGTCCTTCACGAACCAGAGCATCAACGCCAGCGTGATCACGAACGCGATGCCGAAGAAGACGATCACCCCGCGCGCGCCGTCGCGGATGTCGCCTATGGCCTTGGCGAAGCCGATGATGTGCACGGATTGGCGGTCGCTCGTGTATTTCGCGCGCAGCTCCTCGAGCTTTCCGGCGAATTCGAAGTAGTTGAGGCGCTTGCCGGTCTGCGGGTCGATCTCGAGCAGCCCCGCGCTCACCAGCGCGCCGGAGAAGTCGGTGGCCACGCTGCGGCCCACCTCGGTCGACTTGTTCACGTTGGAGCGCACCGTCGCGAGGTCCGCATCGGTGCCCTGGAAGGTCGCCGGGACGACGTTGCCACCCGAGAAGCCCTCCTCGATCACCTCGATGAAGCGGGTATTGGGCGTGAAGAGCGACTTCACCGACGGGCGGTCCACGCCGTTCAGGAGGAACACGTCGTCGGTCAGGCGCTTCAGCTTCTCCATGTACTCCTTGTTGTAGATGTCGCCGTCCTTCTGCACCAGCGCGATCGCCACGCGGTTGGCGCCGCCGAAAGCCTTTTCGTACTCGCGGTAAACCTGCATGTAGGGGTGCTTGAGAGGCACCATCTTGTTGAAGCCCGCGTCGACCACCAGGCGAGAGGCCGAAGCGGCGAACAGGGCCGTGATGATCGCGAAGACGACGAGCCACGCCTTGCGGTAGTTGAAGATGAGCCTCGAAACCGCCTGGATCAGCGATTCGAGCTTCATTGCTGCGGGGTCGCCGCGATTCCGGAGGCGAACGGCACCTGGCGCGCGCCGGCCTCGCCCAAGAGCAGCAACGTATCGGAGTCTGCCGGGATCGGCTTGGCGAACCCCTTGGTCGTGCCCGTCGTGATCGGCACGAACGATCGCCCCTGGTCGCGACTCACCAATGCGGTGCCCGCCGACCCCGCGAGGACGATCGCGCCGTCGGCAAGCTTCTCGCCGCCGATGAGTGTGGCGGTGGAAGGGTTGTCCACCTGCTTCCAGCTCCTGCCCTTGTCGGTCGAGCGGTAGATGCGTCCGCGCATGCCGAACGCGACGACCGCGCCGTCATCGGTCACCAGCCCCCCGAACAGCGACCCCTTGTATGGCGAGGTCATCGGCGACCAATTCTTGCCCCAATCGGTGGAGGACAGGATCGTTCCCGCCTCGCCGAGAATGAGGAGGCTGCCCGCGCCAAGCTCGAGGATCGCGTTGAAATGCTTGTCGTCGGCGGTGATCTTGCGCGCCTTCCAGGTCTTCCCGGCGTCCGTGCTCTCGTAGTAGGCGCCGTACGCTCCCACGGCGACCGCGAAATCCTTCTTGACGAAAAGAACGTCCAGCAGCGGCCGCTGCTCCGACGGAGCCGAGAATTGCTGCGTCCAGGTCTCGCCGCCGTCCCGCGAGGCGAGGATCACCGAATCGTGCCCGACGACGATGCCCTGCTGGTCGTCGAGGAAATCGATCGCGGTCAGCAGCGGGGCGTTGGGCGCCTTGGCGCGCCTCCAGTGGGCGCCGTGGTCGTCGGAAAGCACGATGTAGCCGCGGTCGCCCACGGCGACGATGCGATTGCCGAAGCGCTCGGCATCGAGCAGCAGCAGGCGCTGCATCGTGTTCGCCGATACCGGGCCGGATGCGGGCAGGACTTCTCCCGGCGGCGCAGCCCAGGCACCAAGGACGATACCGCAGCCAAGGGCTGCGGCACCGAGGACTTTCTTCACGAAGGTGATCGGGCGTCTGGTCTTAGCGCGTGCCTACGCCACGAAGGTTGGAAGGCGTGTAGTCGCCGGCGGTGCGCTTGATGGGCTCGTAGATGACCTTTTCCTCGTTGCGCAGGCCCATCGCGATGTAGCGGCCCGACTGCAGGTCGTTGTGGACTTCGAGGGTGCCGAAGAACATCGGCACGTTGTACCAGTTCTGGTTGTGGAATTCCGCCATGCGCCACAGCTCGCCGCGGCCGTCGTACTTGTCGATCGAGAGGATGGCCCAGCTGTCCTCGTCGATGTAGAACGTGCGGCGCGCGTAGATGTGGCTGGTGCCCGCCTTCAGCGTCGAATCGACCACCCACACGCGGTGCAGCTCGTAGCGCGCGAGATCCTGGTTCACGTGGCCGGGCTTCAACACGTCGGAGTACTTGTACTGCGTATCCGAGATCCTGTACGAGTTGTAGGGCACGTACATCTCGCGCTTGCCGACGAGCTTCCAGTCGTAGCGGTCGGTGGCGCCGTTGAACATGCCGAAGTCGTCGTTGGTCCTGAGCCCGTCGGCGGCCGTTCCCGGGTTGTCATAGGCGACGTTGGGGGCGAGGCGCACGCGCCGCTGGCC
>WNFI01533447.1_pt1 | contig 24179 bp, 25 predicted proteins | sample 5400471 | NCBI WGS metagenome assembly WNFI01 (sample SAMN13153348, study PRJNA577476) | soil metagenome | isolation source: 100 cm saprolite on Douglas fir-dominated hillslope | place: USA:California | collected 2013-09-17 | reverse complement strand
GCTGTCGCCTTGCGTGCGCCTCACTGCTCGACCAAGGTGGCAATCTGGAAGTGATGACGGACGCGCTGCAGGCCGCCTAGGGAGGCCCACTTGCTTTCGAGATAGAGTCGCTCTGGCAGTGTTCTGTCCGGCAGCGCCCGAAACTGCCTGCAGCGCTGGATACAACTTCGCGCAGTGGATGCGCGAGAACGTGGCTCGATCACAGGGCGAGTGGCGAGTTTCAGCCGTTCCGGGTCGTCTCACGCGCACCCGGACCGGAACCGCAGGGACAGCCCAAATCGGCTGTTTGAAACCGCCTGGAGGTGCGGGAGACCTTCATTCAGTCGTTGTAATTTGCAACCACCCGAACGACCTTGCCTTTCGAATCAATTTCCATAAATTCGCCAGTCTTTCCACCCTTCTGGTTCTTGTAGTAAAGAATGACACTGGAAATCCCCCACATCACGTCAATGAGGTCGAACTTCATGTTCGGGTACACATCCAGCCCTCTCTTGAAATAGGCTCGGAGAGCTTCCTTGCCTTTTACCGCACCCGATGGGTCGTTCAGCATCCTGGCGGCAACCGGTGATACGAGAACAACATATTCTCCGTAGTGCGACATGATTTCATCGAGGTCATGGGCATTCCACGCACGGATCCAATGAGACGCCAGGTTTCGTGCGTTATCTTCTGTCAGCATTTTTGTCTTCCATAAAGACCGCAGCGCGCGGAGGGAGTCCTATGATGGCAGAGGTGCTTCCCAACCGCGATGACCGCCTTCGAGATTACCTCACCAGAACGCGAACCGGGAACGCAGGAACACCCCAAATCGCCTCCTCGAAATTGCCTGCAAGCATCGAGACGAGGTACGGTGTCTCGCGCTCAGCGACCCCCGATGTGCGCCCGCCGATATTCCAAAGGCGACATGGTCAACCGACGCTTGAACACGCGGGACAAGTGCTCTGGCGACGCAAATCCTGCCGCGCGGGCGGCGGCCTTCACCGACGCCCCGCCCTCAAGCCGGTGTCGCGCTGCTTGCAGGCGCAGCGTTTCGACGAATCGTGCGGGCGTCACCGACGTCTGCGCCTTGAAGCCGTTCGTAACCGCGACCTTTCCACCGCGCACGGACGCGAACTCTACAGCGTAAGCCGGCGCCCTCAGCGAACTCGTTCGCCATCGAAAACACATCGGCCGGCCCGGCGATGTCCAGCAACTGTGCTCCGTCGAACAGCATGAGGACGACCCTCCGGGCGCTCGCGGGCAGACGGGCGTGCACGGCGCCCGAAGACGCAGCGGTGACCTGCGATCGGTTGGCGGGAATGCGCATATAATTTACACTTTAGCCATCCACCCGCCGATCCACAATCCCTTCATAGCGCCGTGACAGATCACGCAGCGCAGGGAGGTTGCGTGACGAGACTGGGCACCATCGGCTGGATCGAGCGGACAGGTGGATGGCTCGCGTGGCAAGAACGGCTCGCGCTCGTCGCCCAAGACGTGCGGGCGCGAGCGGCGGCCGCAATGCGGAAACGGTCGGGACGTAAGATTCGTCTGCTCGAGGTGGACGCTATCCTGCCACCGGACTCCTCCCACCGTCCACGGAGTACGCTGGAATCGTGGGTACCATTCTCTGAACAGTTCGTCGAGACGGTCGTCGAGCACGGCGCAGCGAACTTGCAACAGCAGATTGGCGCCGTCCGCAGACCAGCGAATGGGCTTTCCCCTGCTCATGCGCTCTTTCACCAGATGGCCTATTCCGGATTCCGCCGGCGCGGTTGATATCCGCTGACCGCTTCGCCACGCGAGTCCATAGTTGATCAGCCCGCGGCTGTTGTTCCGAAGGTAGCGGTGCAGTTCAACAGCGTGGCGCCGGAATCGACCAAGGCGCTCGTGCGCCATGAAGTCTGAGGATCTCATGGCTAGCTTCGTTGCGCGGCTGAGTCGAGTCAGCAACGGCAGGACCTCCACCCAACGCCCGTGCCAGACTAGCCAGCGCAACCTCGGGATCTGTTTGCAGACCCAGCGCTCTGTCTCGGAGTCGTAGGACCGCGTTCCTGACACTGCACTTGGCGACGAATCCGCCGTAAGCATTTCTTTGCGCGTAAGCCTGCGCCGGCCAAATTCGGTCCAACCGGCTTAAGCGGTGGCCGCAGCTGTGACCTGGTACTTGGCGGAACGCGCAGCCCGAAGCGCGAGAACGTGCAGCATGACCGCGAGCGGCGCCATGAAGCCGGGGATGAAGCTAAAGGGAAACATGCCCAAGGCGACATTCGGAATCTCTGAGTGAAGCAAATGCAGAGGGCCGGTCAGCGCGGCGCGGGACGATACGTTGACGAGCGACAATAGCCCGAGCACGCCCCAACCGACGGCGATACGTCGCCCGTTAGCCCCTTTGAGTGATATCCAGGCTATCGCGGGCGCCGAGAGTCCGATGAGCATCTCTACGTTGCCCCCGGGCAGCGTGAGCAGGTGTGGCACGGCTCCGACTTCCCAGAGCTTGTGCAACGTCAGCTCCACACCGACTCGAAACGTCTGCAGACCGATCAGCAACGGCATTGGAATCCACAGCGCGACATAGCGGCCCACGGGAGAGATCACGAGCACCACCGCTACGAACACGAAGACGGGCGCCACGAGCGCGACGATCCCGGGAATCCCGAAAGGTTTCCCCGCAACGGCGCCTGAGTAGCCCAAGGTGCCCGAATAAATGAGCCATCCAACAAGAACGGCGACCCCGATGCCGGCGGCGCGCGCCGGCAAAAAGCGGATCAGCACCGCCGCGATGAGAGCGGCCACCAGCGCAAGGTATGCAAGAAAGGCGATCGCGAGCGATGATGGGATGGTCATTATGGTGTCGCCTGTTTAAGTAGCTGAGTGTTGCGGTCGCCCATTGAACGAGAGTTAGGCCGGCATGCCGCTGGCGGCGGCCGGACGATCTCTATCGCGGCGCGGCGCGACGGACTTGGTCCCATCCGTGATGCCGTGCTCCAGCCGCCAGACCTTGGACTCGGGGGAGAACTGCGGTTGCGAGGGGAACGGACGGCGCAACTCGCGGTCGTAGCGGGCCAAATTGAAGCCGGGGCTCAGGGGGGTGATCATGAACTGCGCTAACTGGCGAAGCCAGTTGCCGAGGGTCCGCTGATTGTCGGGCAGCGACGCATAGCGACGAGCGATGGTCTCGAAATCCTCGGCCGGTTGCCCCGTAACGTCGAGGACGTCGGTCGTCGGAGCACCGAGCTCGAACACGCCACGCTTGTGATCGTCGATGTAATAGCGAACGTTGCTGAACACGTCAATTGGGAGGCCGCCCAACCTCGCGGTCTTCATGAGCATCCAGGTCGGCGTCGGCAAGACTCTGACCTTTCGCCCGACGGCCCGACCGATTGCATCGGCCATGTCTTGCGCGCTGAGGAGCTTTGGTCCGGTCGGGCGATACGTCTTGCCAGCGTGCCGAGCGGGATCCTTCAGGGCCCCAACCGCAACTCGCGCGATGTCTTCATTGGAAGGTGGTGCATTACGGCTGTCACCGTAGAGCCAAGGGAACAATCCCAGGTGCGCGGCAAGCCCCATCACGACGAGATAGGAGTCGGCGAAAAAGCCGGGATTGACGATCGTGTGTGCGACTCCGGGCATCATCGAGAACAGCCGATCGACGAGCCAGCTCTGGCGTGTCATGAGCGAGGGATGTGATGGGCTCGCCAGCCATTGGGTCAGGCCGACGATGTGTTCAAGCCGGGCTTCCCGGCCGGCGACTGCGAAGGCGACGGCGCCCTGAATCATGTAGGGATCTAAAGGGGGACAGTAGTAAGCGCGCTGCACGTCCTCGAGTGCATCAGCCACGCGCTCGACATCGCTCATCTCGACGACAACAACCTCAGCCCCTTGCGTCTTCAGAAACGCGCTGCGCCGATCTTCACGGTGCACCATGGCACGGACGGGATAGCCGGCCTTCAGCAGCTCGCTAACAACGACGCTACCCGTCTTCCCGGTCGCGCCGGTCACGATGATTCTTGGCTTGACCATAATCGCCTCCTGTTCAAAGGTTCGTCCGTGCGAACCTGTTCTGGCACTATGCGGTAGCATCAACGTGGTACCCGAAGGTACCATATGGGTAAAGTATGGTACTGTTAGGTACCGGTGTCAAGGAAAGGGATTCATGCTGGCGACGGCGTCAGCAACAACCGATGACAGCGCGTTGCTGCGGCACAGGCGATTGGCGGCTACGCGGTCACGCGCGGGTAAAGCTAGATCACTGCAAAGCACTATGGCCGGAGATGGGAGATATGCGAAACGATGGAGATCTGCTTGAGCAACTATACGACCGATTCAACACACGCGACATAACGGCGTTGCTGGCCGCCATGCATGCAGATGCGGCCTGGGCGAACGGTCTTGAAGGCGGGCATGCTCATGGCTACGTTGGCGTTCGTGAATATTGGACGCGGCAGTGGGCAGTCATAGACCCACGTGTGGGGTCCGTAAACTTCACTGAAGTTGCAGGCGAAGTCACTGAAGTCGAGGTACTTCAAGTCGTGCGCGACCCCCGCGATCCCGGGATAGGGCGTTCCATCTCGATGTCGAACAACGGATCCATAAACTGGCCCACCGATATTTTTACAAAGTGGCCCTTTTGTATAGGCCACTTACAGAACACCTTAAGAAGGTACGCTGACAAAACCGAGGTAGATCCAATGAAATTGACGCTTTCTGCCGGCCTTTGCGCACTACTATTCGCCGGCGCTAGCCTCATCGGCGGGTATGCGCAGGCCGCTAGCTCCCTGGCTGACGTCATTACATCGGCCGTCGCAGATCCAGGGCGACAGTGAAAGTGAGATTCTCGCGAATCCCGCTGATCCCCGCACCATTAAGGTATTTGACAAGTCCATCCAAGGCCACACGGATCAGTTCATCCTAAAGTTCCGTAAGCCGCAGTAACCCGCAATGCCACAGCGGCTAATGTTACAGCGGCTTTGGATAAGCACGGCGACACTCATTATCGCGACACTCATTATCAATCTCTAGGAGAAGAACTTGAATCATTTGATGCAGACAGCGGTCGGCATGGGATTGGCCACAATCATTTGTGTCTCTTATCCCTGCGTCGGCCTTTCGCAGACACCCACGCCGACACCCGCGGTGCACGACGGGCAACACGACTTTGATTTCAACATTGGCGTGTGGCACACCCACATCAAGCGAATTCTTGATCCATTTGCGAGCAGTTCGGAATCCGTTGAACTGAATGGAACTGTGACCGTGCGCAAGGTGTGGGATGGCAAGGCGGAACTGGAGGAGATCGAAGCGGATGGGCCGAAAGGCCGCTGGGAAGGCCTCACGCTCTTCCTGTACAACCCGAGCGCGCACCAGTGGAGTCAGTCGTTCGCGAACAGCAAGGTCGGGACACTGTCGTCGAATGTCGGTGAATTCAAGGACGGCCGAGTCGTGCTGGTTGGTCAGGACACCGTGAATGACAAGACGATCCTGGTGAGGGCCGTGTGGTCCGACATCAAGCCGGATTCGCACCAATACGAGGAATCGTATTCGAATGATGGTGGGACGACATGGGTACGGTCGTTTATCGCCAACTTGACGAGATTGAAACAGTGAGCACCGCCCTTCGACTCTTGTGGTCCATCATTGCATCGACAGCAATGACGATTGGTGCCTCGGCATTCGCGGCACCTGGTCCGGGGGTGGCGGACGGTGCGAGGACACAAGCAAGCGCGGCGCGCGATGGGCAGCACGACTTTGATTTTAATCTCGGTACCTGGAGAACACATGTTAAGCGGCTGCTGCATCCGCTCACTGGGTCATCAACCTGGGCTGAGTACGACGGAACGTCGGTGGTGAGCAAAGTGTGGGATGGTCGCGCCAACTTGCTCGAGCTTGAAGCCGATGGGCCCGCAGGGCGCATTGAGGGACTTGGACTCCGTCTGTATAACCCCGAATCTCATCAGTGGAGCCTCAATTGGGCTTCAAGCGTCGATGGGGAATTTCAACCGCCCCCCATGATCGGGCAATTCGTGGGTGGTCGCGGCGAATTCGTTGACCAAGAGGTCTTCAGCGGAAAGAGCATTCTGTCGCGAAACGCGTTTTCGGGCATATCGCCAGACTTCGCGCACTTCGAACAAGCCTTTTCCGACGACGGTGGGCGGTCATGGGAGACGAATTGGGTGATGACGTTCACGCGAATCCCCGCGGGTGCGCAGGCGATTCCCACGGCTGGACCGCCCGATCACAATTCGCCGCCGCCAACTGCGGGCGGGACCGCGACAGAACATGATGGGCAACACGATTTCGACTTCGCCTTTGGAACGTGGAATACACACATCATGCGATTGAAGGACCCGCTTTCCGGATCGACAAGTTGGATCGAGTATGACGGAACGCACACTATTAGGAGGGTGTGGGGTGGGCGAGCCAACTTGGGGGAACTGGAAGCAGACGGTCCCGCAGGTCATATTGAGGCAATGTCTCCGCGATTGTATAACCCGCGGACTCACCTCTGGAGTGTCAGCTACGGGAATCCGCACGACGGCATTCTGAGCCGACCCGTAGTGGGCCAATTCAAGAACGGGCACGGCGAGTTTTATGGCCAGGACACCTTCAAGGGCAGGGTCGTCCTCGTTCGTGAGATCTACTCACCCATAGATTCCAAGACACGACGCCTCGAAATCGCTTACTCGGAGGACGGTGGAAGAATCTGGGAGACGAACTGGAGAATGACGGACACATTCGTTAGCGCCGCAATGGATACGACGAAATGATGCTGATCGCCTTCCGCGAATGCGCGGCGCCGCACACCATGCACTGATCGGCACTCTCACCGGTAGACCTCAATGCCGCCACCGCACACGATGGCCCATTGCGCTAAGCCGTCGGGGTCGGAATCGCGCGGATGTGCTCCGTGGACATCGTGATGGGGAGGCAACAGTGTGTCGGCCAGCAGAATGCGTGAACGCGTTGCGGCGAGTTGTTGTCGATATTCGTCGTTCTGTGCGGATATTGAATGACCTCTAACGAGCGTCGAAACTTTCTCAAGCAGCTTGCTGCGGGCGGCTTGCTGCTTGGCGTGGGCGCGCGAGCGGGTGCCGTGGAACGATTGGGGGAATTCCAGGGCTTGCGGAGCTGAGACTCATGAGGGCCAAAGGCTGGACCATCGCCGTCGTCGGCACATGCGCGCTCGTGGCGATTGCCTTTCTTCTGGCGCTTGCGGTAAGTACTGCAACTGCCCAAATCGCCGAGCCCGCGGTGTCGACTACGACGGCACCGTCGAGTGTGCACCCTGCAGGGGACATCCACCCGACCACGATAGCCGGCATCCCCGGGCTCATCGCTATACCGGATCACCTCGTATCGTCGACACCGATTGTCGTCATGTATCATGGCTTTGGCCCGCCCGGTTCGCCTGAAGCACTCGCCAAGGCAGTACCGCCTATTCCGGGTGCGATATCTTTTTATCCGTGGCTGCCACTATTCGGCCCCAGGATGGGCGCCGGCGGAACAAACGATCTAGTTCAACGGCAGGCTGACGACTATGTCGGTCGCTTGCTATTCCCCGTGATGGCGCAAGCCGCTGCCGAACTCCCGAAGGTCGTCGAAGAAGTAAGCGCGTTCTATCATCTGTCGAACCGGCGGCCTATAGTCATCTTCGGGTTTTCAGCAGGCGGCGCGGCGGCCCTTCTGAGTCTTACGGAATCGGGCATGCGCCCTCAAGGCGTCATCGTCATGAATGCGCCGCTAAGTATTTCTCAGGCGGTTGACGGCTACGAGCGTCAACTCGGGCGTCTGTACTCCTGGACGAAGGCGGCGCGACACGCGGCCATCCGTTATGACGTTGGAGCGCATGCATCGCAGATTGCTCGACAGCACAGCGGCACCGCGTTCTTTTTTCTGCAGTCGGATCACGACGTTGGCTACAGTTCAGCCCGGGCTAATACGGTTGCCGTGGATTTAAAGGCTGCCGCCTCGAGGTATACCCCAGAGCCGGATATCGGCGCAGTCGTCGTTCCAGATTCGGACCACTACGTGCTCGATTCAAGCCGACCGAAGGATCTGAAGGGTAAAGCGGCTGAAGCAACGGCTCGCACGCTAATCTCTGACTAGATCACCCGGCACGCCTGTGATCGGGCAGGAACGGGGCACCGCTAAGCTGGCGGCGTCGGCCTCTCGCCCTCCGGAAAATGCCAGCGCCAACGTGTGCGAGACACCGGGACGCCTACAGCGCCGCCGAATGAAGGGCTTTCTGCCTCGGTACCCTCTCGTAAGTCATCCCTCTAGCAAAAATCTCAGCCTGGGGAGTTGCAAGTGGATGACCCGCTGCGACGCCAACCCTCTGATAGATTAAATTTTTACGAACCACAGCCCAGCTCGTGCGTCGCGTTTATCCATGACTACGTTATATTACTAGTTATCATTACGGTACAGGCGTGACCTATATGGCTAGCAAGCGTAGTGCAGCTCACGAAAGCGTGCGGGTTTATCGGGCGAAGATGAAGCAACAAGGGTTTCGGCAAATCAGTATTTGGGTTCCGGACACCAGGTCGCCGAAGTTTCGTAAGGAATGCCGGCGTCAATCGCGGCTAGCGAGTGCTGCCGATCAATCGGCGCAATTGGACGAGTTGCTAAACGTAGCTGCGGGATCCGTGGAAGGCTGGACTTGAAACGTGGCGACATCGTGACGATAGTGGCGCCGGGCGACTATGGAAAATCTCGACCGGCCCTGATCGTACAGGCGGATGTCTTCAACGATATTCACAGTAACATTACGGTCGTGCCGCTGACCAGTACGATTATCGATGCACCGCTGTTCCGCATCACTCTCGACCCGAGCCGGCAAAATGGCCTCAATCGTGTGTCACAGATTATGGTCGATAAGGTACTGACGCTGCCACGCGAAAAGATTGGCAAGCTGGTGGGCCATCTGGGCAATACCCTCATGATTCGAGTCGGACGTGCCCTGTCCGTTTGGTTGGGGATGTCGTAGGCACGAGGCATGCTGCCTTGGGGTGAATGATTGGGAGAAGCGTGGCCAGTCAGAAAGTCTCTGTGTCGGGTGAGTAGGGTAGGGCACCTATGGTGGAGTGCAAGTCGCGCACAATGACGTGCTCAGCGGTGGCTCTGAACAATAGGTCGCAGGCCTAGTGAATTCCAAAGGCCGGTTGAAATCTTCAAGCCGTCACGGTGGCAGCAAAGGCACCAGGCCGCAAGTGGGAACGGAAACAGAAGGCCTAGCTTAGCTACCCCGTGGTCTGTTCGATGGTCCCGAGCACCTCGTCGAGCACGTCGAGCGCGTGCGACATCTGTGCGCGCGTCACGTCGAGCGGCGGCTTGATCTTGATGAGGTTGCCGAGTCCGGCGTACCGGTTCTCGCCGAACAGCACGCCTTTCTGCACCCCCAGCCGGTACACGTCAGCCGCCGCCTCCGGCGCCGGTTCTTTGGTCTCGCGGTTCTTGACCAGTTCGAGCGACACGAACAGCCCCGGTCCGCGCACGTTGCCGATCAGGCGCCGGTGTCCCATCATCTCGTCCAGCCGCTGCGTCGCATACTCGCCCATCTCGCGCGCGTTCTTGCACAAGTCGTCGGCCACGATGGCATCGAGCGCCGCCACCGCGGCGGCCATGGCGACCGGGAACTGGCCGAAGGTGAGCGCGTCCTCCCCGCCGCTGAACCCGGTCAGACGTTCGCTCGCCAGGATGCCGGCCAGAGGAAAGCCGCCACCTACACCTTTGCCGAAGGTCATGATGTCGGGCACGATGCTGTAGAGGTCGGCTGCGAACATGGCCCCGGTCCGGCCGAAGCAGGTCTGGATCTCGTCCCAAATCAGCACGATGCCGAAGCGGGTGCAAATCTCCCGCACGCCGCTCAAGAAGGAGCGCGGCAATACGATGTGCCCGCCGTTGCCGAGAATCGGCTCCAGCATGATCGCCGCCACGCCGCCGTCGACGCCCTTCTGGATCGTGTCCTCCAGCAACGCCAGGCACAGCGCCGAGTCCTGCTCCACGTCCATCCCGAGTCGGGGCCGGTACGGGTCGGGGTGTGGCACGCGCGTGAAGCGCGGCTGGATCGCCAGGAACGGGTTGTTCGGATGCGGCCAGCTGGCGGCCATCGTGGTCAGCGAGCGGCCGTGGTAGGCATCCTGCAGCACGATCACATTGTGACGTTGCGGCCTGTTCTTGAAGGCGAGCTTGAGCGCCATCTCGACCGCCAGGCTGCCGTGCAGGCAATACCCCATGCGCTTCAAGTCCCCGGGCGCGATCTCGCGCAGCTTCGCGCTGAGCGCGAGCAGGGGCAGCGTGTTGAAGTTGGGCCGCGCGTGCGTGATCTCGCGCATCTGCGCGATCGCCGCTTCGATGACGCGCGGGTCGTTCGCCCCCAGGTTGTTCGACCAGGCCTGCGACGTGCAGTCCAGGTACTCGCGACCCTGGTCGTCCCACACCGACGCGCCGCGGGCGCGCACCAGCGTGATCTTCGACGGATCTCGGTCCACCGGTTCGTGAATCAGAGGCGATCCACTCGAAGGCTTTACGGTCGTGGAAGGGGTCTTATTGGACTGGCTGGCATTCATCGCAGTTCTTCCTCAATGACATGCGGGCAAGTATTGATCGCGGGGGCCTTGACAACAAAGACTATTAACTGAAGGATTGATTGAGCCCGCTTATGAATATCCAAATTCGTCACGTCCGCTCCTTCATCGCCGTCGCGCAGGAGAAGAACTTTGCGCGCGCCGCGAAACGCCTGAGCGTCTCTCAGCCGGCGCTGTCGCAGACCATCATCCAGTTCGAGGAAAGCCTGGGCTTTCCCATCTTCGAACGCACGACGCGCAGCGTCGCGCTGACTCCGGCGGGCGAGTTGGTGCTGGTGAAGGCCCTGTCGTTCAGTCAGTCCGTGGACCGCTTCTACGGCGAGCTCCGGGCGCTGCAATCCGCGATGCGAAACGAGCTGCACGTGGGGTTCATGATCGGCACCGCCGTTCAGTTCATTCCGGCGATCGTCCGCGAGTTCGAGAAGGCGCGGCCGGACGCCTCGCTATGCCTGAAGGAATTCGATTTCTCGGACCCGAGCGCGGGCCTCCGCGACCGCACGGTCGATTGCGGGATCATTCGGCCCCCGGTGGGCTTGGATGATCTCGACATCATTGAAATCGCTCATGAAAAGTGTGTCGCCTGCTTCCCGATCGGGCACCGGCTGGGTGAGCAGCAATCGGTGGTCCTGAGCGACATCCTGGGTGAGCCAATCATCGCCTCCTCGACTCCGGGGATATGGCGCGACTATTGGCTGGCGACCGAGTACCGAATGGGCACGCCCGCCAAGGTTGCGTTCGAGGCATCGACGGTCGAATCCGAACTGCAGGCAGTGGCCTCCGGCAAGGGCATCAGCATTACGGCCGAGAGCACCGCCAAGTACTATTCGCGGCCGGGCGTGGTGTTCAAAACCATCGCAGACATGCCGGACTGCGTGATGGCGATCGCCTATCGGCCCATGCCGAACCGGTTGGTCGCCGACCTCGTCGCGGCCGTGAAACGCGTGTCGGGCACGAATAGTCAATTGAACGCCTAGCACGCCCGTAGCGCAGGCGCATGCCGGCGGGGGTGCATTACGCGGAAGTCTCGACGGGCCCCGGAGTCACGGCAAAATCAGAGAATCGCACCTCGAATCCGGCGCGCTGCGGTGAGCAGCACATGACGCCGACCTGGTACAGGTGCTCGCTCGGAAAGCCCGCCACCCGCGCCGTTTGCCAATGCCCATCCGGACGCCGGAAGGCGGTGGATACGGTGGATCCCTTCCGTACCAACCGCGCGCGGACCGCCTCGACATCCGGAGCCTCACTCAAGGGTATCAGCGACCAATCGGACGTGTCGTTGGTGACCACGGTGCTAAAGTTCATCGACTCATCGACGAACTCGATTCCGGTCTTGATCCAGCGATCCGCGTCCAACCGAATCATGAGCCCGGCCTGATCGTAGAGCGTCCGGTACTTCCCGGCAAACGTCACTTCCACCGAGAAATCGCCGACGACCGTGCCGTACGCGAAATGACCGTTGTCGCGAATGAAGCCATATTCCGTCTTGCGCCAGAAATCCGTCCGGTCGTCCGTGGTGACGATCAAGTCGCCGTCGAGGCGCCGCCAATGAGACGGAGGATTCAACCACGTGAAGGGGTCTTGCATGCGACGGATACTACGCGATCGCGAAGCTCCGTCCAGATCCCTCCAGATGCTACGATGTCCGCTCGGCGCACGGAGCCTTGACATCGTTACCCGGCGCGAGCGAGGTCCCTTGTTCAGGCGCGCAGCGCCAGGGGGATCCAGGCGCGACAGCCGTCGAACCGGAGATACGCGATGCAACGACTCATATTCTTGGCGGCGCTCATCGTCCTGGGATCCACCCATTCCTCAAGCGCATTGGCGGAAGAGTTACCGCCGATTCGGCAGGTCGTGTCGTTTGGCGACAGCCTCTCGGACGCGGGAACCTATTGGTTTCGCTTCACCACCAATCCAGGCCTCACGTTCGCTCAGCATCTCGCCTTGCATTACGGCCAAATGCCGTTTCCGAACCAACATCTGGACCAATACCAGGAGGCCTTCCAGGGCCGCCGCGGTGACGCCGGCCCGGGGGGGCTCAACTATGCCGAAGGAGGCGCCAAGGCGAACAGCGCGTACTCCTCCGTATCGCAGGATCCCGAGGGGAAGCCGATTTCGGCGCGCCAACAGCTGAACCATTTCCTACAACAACATCGCCGATTCACGCCGGATCAGCTGGTGACGCTGTTCGTCGGAACGAACGATGTCGCTTATAACTACGATCCGAACATCTCACCGGCGTTGGCGAAGGGGTTGCGCGAGAACCGCCCGCCATCGGCAGAGGTGATGGATGCCGAGATACACCGTGTCGAGGCAGCCGCCGACGACACCGCAGCCATTGCCAGGGATATCCTCAAGGAGGGTGCGAAGCGCCTCGTGGTGTTCGACCTGTTCGACTTGGGCCAGTTCCCGTGGTTTCAAACGCCGGCGGCGCAAACCTACGTGACGGCGCTCGTCAAAGCGTTCAACCAGCGTCTGCTGGCCGGTGTGCCGAAGGATTTCGGGCACGTGCTCGTGCTCGACACCGAGGCGTTCGTCAACGATCTCATTGCCAACGCAGCGAGATACGGGTTCAAGCACGGCGCCCATGAGGATGCGTGCGGTAGCCCGGACCATGACTATTGTTACCCGGAAACTCAGGCGACCGCCGACGCCGACCAAACCTATCTGTTTGCGGCGGGGGAGCACCTCACGACGCGCGCGCATCGATTGCTCGCGGACTACGTCATCAAACAGGTGACTGCCAGTCCGCTGAAATGAACGGCGTGGTCCTTTGAGCCGTGCCGGTGCGCCGCGCCGGCGCAGCTAATTCAGTGCACGAAAAAAGAAGACAGCCCGGATAGGGAGCACGGGGATATTCATAAGCGGGATCAATCAATCCTTCGGTTAATCGTCCTTGTTGTTCGCCAGGTGGCGAACATAATCGAGCCGCCATCAAAGAACACCGCGGGAGGGATGATGAGGTTCACATCGTTATTCTTGGTCATGGGCGTACTGGCGTCCCCCGTCATGGCCGCAGCCGCCGAGCCGTCATCGCCCGCCCGCCCGGCACCGGCAGATCAAGTACAGGACACGAACAAGGGCGGCACCGTGGACGACGGGACGCGGCTCGAAGAGGTCACGGTCACCGCGACGCGACGTCAGGAGTCGGTCGAAAAAGTACCCATCAGCATCAACGCGATCGGTCAAGATGAGCTTAATGCGGGATCCATCAAGGATATTGGCGACATCGCGTCTGTCACGCCCGGTCTGCAGTTCGGCAATCTTGCGTTCGCGTCGACGCTGACATTGATCTCGATCCGCGGCCTGGACTCTTTGTTCGGCGCGTCGACGGTGGGCATCTACCTCGACGATACACCGATCCAGGGGCGGCTTTCGTCGGATGGCAACGTGGGCAACCCCTATCCGGCAGTGTTCGACTTGAACCGGATCGAAGTGCTGCGCGGGCCGCAGGGAACGCTGTTCGGCGCAGGATCGGAGGCGGGCAACATCCGTTACATTACGAATCAGCCCAGCGTGACCCATTTCAGCGGTTTTTCTCACGCGGAAGTGAGCGAGACCGAACATGGCGACCTGAGCTACGAAATCGGCGCGGCGGCCGGTGGACCGATCGTCCAGGATACCCTCGGTTTTCGCGCCAGCGTGTGGGAACGTCACAACGGAGGTTTCGTGGACCGCGTCCAGCCATGGAGTGGCGACGTCGTGGCGCGCAACGAGAATTCGGACCGTAAGCTCGCGACCAAGCTCGCTTTCGGCATTCAAGCCACCGACTCCCTGCTCATTACGCCGTCCGTCTTCTATCAGCAGGCCCATGCAGACGGCAACGGCCGCTTCGACCCCAATTTTTCCGATCCCTCGAAGGGTCGGTTCAGCGGCACGACCCTGTTGCCGGAAACCTCGAGAGATACCCTGGTCGTGCCGGCGCTCAAACTCGAGGCTCACCTGGCGTTCGCCGATCTGACCGGCGTCGTCTCCTATGAACACCGCACGGCCGATCTGGAGAACGATCTGGGCGGGCTGCTCGGCGCCATTGGGCTCGCCAATTATGGCAATCCCCGCGGGCCCTCGTACCCGTCGGCGCAGTCCGATGTATCGCCGTTCTTCACCGGCACGTCGGTGCACGCGGTGACCGAAGAGGTGCGCCTGGCGTCCAATCAACCGGATGCCTTCTTCACGTGGGTGGCGGGAATTTTCAACGATTACCGCACGCAGGCTGATTATCAGCTGCAATTCTCGCAGCTGGTCGATCCGACCGGTCACGAGGTGTTTTATACGTTGCAAACCGTGCGGGACGAGCAGACCGCGGTGTTCGCGCAAGGCGACCTGCACCTGACCAGCCAATGGATAGCGACCCTGGGCGTGCGCGTGGCCGACGTCAAGACGCGGCAGACCAACGTCAACGGTACCGGCGTATTGGACGCGATACCGCCCTATGCGGTGACCAATTTGAAGCAAACCCCCACCACGCCGCGTCTGTCGCTATCCTATCAGGAAGATCGGAATAACCTGTTTTATGTGTCCGCCGGCAAGGGCTTCCGCATCGGCGGCGGCAATGACCCGCTCCCGTCGGTATGCGGCTATTCCGAGGTTCCCCAATCGTACACGGCGGATTTCATCTGGAGCTACGAAATAGGCGCCAAGAACAAGCTGTTCGACGGCCGGATGGAGATCGATTCCAGCGCCTTCCACATCAATTGGTCCAACATTCAACAGCTCGCGCAACCGGCCTGCGGCATCAGCTACACCTTCAACGCCGGCAGCGCGGTCAGCAACGGCTTCGACCTCGCCGTGCAGGCGCTGCCGGTCGACCATCTGCGGCTCGACCTCAGCGTGGGCTACGCCGATGCGCATTTCACCACCAACGTCTATGACAGCCATGGCAATGTGCTGATCGAGCGCGGCGACAAAATCGGGTACCTGCCGTTCGTGATTTCGCCCTGGAACGTCAATACTGCCGGCAATTACGAGATTCCGTTGTCACGCGATGGCGAAAAGATCCATTTGAGGGCTGAATATCAATATCACAGCCGCAATCCAGGTCCGTTTACCAACTTCATCGCCAACTCGCCCGGCTATTCCCCGCAGCAGGGGGTGGATCCGCCGACGCAACTCGTCAACGCCAGGGTGGGGTTCACCAGAGACAAGCTGGATGTGGGGTTGTTCGTGAACAATGTGTTCGACAGTCACCCGGAACTTTCGAAATACGGTCAAGCATTGCTCTCGGCGCCGACCTTTGCGACCTTCCGTCCGCGCACGATCGGCCTGTCGGCGAATGTCAGCTTCTAGCGAGCGACCATCGGTCACCGGCGCGGTCCGCGCCGGTGCTTCCGACGCGCCGCGGCTGAAGCGTGCCCTGAAGCTTAAGGATCTGGTCTTATACGGCGTCATCATCGTCTGTCCCATATCGCCGGCCCCTTTCTTCGGTGCGCTGATCAAGACCGGACATGGCCACGCGGCCTTGACCATCCTAATCGCCCTATTCGCGATGTTGCCGACGGCGTTGAGCTACGGACGCATGGCGAACGCGTACCCCAGCGCCGGCTCTGCCTTCGCCTACGTGGGCCGGGAGATCAATCCCTTCCTGGGATACCTGGCAGGGTGGGGCATGGTGATGGACTACTTGCTCAACCCGCTGATCAGCATCATCTGGGTCAGCCAGCAAGCGCACGTCTACATGGCGGCGATACCGTACTCCGTGTGGGCGATCCTCTTCGCCGCGCTCGCCACGGGCTTGACCATCCACGGGATCAGAGTCTCGGCCCGCGTCAACGCCGTGATGGGCTCCGCGATGGGCGTGGTCATCGTCCTGTTTCTCGCGGCGGTGGTGCACTATGTGCTCTATCATCCGCATGCGGACAGCGGCTTCTTCATTCGACCCTTCTATGATCCGAAAGCCTGGGACTTGACGGCGATATTGGGGGGGACGTCGCTGGCCATGCTGACCTATATCGGCTTCGACGGCATCTCGACGCTCTCGGAGGAATGCGAGAACCCCCGCCGCAACATCTTGATCGCCACCGTCATGACGTGCGTGGTGGTCGGCATTCTTTCCATCCTCGAAGTCTACGGAGCAGAGCTGGTGTGGCCGGCGTCCGAACCCTTTCCCGATCTGGATACGGCGTTCACGTTCGCGGCGCAGCGCGCGTGGGCGCCGCTGTTCGTCGTGGTCGGAGTGACCTTGATGGTCGCGCTCATGGCGATCGCCATCGCCGCGCAGCTGGCCCTGGCTCGGTTGCTGTACGGGATGGGGCGGTCCGGGGCGTTGCCCAAAGGCTTTTTTGGGGAGATCCATGCGACGACCCGTATTCCTCGCAACAACGTGCTGCTCATCGGTGCCGTGGCCCTGATCGGGGCGCTCATCCTGCCCGCGATCTCGGGCTCGGCCACCGGTTACGAGCTCGGGGCGAATCTCGTGAACTTCGGCGCGCTGATCTCCTTCATGGGGGTGAACGCGGCGGCGTTCGTGCGCTACTACCTGCGCGCCGATGAGAAGAAGCTGGTCAATCTCGTGCTGCCGGGAGTGGGTTTCATCGTGTGCCTGATTTTGTGGTGGAACCTCAGCACCCGGGCGCACGTCTTCGGCCTCGCCTGGATGTCCCTCGGCATTGCGTACGCCGCCTGGACGACGCGTGGATTCCGCAGCAGTCTCGTCGTCTTCGAAGGCGCAGCGGAAGCGGCAGAGTAGGCCGCCGCCGTCTTGCGCCATGCCCGCGGTGCGGGCCAGGAGTACTAGAATGTTCTTAGGCATTGATTTGGGAACGTCTAGCCTCAAGGCGCTGTTGATCGACGGGCAGGACCGCATTGTCGCCCAGGCCAGCTCTCTGCTCGAGGTGGCGAGCCCACGGCCCTCGTGGTCGGAACAAGATCCGCATGCCTGGTGGGACGCCTGTCTTCGATCCGTGCTCGCGTTGCCCGCGAATTTGCGCTGTGAAGTCCGGGCCATCGGCCTGAGTGGCCAGATGCATGGCGCGGTGCTGCTCGATGCGCAGGATGCCGTGCTGCGCCCCGCCATCCTGTGGAACGATGGACGCAGTGCCGCGGAATGCACGGAACTCGAGCGCCGTGAACCGCGCGTGCGCGAGATCACTGGCAATCTGCCGATGGCGGGATTCACGGCGCCGAAACTCATGTGGGTGCACCGGCACGAACCCGAGGTGTTTCGCGCCACGCGGACCGTGTTATTGCCCAAGGATTATCTGCGCCTGCGGCTGACGGGCGCGAAGGTGAGCGATCTCTCCGACGCGTCCGGCACCTTGTGGCTGGACGTCGCGCGGCGCGCTTGGTCGGAGGAACTCCTGTCCGTCTGCCATTTGCAGCGCGGGCACATGCCATCGCTGGTCGAAGGCGATGAACCGTCGGCGACCTTGCGCGCGGACGTCGCACAGCTCCTCGGCATGCCGCCCTCGGTGGTCGTTGCGGGGGGAGCGGGCGACAACGCGGCGAGTGCGATCGGCACCGGCGTCATCGATGCCGGGCAGGCCCTTGTCTCCTTGGGGACCTCCGGGGTGTTGTTTGTCGCGACGGACACATTTCGACCATCGCCGGACAAGGCCGCGCACGCGTTCTGCCACGCGCTGCCGGGCCGCTGGCACCAAATGTCCGTGATGTTGACCGCCTCCAGCGCCCTCGACTGGGCCGCCAGCCTGCTGGGATTCGGGGATCTACGCTCCGCCGTGGCAGCCGCTGAAGACCGTGGCCTGCAGGCGGATACCCCGTTCTTCTTGCCCTATCTCCACGGTGAGCGCACGCCCCACAATGACCCCTTCGCCCGGGGAGTGTTCTTCGGCATGACGAGCCAGACAGCGCGCGCAGATCTGATCGTTGCGGTGCTCGAGGGCGTCGCGCTGGCGTTCGCCGACGGTCTCGATACGTTGCTCGCGGCCGGGGGCGAGGTCGGCACCATCACCGCCGTCGGCGGTGGGGTGCGTCACGGTTTATGGCTCGACTATCTGTCGGCGGCACTGGGCCGTACGCTGGTGCTGCGCAGTGGAGGCGAAGCAGGCGCAGTGCTCGGCGCCGCGCGACTCGGCCGTCTGGCCGTGACTCGCGAGGATCCGGCGCTGGTGTGCACGCCGCCGCCCGTCGCTGCCGAGATCTTGCCGCAGGCCGAGCTCGCCGGACTGCTCAGGCGCCGGCGACCGCGCTTCACCGACCTGTATTTGCAGCTGAGACGCCCGTTCCGGGACTTCTCCATGTGAGTCCTGCGTCGCGGTGCAGAGATTGGCCGGACCGCGTGGCGACACTCGCGGTGTTCTTTGCCAACGGCTTAGGGCTGGGCGCCTGGGCGGCTGCCATCCCCGGATTGAAGGCGCGTCTCGCGCTGTCGGATGGTCAGTTGAGCGTGGCGCTGCTCAGTTTTGCGTGCGGCGCATTCATCTCGATGCCGCTGGCCGGCTGGATCGGATCGCGGGTGCGCACCGGCCGCGCCACGCTGGCCGCGGGCATCGTCTTCGCGGCCTCACTCGTCATCCCCGCATTCACGAGGGTGCTTCCCACGCTGTGCGGCGCGGCCGCGATGGCGGGCGCGTGCACCGGTGCCGTCGACGTGCTGATGAACGTCCACGCCAGCAGTATCGAGCGCCGCTGGCGTGCGCCGATCATGTCGTCCTTCCACGCGGCGTTCAGCGTGGGCGGTATGGCGGGAGCGGTCCTCGGAGGGAGTTTGGCCCCGAGAGGGGTGATGGCTGAACTCGGCGCGGCCGCGACTCTTTGCGCCGTCGTGGTGCTGGCGGCAGCCTTCGTGATGCGCGCCGGCGATGTCGCGCCGGCAGGCAGGTCGCTCGCCGTTCCCGACCGCGCACTGTTGACGCTCGGCCTGCTCGCGATGCTCTCGTTGATGATCGAGGGCGCCGTCGCCGATTGGAGCGGCACCTTGCTCGCCCAGGGAGGCGCCGACATCCGATCAACGACGTTCGGATACGGTGCATTCTCGTGCGCCATGGCGGGCGGTCGACTGTTGGGGGACTGGCTCGTCGGGCGGCTCGGCACCGCGACCATCGTGCGCTGCGGGGGAGCCCTGGCGGCAGCGGGGCTCGCGCTCGTCGCCTGGGTGCCAACGCCGCTCGCGGGCGCGGTCGGTTTCGGCTTGGTGGGTCTGGGGCTCGCGAATGTGGTGCCGACGGTATTCAGCGCCGCCGGTCGCGTGGGCGCATCCGCGGCGGCGGCAGTGGTGACGGCCGGCTATGCCGGACTGCTGCTGGGACCGGTCGCGATTGGGTCGGTGGCGACCGGCGCGAACTTGTCTTGGGGCATGGCGGTGCTCGCGGTCGCGGCAGCCGCAGTGTCGACCCTGGCGCCGCGGGTTTGTCACGGGTCCTGATGGCTGCTGTGTCAGCTGTTAGTGCCGGTGTCGAGATCGCAGATAAGTGAATCGGCTACAAGGCCCGGCGGCTATCGAGGTTTCGGTGTCTTGGCTGGCAGTGTGCGGACGAAGGCTCCAGCTACATCCAGCCACTTGCGCAGTGCCGCCTCTGAGGCAAACCCCTCCTTATCGACAAAAACGTATCCGGCCATCGGTCGTCCTGTGAAGTCCATTTCTCGTGCGTTGGGTGTCCGTAGGGCGCTCAAGTATTGGGCAGGGCCCACGCGCACCATGATCTCGTCTTTGACGACTCCGCAAAACATGTTTCCATTCAATGTGAAGCATACCCCTCCAAACATTCGCCGCTCGCGTACGTTGGCGGTGCGCTTGAGCACGCCGCGAATACGCGCAACGAGTCGTTCGTCGCAGGCCATGGTATTTCTCTACTTCAGGGCCATTGACACTGCATTCCAGGCCGCATGCACGCCCGTGACTATGGTCACTAGCCAACCGATCGTATAAGTACCCCGGCGCAATCTTGGTTTCTGAGTCAGGTAGGCGAAGCTGTAGGCGTAGCGAGCGAGCAGAAACGCCGCAAAGTAGACTTCCCCGAGCATCAATGGGCCGCCGCTGACCGTGTAAAGCCATCCACTGATAAAGAATGGCAGGAGATTTTCGAGATCATTGCGATGAGTCCGAAAAATCCTTTGAACCGATTCATCGTCCGGACTCACATGCGTGCCGCCAAGCCACGCCGCGTCCTCAGCATTCATAAACCTCTTGAGCTTACCTCGGGTCGCCGATGTCGCGGCACCGAGTATCTGGGCCTTGAGTACGAGCAACGTGCAAACGACGGCAAATGCCGCGAACAGCGTTGGCGTCCAGTGGCTTGGCATGCGAATCCCCTCATTACTTGCGTTTAGCAAGCGTTACACAATCACTTGTTGTTTGCAAGTGATTGTGCGAGGCTTCGGGCATGTCTAAAGCGAAACTCACGCGCCGAACCCATTGCCCTATCAGCTATGCGCTGGATGTGTTCGGGGATAAATGGACTCTGCTCATTATTCGCGATCTGATGTTCAAGGGTAAGCGTTACTATCGTGAATTCGCCGGATCAGAAGAAGGAATCGCCACGAACGTCCTCGCGGATCGCTTGGCTAGACTCGAAGCCGAGGGTTTGATTACCCGGGCGTTGGATCCGGAGAACGCCCGACAGCGCGTATACGGGTTGACGGAACGCGGCTTGGAGCTCGCGCCGCTCCTGATCGAAATGATTTTGTGGTCAGCAGCGCATGATCCTGAATCGGCAGCCGACCGGGCGTTCGTTCGGGATGCGAAGCGAGACAGGGGGCGGCTGCTTCGCTCGATCACCGCCGCCGCGCGCGCCCGGCAATCGACGCACACACGGTGAGCCATTTGGCCTTTCTGGCCGCAGTGCGCTGGTCTCGCCAAGGTTTGGTAAGTGCGCTGCCCCGGTCGTCGTCTCAACCCTGCAATTCAGCCAGCAGCTTTATGAGCAGTTCCATGCCAGCGTCCCAGCCCTTGCCCATACGGGCTATAGCGGCGGAGAAGCAGGCTATCTCAGCCTCGCTCGCCTGATGCGGCACCCAAGTTAGGCGCATCTTGGTTCGAGCGCCGTCTTCCTCAAACGCCACCGTCGTCAGCAGCACACGCGGCCAGTCCGCCATCATGGGAGAGGGAATGATGTTCCAGTCCGCATCTGAGCTAGAGTGCAGCCAGACCAGCCGCTCTGGCAGAGTCACTTCGGTGTACTCAACCCGTTGGTAGTGGGAATTGGCGCCCCATTTCATTTCGACGAGCCACAGCCCGCCGGGTTTGAGCTCAAGGCGATGGATAATCGTCTCCACATTCGGACCGTACCAGCGCGGCAACAGCTTCGGATCGGTCCAGGCCTTCCACATCAGCTCACGCGGCGCATCGAATACCCGCTCCAGCACATAAGTCGGCAGATCACTCATTTCTTGGGCCCCTTTCGCCGCAGCCTTTTACTCTCAGCTTTTTTCAATTCGTCTAACAGACCATCGAGTTGATCGAAACTCGACGACCAGAACTGCTTGAACTCTTCGAGCCAACTCACCGCCACCGCCATCGGCTCAGCCTTCAGCCGCGCTGGCCTGCGCTGTTTGTCGATATCCCGCTCGATCAACCCCGCCCGTTCCAGCACTCTCAGATGCTTTGACACCGCCGGCTGGCTCATCTCAAACGGCGCGGCAATCTCGTTCACCGATGCCTCGCCCGCTGCGAGCCGCGAGAGGATCGCCCGTCGCGTCGGATCGGCTAGCGCAGCAAATACCGCATCGAGATGCTGATGACGAGAGGCATAACCAATCAGTTCCATAACTTTATGGTTATACACTTGGCTCGGCATGTCAACGTTTTTTTGCCGTACGTAATATGCTGGTCCGGAACTCAACTGGAGGGAGATAGCCGCCATGCTCGAAGAGGCGTTTCGGAGGGCGGCGCCCAAGAGGCTTGTTGCTGAACTCGACGATAGGTGAGGCGGCGATTGCGCCGCTGCTGCAGCGCTATCACTCGGCCGGTGTCTCCCAAGATGGGCTGTTGAGCGCAGATGTTCGGTTGCAAGCGGACGGCAGCTCGCGAATGCGTGCTGGCAGCGGGGGAGGAGCGGTTGCCGGATCGGAACTGGGCTCGCGTATCTTGGCATCGGTTTCCTTCTCACGCGTAGCAAACTGGATGAACCTCGGTGTCGTCAGTTCGCAATTGCGGCCCTCAGTTCACATTTGTGGCCCCTAGTTCACTATTTGCGGCGCATCGACAACGAATATTGACAGCAGCGGGTGCAGTTTGGGGTGCTTTTCACGAGATATGCAGGATAGCCTTCGGCTTACGTTGAGGGCCAAAATGGTCTTGTGAGTTGCACGGAAACATTGAAGGCGCACGTCTCGCCAGAGATCAAAGTTCAGGCGAAGGCGGTTGCGGATCGCGAGTTCCTGTGGGAAGCGGCGTGGCTGAAACAATTTTGCGGACCACAGGCATGCCCACTATCTTATAGAAGCGTAATGACTGTTTAAATCTGAACGCATGCGATCTCTGCGAAGGCTTTCCTTCCGCACAGGGAAAAATTAGCCTAATTGCTTCCTTCCGCGCAAGGAAAGGCTGTCGAAGACGGATTTTCCCATGCACTTGAAGGGTGAGGCGCCAGCAGCGCCCTCGAAGTGAGGGCACAGTGTCGGGCGCTCCAGAAGACCGCGGTCTTGGCTGCTGCCCTCGGGTGCACTCGGCGTGGCGTTGTTCGAGAAACCAAGTGCGCGTAGGCTGCGAATGTCCGGTGAATCGATGACAGCGACAGAATCAACCTGATTCCAACGATGAGAACCAAGACACTCAATCGAGCGATGGTCACGCTCCTGCTTCTTGTCATCGCGCTGGCTTTGGCCGGATGCTGGACCGCACCCACCGCCAACGTGCAACCCAAGGGCGAGGCCCGCCTGATCCAAAGTGCGATCCCTGTCGAATCCGTCAAACATCGCGTCACCGTGCAATCGATCGATGCCGACCGGCGCGTCATCGTCCTCAATTTTTCCGAAGGCACCACGGCCACCTTCAAGCCCGGGCCGCAAGTGGCCAACATCCACCAGATCCGGGCTGGCGACAAGGTCCAAGCCACGGTGGCGCAGGAGCTCACCATCTACGTTTTGAAAAATGGCCAGGTGCCCGGCACCGGCGGCAAGCCCGAGACCCTCGAGGCCGACGCCAAAGTGCTGAGTGTCGATCCAAGCTACCGCCTGCTGACGCTGCAATATCCGAATGGCCAGGCGCAGACCTTCAAAGTCGGTCTGGACGTCAAACTCCTGGAGATGGAGCCGGGCGACATCGTTGTCATCCGGACCATGGAGTTGATCGCCCTGCGGGTGGAGAAGCCTTAAATCGGCCAGAGCGCGTTCCGAAGCTCGTGAGCTCACCGAGAGAAACGGTTCACTTGGCAACACCGGACGATTACTGCCCAACGACGATCATCATGAAACCACACCAATGCCTCCTTCGTTCATGTCTGCGCACCTGTGCCTCGATAGGGCTGATTTTGGCCGGCCAGCTTCCGCTTTCCGCGCAGTCTCAGATAACGCCTGGCCAGGCCAGCCAGGTTAGAAGCGTAATAGGCAACCGAGTTGAAGCGCTGACCATCCTGGGGGGTGACTATGGGCTGGGGGACGGTACCTATCACTACACCGCGAACCCCACCGGGAACAGCCATAGCAACATAGAAACAAACATTTCGAAGATTGGTGGTTACGGCGAGGTAGGCGACCCGCAGCAGTTGGGCCGCCTGGGCATCG
>WNFI01702906.1_pt3 | contig 24185 bp, 26 predicted proteins | sample 5400471 | NCBI WGS metagenome assembly WNFI01 (sample SAMN13153348, study PRJNA577476) | soil metagenome | isolation source: 100 cm saprolite on Douglas fir-dominated hillslope | place: USA:California | collected 2013-09-17 | reverse complement strand
GGTCTGCGCTGGCCCAGCGGGTAGTGCTGACCTCGTCCGCGGCGCTGACCTCGTCGACCGCGGTGCTCCAGTCGGTCGCGCTGAGTCCGTCGGTCGCGCTGAGCCGGTCGTTTGTGCTGCTCAGGAGGTCTGTGCTCCAGCGAGGTGTGCCGAGCCCGCCGTCTATGCCGACCCGGTCCTCTCCTGCGAGCCCGTCGTCTGTACTGATCCCGTCGTCTGCCCTGATCCGCTCGGCGCTGCTGCTCAAGTCGCCGGTGCTGCTTCCCTCGGCGGTGCTGCTTCTGTCGCCGGAGCTGCTTCCCTCGGCGGTGCTGCTTCCGTCGGCGGTGCTGCTTCCGTCGGCAGTGCTACTCCAGTCGGCCGTGGTGAGCTCGTGTGCCGCTTGACTCCGGCCGCCCGAACCGTTGTGTGTGACGGCCTCGGCTCTCTCAGTCGCGGCCGCGCCTTCGGCCAGCTCGTGGTCATCGTGCTTCGCGGCGCCGTTGGTGTCGCGCTCGTTGCCGTGCAGCGGCAGCTCAAGATCCTTCAGCCGGGCGACCGGCGGCTTGCGTGACAGGTCGTCGTGGTACGGCGAGGAAGGATGGCCGGCCGGCAGCCGCTCGAGTCGCCGCCGCAGATCCGCGAGCGACCCGCGCTCGGGCCGGTCGGCGATCGGCGGCGGATCGAGCTGCGTGGGTGCCTCCTGCCTGCGCACACTGGGCTCGGCGAGCTGATCCCACCGCTCCTGAGCCCCTGGCATCGCGTGTCTCCCCGCACGTTGGCGACGAGGTCATCGTAACCGCCAGCTCACCCGGGCATCCTGCGAAGCGTCCGGGCGCTCGTGGCCAGAGCTGACGGCAGGCGAGCGGGAGGACGCAGCCGCGGAGCAAGCTCCGCGAGCCTATGGTGGGGCCGTGAGCGGTCTCAGGGTCCTGTTCATCGGCGGCAGCGGAACCATCAGCTCGGCCTGCTCCTGGCTGGCGGTGGAGCGGGGCGTCGACTTGTTCGTCCTCAACCGCGGCCGCAGCGGTCTGCGCCCGCTGCCCGATGGTCGAGACCTATAGGTGACCCGTCAGGGGCCGGGCTCCCGGGCGAGCGTGTTGAACGTCCGCTTGGCCCAGGCCAGGCTGGCGGTAAACGTCGCTATCCCGTGATCCAGGGCCAGCGGGCTGTGGCGGTCCTCGAACGGCGCGGCCGCGGCGTAAGCCTCCAGCCCGTTGATGAGTCCCGCCAGCGCATCCCGAAGGTCGGCCAGGAACGCGAGCACCTCGGCCCGCGGAAGCAGGGGCTCCATCATCACGAACCGCATCATGTGCAGCGGCAGGTCGCGGGCGATCGTGGCCGGGTCGACGGGCTGGCGCACCCAGGCGACATGGGCCTCGCGGCCCTGCTCGGTGATCTGATAGACGTAACGACGCCGCGCGCCTGCGTGATCACCGGGCTGGCCCGGCTCGGCCCGCAGCAGACCGCGGCGCTCGAGGCGGCGCAGCGCCGGATAGAGGGCCCCTGAGCTTGGCTGGTACACCCCGAGCGGCGTGGTGGCGAACTCCTGCTTCAGGTCGTAGCCCGTCGACGGGGCCCTGGCGATCGCGCCGAGCAGCACCTGCTCGAAGTCCGTCGGCTGTCGCCCCGCCATGGGCGACAAGCTTAAGCGCGCAGATCAATGGCTCTTCACGCGTGTCGAATCGATCTATATCCTAGGGTCGCAAATCGACCAGAACGTGGATAGCTTGTGGCACCTTGGCAGGCAGCCGATGAGGGTGTCGTTATATCGAATCGATCTATAGTCTGGACGGCGGCACGCGCGGCCGGCAGCACGAGGAGACGGCAATGCCCCAGGTCAAGGTCAGGCGCCGCGGGATAACCGCTGAGGACACTGCCGCGGTGATCCGCGGCCGGCTGGGCGAAGATCTGAAGATCAGCACGAGCGGGGACCGGGAGCTGGAGGTCTTGAAGAACTCGTTCGTCCGCGCGAAGGTGTCCCTTAGCGAGGAGCCGGGCGGGACCGTCTTCCATGTCCGCGGGATGGGGATGCCGATCCCTCTGCTGATGCTCACGATGATGGCGGTCAACAACCGGGGCATCGCCCGGCGCGTGGCCGACGCGATCGGGGAGCACGACGGGTTCCGCGGCGATGGCTGAGCCGAGCGGGTCTGCGGTCCGAGCGCACGCCAGCGTCGCGAGCGCGGTCACCGCCAGCGCGGTCACCGCGGGCGCGGGCGCCAGGCACGCCCCGGCGCCGGGCGGCCGGGCGGACGTGATCACGGTGCGCGGGCTGCGGATGAGCTACGGCCACTACGAGGCCGTGCGGGGCATCAACCTGGACGTGGCCCGGGGCGAGATCCTGGCCTTCCTCGGCCCGAACGGCGCGGGCAAGACCACCACGGTGGAGATCCTCGAGGGGTTCCGCCAGCGTACTGGCGGAGAGGTCCGGGTGCTGGGAACCGATCCGGCTCACGCCGGGCCCGACTGGCGCGCCCGGGTCGGGGTCGTACTCCAGGAATCGGCCCCCGAGGCCTGGCTGACCGTGGGCGAGTGCGTCTCCATGTACGCCGGGTACTACCCACGGCCGCTGCCGGTCGGGCGGGCGCTCGAGCTGGTCGGGCTCACCAGCAAGGCGGGTGACCGCTGCGACCGGCTGTCGGGCGGCCAGCTACGCCGCCTCGACATGGCGCTGGCGCTGATTGGCGACCCCGAGCTGGTGTTCCTGGACGAGCCCACGACCGGGTTCGACCCGTCGGCCCGCCACACCGCGTGGGAGGTGATCTCGGGCCTGCGCGAGCTGGGCAAGACGATTTTCCTGACCACGCACTACATGGACGAGGCCGAGGCCCTGGCCGACCAGATCGTGATCATCGCCGCCGGGAAGGTCGTGGCGTCCGGCACGCCGGCCACGATCGGCGGCCGGGCCACGGACGCCACCACGATCAGCTTCACCCTCCCGAACGGCCTGACCCCGGCCGACCTGCCCGTCATGCCCGCGCCGGTGACCGCTGGTCCCGGCGGCCACGCGGAGATCGCGTGTGACCAGCCGGTGCCGGTGCTGGCCCCGCTGACCGCCTGGGCGGCGCAGCGTGGGTACCCGCTCGCCGACCTGGCCGTGCACCGGCCCACGCTGGAGGAGATCTACCTGCGCCTGACAGAGAAGGACAGCAAGTGAGCGCGGTCACGCTCGTCGCGCACCAGGCCCGGTATGAGCTGCAGGCCTACCGGCGCAACTCGCGGGCCCGGATCTTCACGTTCGCCCTGCCGGTGGTGCTGCTGCTGATCCTGGTGTCGTTGTTTCACAACGGCAAGGTGTCCACCGGCGGGGTGAGCCTGAATCGCCGCTGACGCATCGACCAGCATCGTGTCGGCGCTGGTCATCGTCGCGGTCCTGGTCGCGATCGGCGCGCTGGGCTTCGGCGTCAGCGTGAGCGCGGCGGCGATCGGTGTGGCCGCGGTGGTTGCGATCATCGGCGCGGCTGCGTTCTGCTGCCTGGCGTATGCGCTCAGCGGCCTCGTCGGCAACGCCGAGGCAGCAGGGCCGGTGGTGCAGCTGTCCACCCTGCCGGTCTACTTCATCTCCGGCATCTACATTCCCGACAACGACCTGCCGCACTGGCTGCTCGACGTCGCCTCGGTGCTGCCGGTCCGGCCGCTGGCCGTGGCCCTGCAGGCCGCGTTCGTGCCCGCCACAAACGGCGGCCAGCGGTTCGCGGTCGTCCCGGTCCTGGTCGTGCTGGCCTGGGGCGCCGCCGGGATGATCATTGCCGTGCGCCGGTTCTCCTGGGTGCCGCGCAGGGACTGAGCGGCCCCGCGGTCCTGTAGCACGGGCACCTCGCAGCCATCACCGACGCCTGACCATAGCCAAGGCCCGGCTACCCGGCCTGCGGCTGAGGCGAGCGTTCAGCAAGCCGCCTCGCCTGCGCAGGGTCCTGCCGATCCGCGCCATGGCAACGGTGCCTTCGCGCACCGCGGGGATATCGGGCCCTCTGGCCAGGCTCCGTGTCGCTGTGATCGAATTTGGGCGTCGCCGGACAGCGGGAGGGCGTTCATGCTCGTGGCCGGAGTGGACTCGTCAACCCAGTCCACCAAGGTCGTGCTCTGCGAGGCGGAGGACGGCACCGTGGTCGGCCGGGGGAGCGCGCCGCACCCGTCTGGCACCGAGGCCGACCCGGGCGCATGGTGGGCGGCCCTGCAGCAGGCGGGCCACGGCCTGCTCGAGCGGGCCGCCGCTGTCGGCGTGGCCGGGCAGCAGCACGGCATGATCGTCCTGGACGAGGACGGCGAGTTGATCAGGCCCGCCCTGCTCTGGAACGACTTGCGGTCGGCCCCGGCTGCGGCCGAGCTCGTACGCGAGCACGGCGGGCCGCAGTGGTGGGCAAGCCAGGCCGGCAGCGTGCCGAACGCCTCGTTCACAGTCACCAAGCTGCGCTGGCTGGCCGAGCACGAGCCGGCCAGCGCCGGCCGCGCCACGGCCGTGCTGCTGCCGCACGACTGGCTGACCTGGAGGCTGCTGGGCGGGATGGGTGAGCGGAGCCGGGCGGCCGAACGCCCCGGGCTGGGACAGCGGGCCGGGCCGGAGCGCCCGAGCCCCATGGTCACAGACCGGGGCGACGCGTCAGGCACCGGATACTTCTCCCCGGCGAAGGGGATCTGGCTGCCCGATCTGGTGAAGTCGGCGATCGGGCGCACGCTCCGGCTGCCCAGGGTGGCGAGCCCGGGCGAGGTCGTCGGGCAGACCGCGTCGGGCGCGGCAGTGTCCGCCGGGACCGGGGACAACATGGGGGCGGCGCTCGGCCTCGGCCTCGGCCCTGGTGACGTCGCCGTGTCGATCGGGACGTCGGGCACGGCGTTCGCGGTCAGCGAGATGCCCGCCGCGGATCCGTCCGGCGCGGTGGCAGGGTTCGCCGATGCCACCGGGCGGTTCCTGCCCCTGGTGTGCACGATCAACGCGGCCCGGGTGCTGTCCGCGTTCGCGGGGCTGCTGGGCACCGACCTCGCCGGGCTGGACGCGCTCGCGCTGGCCGCGGCGCCCGGCGCGGGCGGGATCACCCTTCTGCCCTACCTGGACGGCGAGCGGACGCCGGACCGGCCGGACGCAACCGGCGTGCTGCGCGGTCTGACCACGCAGAACGCGACCAGGCAGAACCTGGCCCGGGCCGCGGTGGAGGCCCTGCTCGCCTCGCTGGCCGACGCCGCGGGCCGGCTCGACGCGGCGACCGCCCAGCCCGCGCCGGGCCGGCCCGTACCGGTGCCGCCCGCAGCGGGCGAGGGCCAGCGGTCCAGGCGCGTGCTGCTGATCGGCGGCGGCGCGAAATCGCCCGCGGTGCGACAGCTCGCGCCTGGCATCTTCTGCTCACCGGTGGACGTGCCCGAACCCGAGGAATACGTCGCGCTGGGAGCCGCCCGCCAGGCCGCGTGGGCGCTGGCCGGGACCCCGGAGCCGCCCGCATGGCCGTCCCGGCCGACCGCCACCTACACCGGCCCCCCTCAGCCAGAGATCCGCGAGCGCCACGCCGCGCTCCGCGATGACACCGCCACCTGGGATGAAAGGACCGGCTCGTGAGCACCGACCGCTACGCACCCACACCGGCCGACCGTTTCTCGTTCGGGATATGGACGGTGGGGTGGCAGGGGGTGGATGTGTTCGGGTCGGCGGTGCGGGCGCCGATGCCGGCCGAGCGGGCGGTGCGCAAGCTGGCCGAGCTGGGCGCGTACGGGGTGAATTTCCATGACAATGACGTGTTCGGGTTCGACGACACCAGCGAGGAGCGCGAGGAGCGGATCTCGGCGTTCCGCAAGGCCCTGGCCGAAACCGGGCTGGTGGTCACGACCGCGACCACGAATCTGTTCTCGCATCCCGTCTTCAAGGAGGGCGGGTTCACCGCCAACGACCGGGAGGTGCGCCGGTTCGCGCTGGCCAAGGTCATGCGCAACCTCGACCTGGCCGCCGACCTCGGCGCGAAGGTCTACGTGTGCTGGGGCGGGCGTGATGGCGCGGAGTCGGGGGCGGCCAAGGACGTGCGGGCGGCGCTGGACCGGCTCAAGGAGGCGTTCGACGTGCTGTGCTCGTACGTGCTGGATCAGGGGTACGGGCTGCGGTTCGCGATCGAGCCCAAGCCGAATGAGCCGCGGGGGGACATTCTGCTGCCGACGGCGGGTCATGCGCTGGCGTTCATCACCGAGCTGGAGCATCCCGAGCTGGTCGGCCTCAATCCGGAGGTCGGGCACGAGGAGATGTCCGGCCTGAACTACGCGCACGCTATTACCCAGGCGCTGTGGCACGGGAAGCTGTTTCATATTGATCTGAATGGGCAACACGGGCCGCGGTATGACCAGGATCTGCGGTTTGGGGCGGGGAATGCGCGTGGGGCGTTCTGGGTGGTGGATGCGCTGGAGGCGGGCGGGTATGAGGGGCCGGTGCATTTTGATTACAAGCCGCCGCGGACCGAGGATGACGATGGGGTGTGGGTGTCGGCGGCGGCGTGCATGCGAAATTACCTGATCTTGCGGGAGAAGGTGCGGGCGTTTCGCGCGGATCCGGAAGTGGCTGAGGCGCTGGCGGCGGCCCGGGTTGCAGATCTGGCGGTGCCGACCCTGGGCGACGGCGAGACCTGGCGCGACGTGCGCGGCTTCACCCCCGACGTGGAGGCGCTGGGCCAGCGCGGCATGGCGTTCGAGCGCCTCGACCAGCTCGCCCTCGAGCACCTCTACGGCGTCCGCTAGCAGCAGGCGGGCGGCCGTCTGGCGCCTTAGACTGGGTCATCCGTGATCTTCCACGGATAGGAGCACACAGCGTGGATGCCGTGGACTTCATCACCAGCCCCGGGTTCCTCACCGGCGGCGACAGCCGGCGGGCCGCCGGCCTGAGGTCGGGCCAGCCAGCCGCGGTCGTGAGCGACCGGGCGCTGCTCGACTTCGAGGAGGTCACCGAGCTCCCCGAGCCGTCGGCCGAGGAGCTCGAGATGCTCCGCGAGCTGTGCGGGGGCGGGGGAGGAAGGCCATGAGAGACGGCGGTGCCATGACGAAGGGGGCCGAGCGGGACCAGCGGGGGGAGCGCACGCGGATCGGGCTGATGATCCCCTCCTCCAACACCATGATGGAGGCGGACTTCGCCCGCGAGCTTCCTGTCGGCTGGACCCTGCACACGGCACGCATGTACATGAAGGACACGACCGCGGCCGGGGAGAACCGCATGCTCGACGAGTTCACCCTCCCTGCAGCGCGCGACCTCGGCACCGCGCGGCCGCATGTGGTGGTCTTCGGCTGCACCTCGGCCGGCGCCTTGCGCGGCAGCGACTACGACCGCGAGCTGTGCGAGCGGATCAGCGAGCTCACGGGCGCGCCGACGGTCAGCACGATCCAGGCCGTGCGGACGGCCATCGAGCGCGCGGCGGCCCGTCGGGTCGGCGTCGTGACGCCGTACGTCGACGAGCTCAACGACCGGATCCGGGCGAGCATCGAGGCCGGCGGGGTCGAGGTAGTCCGGATCGCTGGCCTGGGCATGACCGAGAACTACCAGATCGCCAGGGTGCCGCCCGACCGGATCACGGCGTTCGCGGTCGAGGCGCTCGGCGGGCTCGACATCGACCTGGTGTTCGCGTCCTGCACGAACTTCGGCGCGATGGAGGCGATCCCCGAACTCGCCGCGCGGCTCGGCCGGCCGGTGGTGACCAGCAACCATGCGGTGCTGGCCGCGGCCGTCGAACGAGCGACGGCGGTGGCAGCCGAAGATGCTGCCGCGTGACGCGCGCGTAGCGAGGGCCGCCATGGTTTCCGTGCCGTTCGAGTACGCCAGGGTCGTCAGCTACGACGAGGCCGTGCAGGCCCGCGCCACGGCCTGGCTGACGCTGCAAGCCGACGGCTCGGTGCTGATCCGTTGCGCGGAGCTGTCCTGCCTGGCGACCTGGCGGGCCGAGTCCGCTACCTTCGACTCGGCCCGGGGCCAGGGCGCCAGCTTCCCTGACTGCACCTACGGCACGCACGCGGCCGAGGTCGAGGTCGACCCGGAGACCGGCGAGGTCCGGGTGCTGCGGTACATCGTCTCGCATGACGTGGGCCGCGCCATCAACCCGATGCGGGTCGAGGGGCAGATCCAGGGCGGCGCCATGCAGGGGCTCGGCTACGCACTCACCGAGGAGATCGTCCTCGAGGATGGCCTCACCGCGTCGAGCCTGTTCTCCAGCTACTTCATCCCCACCGCGGCGGACATGCCGGACGTCGAGGCGGAGATCGTCGAGAGCGGGGAGGGCAAGGGCCCGCTGAACGTCCGCGGGACCGGGGAGCCGCCGGTGGGCCCGGTCGCGTCGGCCATCGCCAGCGCCATCGCCGACGCGACCGGGTGCCGCCCGACCCGGCTGCCAATGACGGCAGAGCGGGTACTGGCGCTGCTGGATGCGGCACGGCCGGACAGGCCATGACCGACCCGAAGGGGGGAACGGGGAGGCGGGCGGGGCCTCGGAGGCGAGCGGAAAACACAGTCGTGCTGAACCACCGCTCGGCCAGCCATATCCCGGGCATCGAGCCGCACCGGCACGCGCTGCAGGTGCACCGGCGGCTGCCCTGCTACCGGGCCACGCCGCTGCTGGACCGCCCGGATCTCGCCGCGGCGCTCGGCGTCGCCCGGGTCTGGGTCAAGTCTGAGTCGTCCCGGATGGGCCTGCCGTCGTTCAAGATGCTGGGCGCCTCCTATGCGGCCTACCGGGAGCTGTGCCACCTGCTGGGCAGCGAGCCGGAGTGGTCGGATCTGGCGGAGCTGAGGACCGCGCTGGCCCCGCTCGGCGGCCTGACCCTGATGGCGGCGACGGACGGCAACCACGGCCGCGCGGTGGCCCGCACAGCCCGCACGCTCGGCTACGCATCCCGCATCTACGTGCCCGCCGGCACGGCGGCCACGCGGATCACGGCCATCGAGTCCGAGGGCGCGCCGGTCGCCTTGATCGACGGCGACTACGACGAGGCCGTGCGGCAGTGCGCCCGGGACGCCGGCGAGGGCTGCCTGGTGGTCTCCGACACCTCCTGGCGCGGCTACGAGCGGATCCCCGCCTGGGTCATCGACGGCTACGCCACCATGTTCTGGGAAGTGCACGAGCAGCTGCCGGACGCGGACCGGCTGATCGACGCCGTCGCGGTCCCGGTCGGCGTGGGGGCCCTCGCGTCCGCTGCCGTCCGCCACTTCCGCGGCCGGGCCCGGGCGGCCGGGGCGAGGCTCATCGGGGTCGAGCCCGTCGGCTCGGACTGCGTCGGGCAGTCCGTGCGCGCCGGCCATCCGGTGATCATCCCCGGGCCGCACACCTCCATCATGGCGGGCCTCAACTGCGGGACCCCGTCCCGGCTGGCCTGGCCGCTGGTGGAGCGCGGCCTGGACGTCCTGGTCGCCATCGACGATGAGCTGGCCCGCGAGGCCATGCGCATGCTCAGCCAGGCGGGCATCGTGGCCGGCGAGACCGGCGCGGCGGCGCTCGGCGGCCTGCTCGCGCTGCGGGACGGGCGCCAGGCCCCGCAGGCGATCAAGGCTGCCGGCCTGCGTCCCGACGCGCAGATCCTCGTCATCAGCAGCGAGGGAGCGACTGACGCGGCGGCCTACGAGCAGATCGTCGGCCACCCGCCGGCGTGATCAGCGCACGAGGAAGGATGCAAATGAGGCGCTGCGCGTGTTCGCCCAGACCGTCTTAATCTCTGCGCGTCAGTCGTGGACTGTGCGATGAGCGCGCCGGGGGTATTCGCTGATATTCCGGCCCTGCGGGCGTGCTGGCATCCCGTGGCCTTCAGCCATGAGCTCGCCGATCATCCCGTTCAGGCCGATCTGCTGGGCGAGCCGCTGGTGTTGTGGCGCGGCGCGGATCACCAGCCGCGCGCGAACCTGGACGTTTGCGTGCACCGCGGCACCGCGTTGTCCCTGGGCTGGATCAGCGGCGATGAGCTCGTCTGCCCCTATCACGGCTGGCGCTACCGGGCGGACGGGCGCTGCTCCGCCATCCCGCAGCTGGATGACCCCTCGCGGGTTCCGGCCAAGGCCCGCATTCCGGCGTTCGGTTGCCGGGAACGATACGGTCTGGTCTGGGTGGCCCTGGAGCAGCCGCGCTGGCCGCTTCCCGAGGTCCCGGAACTGGAAAACGGAACCTGGGCGACCCTGTCGGCCGGCCCGTACCGGTGGCAGTGCGACGCGGCCCGCCAGGTGGAGAACTTCACCGACTTCGCGCATTTCCCGTGGGTGCATCCCGGCCTGCTCGGCGACCCTGATCGGCCGGTCGTGCCGAGGCATGAGGTCCGCACCGAGGGACACGTGCTGCACTACGCGATCACCCGGCCGGAGGCCGCCAATACGGACGACTTCCCCGTCTTCGGCAACGAGCAGGCCGGGCCGCCAGAAAGGCGCAGCCGGTACGAGCTGCATCTGCCCTACACCATCGTGCTGCGGCTCGGCTGGGGCGGCGAGCGCGGCATGGTGTACTTCTTCGCCTCGCAGCCGGTCGCGGCTGACCGGTGCGCCGGATACGTGGTGATCGGGCGGAACTACAACCTCGATCAGAGCGATGGCGTCCTGCAGGAGTTCGAGGACACGATATTCGGCCAGGATCAGGTGGTGGTCGAATCGCAGCGGCCCGAGCGGGTTCCGTTTGACCTTGCAGCCGAGCTTCACCTCAAGTTCGACGCGGTGGCGGTGGCCTACCGCAAGGCGATGCGCCGCAGCGGCCTCGCCGCCGCCTCGTCAGGTGTTGCCGCCGGCGCGCAGGCGCTGCTGACCGCTCGGGATCGGGCACTCGGAACCGCCGGCGTCGGTGAGCCCGGGCGGACCGAGTGACCACGTGTTCTGCTTGGCGCTGCCGCCGAAGATCGGGCCGATCGTGTTGAAGAGGAAGCGGTTGCCGTGACCGTTATCGATGTCCCATCGTCGCCGCGTGCGTCATGAGCAGTGAGCCGGGGGGAGCCAGGTCGACGCCGTCGGGATTGGCGAGGTAACCGGCGCCGCGGCCCGGAACGCCGTAGTGGCCGTACTGCCAGACGATCCGGCTGGTCCTCGGGTTGATGACGATCACGCGGTCGTTATAGTCGTCGTTGACCAGGATGTTCCCGTTGGGCAACGGCAACGCCAGCGATGGGTGGTCGAGCGGCTGCGGACCGGCCGGCCGGAAGCTCCACTTGGTGTGCCCGGCGCGGTCGAAGATTACGATCTGGCCCGGATCCGAGTAGTCGGCGACGATGTAGCGGCCCGGGCTGACCTCGTTCGCATCCGACGGGGCCCCGGAGCGCTGTTGCCTCGCCTGCTCCGGGTTTGATTGAATACCGCGGGTGACTACCGGCGGCGCTCGCGGATGAGCGGGACGCTCGGGGGAGAGCGGCCGCCCCGCCCCTCGGCCCTCACGCTCTCGAGGATCGCGCTCGGGTGCGGCAGCTTCGGCGGGATCGGCTCGGCACCGGAGTTCTTCGGCGCGGGACTGACCGAGGACCAGGCGCTCGCGGTCATGGACGCGGCCTGGCAGCTCGGCATCACCCACTTCGACACCGCCGACGCGTACGGCGGCGGGCGCAGCGAGCAGGCGATCGGCCGCTGGATCGCCTCGCGCGGGGTACGCCCGCAGCTGACCACCAAGACCTTCAACCCGATGCTGGCCGGGGCCGACCGCGGGCTGAAGCCCGAGCGGATCGCCCGCCAGCTGCGCACCAGCCTCGAGCGGCTCGGGGTCGACCACGTCGAGCTGTACCTCGCCCACGAGTTCGACCCCGACGTGCCGCTGCCGGAGTCGCTGGGCGCCTTTGACGAAGCCCGGGCCCGCGGCCTGATCGGAGCCTACGGCGTCAGCAATTTCGACGCTTCCCAGCTGGCCGCCGCCCTGGCGGCGGGCAACCCGCAGGCTGTGCAGAACTCCTACTCCCTGCTGGCGCGCCAGGACGAGCCCGAGCTGCTCCCGTTGTGCGCCCAGCGGCAGGTTGCCTACCTGGCGTTCAGCCCGCTGGCCGGCGGCTGGCTCACCGGCAAATACCGCCGCGGCGAACCGTTCCCGGCCGGCTCACGGATGACGCAGCGCCCCGAGCCGTATACCGAGCTCGTCACCGGCCGGACTTTCGACGCCCTCGACCGGCTACAGGCGATCGCCTCGTCCCGCGGCATCTCGATGGCGGGCGCCGCGCTGGGCTGGCTGCTCGCCGGCGAGCGGGTCACCCAGATCGTGGTCGGCCCCGGCCGCCCGGAGCACCTGGCGCCCGTCGGCGAGGCCCTCGAGCATCCGCTCACCGCGGAGGACTGGGCCGCGGCCGAGAGAGCGTTCGGATGATGCGCGTGCTCGTCCTCAGCCATAACGACGTGCGGGCCGCGCTCCCGCCGGGGCCCTGCGCCGAGGCCATGGCCGCGGTGCTCGCCGAGCATGCCCGGGGCCGCAGCTTCATGCCGTTGCGGTCGGTGATGATGCCGCCTGACGCGGCCGGTTTCATGGGGCTCATGCCAGGCTGGCGCGGGCGGCAGCCCGGCGGCGCCGCGGTGTTCGCGCTCAAGGCGGTGTGCATCCTGCCGGGCAATCCCGCCCGCGGCCTCGACGCTCACCAGGGGCTGGTCACGCTGTTCGACGGCGAGACCGGGCGGCCGAGCGCGATCCTGGACGCCTCGGCGATCACCGAGGTCCGCACCGCGGCGGTCACCGCGGTCGCGACGCGCGTGCTGTCCCGGCCGGATGCGCGCACGCTCGCGATCCTCGGCGCCGGGACGCAGGCGCGAGCTCACCTGGCGGCGCTCCTGCCGGTACGCGAGTTCGAGCGGGTGCGCGTTTACGCGCCGACCCAGGCGCACGCGCGGGCGCTGGTCGAGCAGGTCGGCGACGCGGGCGCGGAGCTGAGCGTCGCCTCGAGCGCCCAGGACGCGCTCCGCGACGCCGACGTCGTCGTCACGGCGACCAGCTCGCGCGAGCCGGTGCTCCGCCGTGACTGGCTGAAGCCCGGAGCCCACCTCAACGCGGTGGGCGCGAGCACCCCGCGGGCGCGCGAGCTGGATACGGCCACCGTGGCCGCCAGCGCGCTGTTCTGCGACAGCCGCGAGTCGCTCCGCCACGAGGCCGGCGAGTTCCAGCGCGCCGTCGCCGAGGGCCTGATCGCCGGCGTTGAGCACGTCCGGGCCGAGCTCGGGGAGGTGCTCGCCGGAACGGCCCCAGGGCGCCGCGACGCGGCCGAGCTGACGCTGTTCCGCTCGCTGGGCCTGGCCATCGAGGATCTCGCCGCGGCCGAGAGCGCGGTCGCGGCGGCGAGGGCGGCCGGCCTGGGCACGGAGGTGGAACTGTAATCGAGCGCGGAGCGGCGAGACTGGCGCGCGGCCTGAGGACGGAGACAGAACTGTCATGGAGCGCGGAGCGGCGGCGGCGTGGGGCCTGAGTATGGAGGTGAAGCTGTGATCGAGCTGGCGGCGATCGAGGCGGCCCGGGAGCGGATCGCGGGCGCGGCCGTCCGCACGCCGCTGGTGCGCCTGTACGTCGAGGACATCCCGGCCGAGATCTACCTCAAGCTCGAGAACCTCCAGCCGATCAATTCGTTCAAGATCCGCGGCGCGACTAACGCGATCATGATCGCGTCAGCGAGCGAGCGGGCGAAGGGCCTGGTTACCGCCAGCGCGGGGAACATGGCCCAGGGGGTCGCGTGGGCCGCTCGGGCCCTGGGCCTGCCCGCCACGATCGTCGTGCCCGAGCATGCGCCCGAGGCCAAGCTGGCGGCGATCACCCGCCTCGGCGGGCAGGTGCGGAAGCTGCCCTACGACGAGTGGTGGGACGTGATCATCACCGGCCAGGTCGACGGGACCGACGGGCTGTTCGTGCACCCGGTCCAGGACCCGGGGGTGATGGCCGGCAACGGCACGATCGGGCTCGAGATCCTCGACGACGACCGATGTTGACTACCGCGCCTCGTTCGTGGACGGCTCAGGGAGCCGCCGTGTCCTGGACAGCATGTGGCCGCTGGTCGCGCCGCTCGTTGACGCGGCCCTGGCGATCCCTGTCCCCGAGGTCGCGGCCGCGGTGCGCACGCTCGCCGAGCGCGTCCGGGTGATCGCCGAGGGTGCGGGCGCGCTGGCGCCCGCCGCGGCGCTGACCGGCCGGGCCGGGACCGGGAAGGTCGTGTGCATCGTCTCGGGCGGCAACATCGACCTGAGCAAGCTTGCCGAGATCCTTAACGGCGCGGCCGGGTAGTCGCCGTCCATGATCGGGGAGACTAATTCGCGATTATGGGCGAAAAGTCTCCCCGATCACAAGGAGAGACGGCAGGGCGGGCGGGGCGGGCCGGGCCGGGCCGGGTTGCTCTTTCGGCGCGGGGGGCTGCGGGGCCGGGTCGTCGGCGGGAGGAGCCGCCGAGGACTTGGTTACCCGCGGGGCACGGCGGCCAGGGCCTCGAGGAGCCGATCGACCTCTTCTGGTGTGTTGTAGTGGATGAATCCGATCCGCACGGACTTATCGGCGTAGCCGAGGCGCTTGTACAGGTCGAGCGAGTACCACGAGTCATGCGCCCAGACCCCGATCTGGGCATCGGCCAGGCTCCGCGCCACGTCCGCCGCGGCGACGCCCTCGACGTTGACCAGGAACGTCGGCACTCGGCCGTCCATCCCCGGCAGCCCATAACCGGTGACCGTGTCCGGGAGGCCGTCCAGGAACCGCTGGCCCAGCGAGCGCTCGTATGGCACGCCCGCCCGAAGGCAACTCCCAGGTGCGGGCCGCAGAACTTGTACGGCGAGCAGATCAGCACGTCGGCGCCGATGTCGCGCACGTCGATCGGCTCGTGCGCCGCGTAATGGACCGCGTCGATCCAGGCGAGCGCGCCGACGTCGTGCGCGAGCTTGCACACGCGCCGGGCGTCCACGACCGTGCCGATCGCGTTCGACGCCCACGCGAACGCGACCACCCGCGTGCGCGGCCCGAGCTTTTGCTGCAGGTCCCCGAAATCAAGCGTCGTGTCGTCATTCAGCTCCACGTGCCGGACAACCGCGCCCTTGTCCTGCGCGAGCTCCAGCCACGGTGCGACGCCGCCGTCGTGATCCAGGGACGAGACGAGGATCTCATCGCCCGGGAGGAAATCGCGCCCGGCGGTGCGCGACAGCGTGAAGTCCAGCGAGGTCATGTTCGCCCCGAAGATCACCTCATGCGGCTCGCAGCCGAGGAACCGGGCCGCACTGGCCTCGGCCTCCTCGAGGATCTCCTGCACCCGCAGGCTCGTCGCGTACCCGGCGCCGAGGTTGGCGCTGGCCTCGCGCAGCGTGCGGGCGATCGCGTCGCCCGCCCCGGCTTCGATCGACTCACAAACGTTACCGAATCCCAAATTAGGTCTCTTGCACAAGTATGCAGGGCAATGGTTTGATCAGCCTACTTATTCGACCGCTGGGAGGGGCGTGGTGAGCTTTCGCGTCGCCCGCAGCGCCTAGGCGAGCCTTGCCGGCGGCTAACCCCGCAGGGTGCCACGAGGACCGGACGCCTGCCCTCCGGGCAGCCTGGCTTGACTCCACTTGACCCCGAAGCAACGAAGTATATGGAAAATGGAGGCCGTAACGATGAGAGGACACGTGATCCTCGCCACGGCGGCGCTCGGCGCGCTAGCCATAGCAGGTTGCGGAAGCAGTGGAAGCAGCTCAAGCAGCAGCGGCGGTGCCGGCACGGGTGCGGCAACCAAGTCGTGCGTCGCGTCGATCGGCATGGAGGGGCCGCTGACTGGCCCGGTGGCGACGCTCGGCCAGGAGCAGCTGCACTTCGCGGAGCTCGCGCTGGCGATGGACAACCAGGCCAACAAGACGAAGATCTCGATCGTCCAGGGCGACACCCAGCTGAATCCCGCGCAGGCGACGACCGTGACCCAGCAGTTCACTGCGAACACGAAGATCGTGGCCGTGGTCGGCCCGGCCGGCAGCCAGGAGGTCGAGGCCATCGGTCCGCTGATGGCCCGGGCCGGGCTGGCGTTCATCTCCGGGTCGGCGACCAACGCGACGCTCACCGCCGGCAAGTACCCGACCTTCTTCCGGGTCGTCTCGAAGGACAGCGTGCAGGGACCGCAGGATGCCCACTACATCATCAGCAATCTGCACCCCAAGGCCCTGATGATCGTCGATGATCAGGAGGCCTACTCGACCGGCCTGGTCTCCGCGATGACACCGGTCTTCACGGCGGCCGGGATCAAGGTCGATCACGAGTCGGTCTCGCAGAAGACAACCGACTTCTCCTCGCTGGTCGCCAAGGTGACGCCCGCCACGACGGTGGTAGTGCTGCCGTGGCAGGTGGCCTCCAACGCGCAGCAGTTGGGCCGCAACCTGGCCCAGCAGCACAAGAAGGCCGTGATCTTCGGCACGGACGGCCTCTTCTCGCCGGGCACGTTCACGATCAACGGCTCATATGTCTCCTCGTTCGGCCCGGACATCACGGCGATTCCCGCCGACGCGGCGATCGTCGCCGCCGCGAAGTCGAAGTACGGATCCTTCGGCACGTTCGGCCCGCCGGTGTTCGCGGCGACGCACGTGGTCGACGAGGCGATCGCATCGGTCTGCAAGTCCGGTAACACGCCCAGCCGCAGCAACGTGCTCGCGGCGATCAAGACGACGAACGAGCCGGCCTCCATCCTCGGGCAGCCGATCAGCTTCGGCTCCAGCGGCGACCTGACCAACGGCAAGTTCTTCCTGTTCAAGATCAACTCAGCCGGCAGCTATCAGCTGATCCCCGGCTGATCGGCTGACAGGCAGCCGCTGCGGCGCGCGCCGGCGGAGAGTCGGCGCGCGCCCGGCGGCATGACGGTGGGCGGGACTCGCGGCGGATGGCCTTCTTCTTCCAGGAACTGGTGAACGGCGTCACCAACGGCGCGCTCTACGCGCTGGTGGCGCTCGGCTTCTCGATGGTCTACGGCGTGCTGAAGCTGCTGAACTTCGCGCACGGCGACCTGTACATGGTCGGGGCGTTTATCGGGTACTTCGTGATCCAGTGGTTCGGCGGACCGACGGCGCTGACGATCCCCGTACCGCTGCTGCTGCTGATCATGTTCATCCTGGCGGCGGGCGTGGTGGGCGGTCTGGGCGTAGCGATCGAGCGTTTCGCCTACCGGCCGCTGCGTGACGCGCCGCGGATCGCGCCCCTGATCACCGCGATCGGCGTCTCCTTCTTCCTGGAAAACGCGGCCCTGCTCCTGTTCGGCGCACAGTATCGCGTCTACAACACCGCGGACTTCATCTCGCTCTCGTCCGGGATCCAGATCGGGTCCGTCACCATCGACTCCGTGCAGATCATGGTCCTGGTGCTAGGCCTTGTTCTCATGGTCGGCCTGCGGGAGCTGGTCAACCGGACGAAGCTCGGCAAGCAGATGCGGGCGGTGGCCGCTGACCGGGAAGCCGCCGAGATGCTGGGGATCAACGTGAACCGGACGATCGCAGCAACGTTCTTCCTCGGCTCGGCCCTCGCGGGCGTGGCCGGAGTCATGGCCGGGCTGCTGTTCAACCAGGTGAACAACACGATCGGCTTCACGGCTGGCCTGTTCGCGTTCACTGCGGCCGTCGTCGGCGGGATCGGCTCACTGCCTGGCGCGATGCTCGGCGGCCTGCTGATCGGCCTAGCCCAGTCGTTCGTCACCGGCTACATCTCCTCCACCTATACCAACCTGCTCGTGTTCGCGCTGCTGATCGTCGTCATGCTGGTGCGGCCCAGCGGTCTGCTCGGCCGAGCCCAGCTGCAGAAGGTGTGAAGCCATCATGAGCCCGAGGGGCCCCGGAGGCGAGCGGGTGACACAGTGAGCCTCGATTCGCAGCCTCCGCCGGCCGGGCCGCAGGTCGGAGCCGACGAGTGGGTCGCCAGGCAGGCCCATCGGCGGGAGCACCTGCCGTCCTGGCTGGGCGTCGCGCAGGTCCGGCTCGAGCGGATCGGCTGGTGGCCCAGGCTCGCGATCGCGGGCCTGGCCGGATCGATGCTGCCGCTGATCGGCCTCGGCGGGTTCCAGCTACAGGTCGGGATCGACGCACTGATCCTGGCCATGCTGGCCGTCGGGCTGAACGTCGTGGTCGGCTGGGCCGGGCTGCTCGACCTCGGCTACGTCGCGTTCTTCGGCTTCGGCGCCTACGGTTTCGCGCTGCTGTCCTCGAGCCAGGTCGGGATCCACCTGTCGGCGCCCGCCTCGCTGCCGGTCGTCATGGTCGGCGCAGCCATCCTCGGCCTGCTGGTCGGCCTGCCCTCCCGGCGGCTGATCGGCGACTACCTGGCCATCGTGACGCTGTTCTTCGGCGAGGCGTTCGTCGAGTTCACCAACAACGTGGCGCCGGGCACGCTGGGCGGCCCCAACGGGATCGTCGGGATCGACCCGATCAGCGCCTTCGGAAAGCAGATCACGGCAAACACCGGCTACTACTACCTGCTCGTGATCCTGCTGGTGGCCTCGATGGCGGTGCTGCGGCTACTCGATACCTCGCGCACCGGACGAGCCTGGCGGGCCGTACGCGAGGACCCGCTGGCCGCCGCGTCGATGACCATCCCGGTCAACCGGGTGAAGCTGATGGCGTTCGCATTCGGCGCCATGGTCGCGGCGCTGGCCGGCTCTGTCTTCGCCGCGCAGCAGATCAGCGTGTTCCCGACGGACTTCGATACGCCGTACCTGATCCTGATATACGCCGGGCTCATCCTCGGCGGCGTCGGCAGCATCGCCGGCGCGGTCACCGGCGCCCTGGTCGTAACGGTCATCTACGACGGCTTGCTCCGCAGCCCGACCGATTCCGGCTACCTCTTCTACGGCCTGATTCTGCTGACCCTGGTGGTTAAGCTGCGGCCGTGGCGGAGACTGGGCGCGGTTCTCGCGGCCACCGCGGCGCTCGGGTTCGCCGCGCATGCCATCGTCGGGGCCATCTCGGCGAGTGCGGTGGCGGGCGGGCCGCAGTCGACCGGCTGGATCGCCGACGTCCTGCGCGACTGGGTGATCGTCCCGGCCAATCCGCAGGTTCCGGGGAACTACGGGTTCGTGCTGCTGGTGTGCCTGCTGATTGCGCTCGTGCAGATCAAGGGCCGCTGGCGGACGATCCTGCTGGTCCCGACGATCTACCTGGCATCGTTCGTCTGGGAGACCCGGCTGGTCATCGAGCCGGCGATCACCAGGCAGCTCATGATCGGCGCGATCCTGATCGTGATGATGATCGCCCGGCCGCAGGGTCTGCTCGGGACGCGCCGCGTTGAGCCCCCGACATGAACGCGAAGCCTGAGCGCATGACGGGAGCCGGGAACCCGCCGACGCCGTCCGAGCCCGGGAGCGGATCTCGGGCGGAGGGGTCCGTTCTGAATCTCGATCGTCTCTCGCTGTCGTTCGGCGGCCTGCAAGCGCTGTCTGACCTGGACCTGCAGGTTAGCGACCGGGAGATCGTCAGCGTCATCGGGCCTAACGGCGCCGGCAAGACGACGGTCTTCAACGTGATCACGGGCGTGTACCAGCCAGGTTCCGGGGATGTCCGTTTTGCAGGGCAGTCCATCGCCGGCCGGCCGCCGCACAGCATCGCCCGGCTGGGGATCGCGCGCACCTTCCAGAGCCTGCGGCTGTTCCAGAACATGTCGGTGATCGAGAACGTGATGGCCGCGACGTACGGGGCCACCAAGGCGATGCCGTGGGAGTCGATCCTGCGCCTGCCCCGGGCCCGGCGCGAGGAACGCGAGGTGCGGGCGCTGGCCGAGGACGTACTGTCGTTCTTCGGCCAGCGGCTCGCCGGGTACCGCTGGGACCAGCCTGCGTACTCGCTGTCGTATGCCAACCGGCGGCGGCTGGAGATCGCCCGCGCGCTCGCCGTGCGGCCCAGGCTGCTGCTGCTCGACGAGCCCGCCGCCGGGATGAATCCCGCCGAGACCCATGAGATCACCGAGCTGATCGGGCGGCTGCGTGACGAGCGGGACGTCGCGATCCTGGTGATCGAGCACGACATGCACGTGGTCGCGGGCTGCTCGGACCGGGTGGTCGCGCTCGACCACGGCGTCAAGATCGCCGAGGGCGGCTTCGACCAGGTGGCGAGCCATCCCGCCGTCGTGGAGGCGTACATGGGCCACGATCCCGAGGCCCTGGCGGACGCGGAATGAGCCGCAGATGAGCACCGCGCTGCTGAGCCTTGAGAACGTCACGACCTACTACGCCGAGATGCGGATCCTCGAGGGAGTCACGCTGCAGGTCGGCGAGGGCGAGCTTGTCTGCCTGCTCGGCGGGAACGCCTCCGGCAAGTCAACGACGCTGAAGACGATCCTCGGGATCGTGCGGCCCCGCTCCGGGCGGGTGCTGCTGGACGGCGAGGACGTGACCGGCTGGCCCGTGCCGCAGCGGATCGCGCGCGGGATCGCGATCGTGCCCGAGAACCGCCGGCTCTTCGGGCAGATGACCGTGCGGGAGAACCTCGAGCTCGGCGCGGTGCTGCGCGGCGGCGAGAAGCTCGACGGCGACTTCGAGCGGGTGTACGCCCTGTTCCCGCGCCTGTATGAGCGCCGCCAGCAGGAACTTCCGCATCATCAAGGAGATCCACTTGTCCGGCGTGGCGGTTCTGGTCGTCGAGCAGAACGCGACGATGGCGCTGTCGATCGCCGACCGCGGCTACGTCCTGTCCACGGGGGAGATAGTGCTTCAGGGTCCCGCGTCCGAGCTGCTGCGCAGCGAGGACCTGAAGCGCGCGTACCTGGGCCGGTGACAGGCGGTGCGCGGCGCCCGCGGGCGAGCCCTCCCGGGCCCGCTCGCGGCGGGTCGGCATCGAATCACTGGTAGGAGATCATCACAGGCTGCGGTGTTCTCGCCATCGTCTGCGACGGGTTAAGCATCGGCTGATCCTTGACCAGGAAGTCCTTCCACCCGAAGGACACTCCTGGCGGCGTGGCGGAGGTGACGGCATCCCACGTCTGCTGCTTCATGGCCGGGGTGCCCTGCCCGTCCATGTCCATGACGATGGCCAGATCGTCGTTGCGGGTGTCGATGCGCTGCTGGTCACCGATCTCCCCGAGCTTGAACTCGTGCAGAACCAGGAGTTTCTGAGGAAGGCGATACTGTGCCGTGAGGCGGGCCAGCCAGCTGACGACGCTGTTGACCTCGGTGATGCTCACGCCGCCGATCTGCTGCAGCGGCAGCTGCCCCGGCTGCAGCTTCCATTCGGGGTCAAGGGCCAGGCCGACGTTCGGCAGCCGCAGCAGCGACTGATATACGTTGGCCTGCGCGAGAAGGCTGGCCCGGCCAGGCTGCAGGTCGAGGATCACGTACATTCCGGCCGCGGTCGCTGCCTGCACCCAGGGGCCGAGAGAGGCGACGGGAGTCTCATACGAATAGCTCCCGCCGGTCCCCGGAGCCGCCGTGGCGACGGTAGCGATGATCTCGAACGCCGGCATGACGGGCGCGGTGCTCAGCGCCCGGTAAGACGCGGCCAGCCGCCTGGCCCGGGCGACGCTGGCGCTCACGCCCTGCTGGCCCAGGGCCCCGAGCGACGGAACTCCCGGGTGCCCGTAGAGCGCGACGAGCCGGTGCGTGGGCACGATAACCCGCCCGCCGCCTGGCAACTGGGCTCCGCTCATGACGACCGCCAGCCGGGACACCAGTCGGCTCGCCGGCCCGAAACCGCTCCCTACCGCTATGACCTGCCGCGGCCTGGCGGCAGAGAGTGCGGCGATGGCCGCCGGATCGGCTAGCGGGTCATAACCCTGTACCGCGACCACCTCGGCTCCGGCCGCCTCCGCGGTTGCCGCTGCCGCCATGGCATCGGGAGACTGGCCCTTGGACACCAGGACGACCACGTGACGCAGCGGCCTGGGCTGAGACATCGCGGCCAGCCCGGCCGGGTCGGTGGTCACCTGCGCCTGGGGCAGTTCGGCCGAGAGCTCATCGGTCGTCAGCCCGACGGCGAGCACTCTGCGAGGATGCAAATCGTTGATCTCCCGCAGCGCCACGGCGACCGCAGATGCGGCCAGCCTGACTTGCCGCGCGCGTGCCACGCCGCTGCCGGAGGACACGGTGCTGGCCGCGATGGTAGACGGCGGCGAGGACAGGAGCAACGGCGTATGCGCCTGCTCGGCCAGGGGGACGGCGGCAGCTACATCGGCCGGGCGGTCCGCGTTCGCGACCACCACGGCTGGCGCACACCCGAACAGCGCCCTGGCCACGCCCGCAGCAACGGCGACAGGCGCACCGGACAGCACGGAGGTCCCCGAGGCCGGATGGCGCGTACATGCCGAGAGCGCGGCTGCCCGGCGCATAGACCCTACAATGGCGTAGGACGTGGCGCCGACGACGACGGACAAAGAAATCACCAGTGTGATTCTAGCCCAGCGCCGGATTGGCCGCCCGAATCGATTGCTCCATAGTCCCAGCATGCGGTGTTCCCCCTGGCGCGATGCGAACCATTTGCCAGCATTGGCTCCCCGATTGGCTGGCCAAAAAGCTTTCTTCCCTTCCGCTGCCGAGGCCACGCACCCTGCCGGAAGTGACACGATAAACATTTGCCCAAGGGCACGCAATACAGCAGCCGATAGCTGGCGGTATAGAAGCCTTACAGGGCCGAGGTCTTGATTGGTCTCAGCATGTGCGGATTTGGCGTCCGGCCAGCACGGCCAGCTATTCGACTGGCCGACTTCCGGACTGCCGGAAAGGCTGCCCGAGCATCGTACCCGGAACTACCCGCCGTTCGAGGACGGGAAATGACGCTGAGATCAGTCTAGAAAGAACTGGCGCCGGAAGCCGATCAGCTGTCTGCTCCGTCGCGGCGTAGGCCTTCCTCCGCGTACTCGGCCAGCAGGTCGCTAACCGACAGGCCACGCCGCTCGGCCCGGGCGGCGAGCCGCTCGGCCAGCACGGCCGGCATGATCACCGTGCGACGGACGCAATCGTCGCTCTCCCAGGCGTCGCCGGGCGTCTCAGACAAGGGCCCTCCTCTCGGACGTTATGCTCGCCGATTCCCCGGGCGTGACATAACGGCGCAGGATCCGATCACTCAGCAGGCCCAGGCAGCTCAGATTCGGAAAGCCCGGGCCCTGAGCCAGCCCGGCCATCAGCGGCAGGTGGAGCGGCGGGCTGAGGCCCGCGACAGACAGGTCGAGCTCGATCCGGCGTTCGAGTACGGCGCCCGCGAGCCCGGTCTCGAGCCGGCGGCGGGCCTCGCCCCCGAGCAACCGCTCGAACCAGCGGGCGTCGAAGCCGATGGCCACGACCACGAGGTCGTAGGCGACGCGCTCGCGCTCGCTGCCGTACTCGACCGTGACGACAACCTGGCTTTCTCCGGCCTCGATCGCCACGGCCCGCCCGGCGAGCGTGCGAAAGCCGCGTGACTGGTTGAGGATCGCCTCGGCCTGCGGCGAGAAGACGCCGCGGTCGGTGCGCTCGAGGAACTCGCGCCGGTGTGATTCCGCCAGCCCCGGCCAGTCCCCGGGGTCGGAGTAGAAGCGGTTCTCGTCGTAGCTCTCCCCGCGCGAGTAGAGGACCCCGCGGCTGGTCAGGACGTCGATCGAGGAGCGCTGCGGTGACTTCTTCAGCAGGCTGATGACGACCGAGGCCGCGGTCTCGCCGCTGCCGATCACGCACACGTTCTGGGCTACCTGCTTCGCGAACGCTCGCTCGGCCAGCCAGTAGTTGCGCCCGTCCAGCACCCGCGGGTGCTGCCGCGGCTGGCCCGCGACGGTGATAGGCGGGCCCGCTCCGGTGAACACGACGCCGTCAGCCGGGATCGCGTCGCCCGACTTGAGCGCCAGGAGCCACTGACCGTCGTTGACGTCGAGCCCGACTACCTCGCCGGCGACGATCTCGGCCCCGGCCCGGTCGGCCACTTCACGCAGGTAGGAACTCCACTGCCGGTGCGTCGGGCGCAACCGGCCGCGATCGACCCAGTCGGCGTACGCGCAGCGGGAGATCAGATGCCGCTGCCAGCTGTAGTCCGCCATCGCCGCGGTGACCGCAGACGAGGCCGCCCCCCAGCTGTCGGCGTACGGGAAGCCGATGTCCTTTTCCGGTGGCGTGCCCAGGGGCTGCAGCCCGCTGGTATAGCCCTGCCGCCCGCTCCAGTTCCCCGCCACCGTGGCCCGGTCGACGAGCACGACCCGCGGCGCATCGAGGCCGGCCGCCGCCAGAGCCCGCGCCTTGGCGGCGATCGCGATTCCCTTCGGCCCCGCGCCTACAACAGCTAACGTCGGCATGATGGCGAGGATAACCTCGCGCCGGGCCTGCTACGCCTGCGGCGCCAGAGAGTCGGGCTCCTGCGCCTCGTACTCCGATGCGAACAGGTACATGACCGCCAGGCTGCGGTAGGG
>WNFI01010235.1_pt2 | contig 24188 bp, 21 predicted proteins | sample 5400471 | NCBI WGS metagenome assembly WNFI01 (sample SAMN13153348, study PRJNA577476) | soil metagenome | isolation source: 100 cm saprolite on Douglas fir-dominated hillslope | place: USA:California | collected 2013-09-17 | reverse complement strand
GACGAGAACAAGGGATCTTCGGTCCCCTCACCCACGGCCGCTCCGACACCAACGGAGTCGACTATCAACGGCGAAGCCCTCAAGCGCACGCTCTTCGGTGCATTCTTCAAATCCACCGATGACGGGACCGGTTCGGCGAAAGCCGATACCGAAGAGGCCATGAAACTCTTCGGACAAAACAAGCCTGACGCGGGATAGAGAAGTGACGGATCTGACGGAGAGATCTCGCGCAAAGGCGCTCAGACGAAAAGCCAGACAACTATTCCCTAACTACGTCTCTGCGAGAGTGCCTCCATCAGCTTCGTACGCTCGCCATTCCATCATCCTGCAGTCATCTGTTAGCCGGTAAAGTCCTTCGCTATGCCCCTTCGTCTTTGTCTGTGCGTGATACTCTTGGCATGGAGCGTGGTCTCGATTCGTGCTCTCGATTTTCCCAAACCAGAACCCGAAAAGGTTTTCTCCGAACTCAAAATTTACGACGCGCAAGGTCATCCTTTCCGTGCGGCTCTGGAAGATTGGACGGGCGCGAAGCATCGCGTAGCGGAGGATCCAGCTTGGGCTGCTTGGCTAAAGAGCGAACGCGTGTCGGTCGATGCCTGGATGAAGCGGCATCACGACCGCGTGGATTGGCTTCCGGGTTGGTCGCATGACGGAGTCAGTCCGAAAGACGGTTCTCGTGTGATCTGGACTGAGGACGTGCCCGGCGAGAAGGTGTCGTTTTTCAAAAGTCCATCGGATCCTCATATCGAGATTACGCCAAAACTCATGGCGTGGTGGGTCGTTACTTTCCGTGGCCGTCATTTCGACATGATCGAGAAGGCGGCTCGGCTCTATCGGCTCACAGGCGACGAACATTACGCGACGTGGGCTGCGAGCCAGATCGATTTTTATGCCGACCATCTTCAGGAATGGAAGCCGCAGCGAGCCGGACACGAGGCTCGGCTCTTTTGGCAAACGCTCACCGAAGCGTCCAACTTAGTGAAGTACACGAATGCGGTTAGGTTGCTCGGCGACACCCTCACTCCCGATCACAAGCAGGCCCTCCGCACGAAGTTTTTTCAAGCGGAGGTCAATGCGCTCAACGCAAATTTCCAGGAGATTCACAACATCGCCGCCTGGCAGCGCTGCTCGGTCGCGCAAGTCGCCCTGCTCTACAATGACGAAGCGATGTGGAAGGAGGCGATCGATGGGAAATTCGGACTTCGCCGCCAGATGGCCGAGGGCGTGACGAGCGATTATCTGTGGTGGGAACAATCGCTTGGCTACAATAATTTCGTGGTCGAAGCCACGCTCACACTCTTCACCGCGGCGGGACTTTACGGTCGCGCCGAACAGCTCGGTGACGAGATGTGCATCGCCGAAAACTTGATGTTGAGTCCGAGCTATCTGCGATTCCCGACGGGATTGTTACCTAATCCCGCTGACAACGCGGGCCTGCCCACGGCTCCCAACCGCGAGGTTTTTGCGAGTGCTTATCGCGTGTTTCCGACACCTATTGGTTTAACCCAAGTCTCGGGCCGACGCGATTGGGACACACTCCTCGATCCGCCACCCGCATCACCGCGTCCGGCCGAATTGCCTCAAGTGACGAGCCGCAATCTCGAATCGACGCGCATGGCCATTTTGAAAGAGGGGCCCTGGCAGGTCTTCATTCACTACGGCCAAATGGCGAAGTCCCACATTCAAGCGGAGGCGCTGAACTACTCTGTTTTCTACAATAATACGGACGTCACCCACGACACTGGCACCGTCGGCTATGGTTCACCGCTGCACAAAAATTACTACACGCAGGGGCTCAATCACAATGTGCCACTGATCAATGGCGAAGGCGAAGTCCCTCCTCAATACGGCCAGTTGCAGGCCTATTCCACTCATCCCGCACACGTCGCAGCCGCAGAGCCTGGTTATCGGCCCGATGCCAAAGCGCGACGCGAGCTCGCGATCGACGGTACAAAGCTCATCGACACGGCTACAATCGAAAGCTCAACAGGACCGCAAAAGCTCGGCATCGCGCTTCATCTCCAGGGCAAAGTTCGGCTTCCCTCGGAATTTCAAGCCGCACCCGATTTCGCCAAAGACCGTCCCAAATCTTTCAGCTACTGGCGTGACGTGACCGCTGCCACGTACCACGATCACGCGAGTTTCACCGTGAATTTCGATGGCGCGGCACTACGAGTCACCGTGGCAGTACCGGGCGAATTTAAAATCTGGCACGCATCCACGCCCGACTCGCCGCCCAAGCGCCGTGAAAGCTTTTATCTGGAAACCATCGGCACGGCCGCGACATTTACGACGACGTACGAGCCGGGGACGGAAATGTGATGTGTGTCGTGTGCGAGTCAGAGAATCGTTCACAGTTTACGGTTCGCGGTTTAAAGTCGGGCGCAGGGCATTAAAAAAGTTGGGGCGGTCCGTCGTTAACCATCCTTGTTGGAGGAGCACACATGCAATGAGGGCCAGTAAGGACAGAGACCCCTCCCCCCGCTCTCACATTCCTAGAGGTATAGCCCGTCTACTATCGCGGGTTTTGGGGTGAGCTTTTTCCAGGAATCGGCAAAGGAATCTTCATCATAGCCGAACTGCGGTGACACTTCCAATGTGACATTCGGCAGGCCGGTCACGTCGGTTTCTATTGAAGCGCCATTTGCTTTCAGCCATCGAGCGAATTGACGGAGCTGATCGTCGCGGCAGGTCTTAGGAGAATCGACTCCCTCAGCGTTTTTGACGGGGCTGAAGTCATCGGAGCGGTTCGTTTCAATCACGAGCGGGTTCTTGGCAAAAGGCAGTGCGTCGAAGACGAACATTTCGAATTTTACCCCGTTCGCTTTCGCCGGTTTCACCGGGTTGCCGGTCGCATCGATCGTCGGGATTTTTTTGTCTGCGCGATGAAAGGGCAAAGAAGCGCCGGACTTCGTATCAGCCATCCGGGCGACGAATTGTCGATCGAGGAGGTGAATGGCAATGCTTCCTGCGACGTAGCGAAGTTCGCCTTTCTCGTCGCGCTCCTGCTGCATCGACATCGGAAGGTCGCTATACTCCACCACGACGAGTTTTCCGCTTTGCACGCAGAAGTGGCCGAGCTTTTCCTCGGGATATGCCTTGGGGACCATCTTACTCGACATCTCTGACCAATTTAGGAGATGCCAGCCGATAAAGGTAGGATCGATGCAACGGACCAGAGGGTTGTCGACCTGGAAGTAGCTAATCGTATCGATTCCCTCCTTACGCATCAATTCGACCGATCCGCTACGTGCGAGCGCACGCAAAGAGCCTCCGTGCCCATCCGGGCTCATCGCGATCGTATCGGGCGTTTCGAGCAAAATCTTTCCCGCAAAATCCACGGCAGGCATCCGACCCTGACGAAAAAAATGAACGTGCCCGGCATCCAGGCCAAAATACTTGTGCTCTTTGAAAAAGGATTCGGTCGCCGAGTGGTTCGCGTGGCTGGTCATGATAAACCAGTGCAGCGGTTTTCCGTAGCGTTCGCCGGCGGCGTGAATCTTTTCGGCGAACACTTGGAAAAGGGTCTTCCGCTTCACGGGTGTCACGGGAAACGTACCCTTCGGCCCATCGTATCCCAGCCGAGTTCCCTGTCCGCCCGCGACGGTAAAAGCCGCGACTCGCCCCGCACGCAGCGCGGCTTCGCCGGCATTTTTGGCCGATACCCAAGAGGCCGCATCGCCACCGTGTTCGGGACGGCGCTCATAAGGCGCCGGGGCCAGACCTTCAAGGTTGACGCCCACGGACGCTCCTTTGGCGAGGAGTGTCGCGTTCAGACGATCGATCTCGGCGAGATCGATTTCTTTCGCCTGTGCGAGCAACGATTCGCGCTGCGAGTCGTTCAATTTATCCCAGAAAGCAAAGACCTGTCCTTGTCCTGCCCTACTAAACGTTTCGATCAAAGGGTGATTCGCCATGTCGGGTTACAAGACCGGCAAAACAAAGAAAAGATTCAAGAATCAAAAAGGACATTCTCTCGTAACACAAATAAAGGCTCGAAGAAAACACATCTGTCCAAACCAAATCTGATTTTCGGGCCAGAGCTATTATCGTAAAATCCACAGAAGGAATGGCCCTAAAAGGCATAGCGCGGCTAAGCCACAACCAAAGCGGAAAATGCAGCTTCACCACGAAGCGGACGAAGAAGACTCTAGAGAGCTCTTTGTGGACTTCGTGCCTTCGCGGTAGATCGGTCCGAAAATCTTAGCGACGCATGAGGATTTGAAACTAGAGCAACGCAAAAGATCTCTTTGCAATTAAAGCTCGCAAGGCGTCTATGGGCGCGCGGACGGTTCTCATCTTCAGAACAGACTATTTTTCGTCGTTCTTGTTCTTCGTAGTTCCCCAAGTAGAACGAAGAAGGAGGAGGCCGATCTGCTGAATTTAAGACTACCGTCGCCGAAGTGAGCGATCCAAAACGGAGAGACCTCATTTTTTAAAAACAGCTTTGGCCCATAAATCCTGCAAGGCCGCTTTTCAGCGCGTATCTTCAAATCGAAAAATCAATTCGCCCGGTTTGGCGTAATTGAGTTTTTGTCGGATGATTTTTTCCACGTACGCCGGATCAGTTCGCAGCTTATCGAGAATCTTTTGCTGCTCCTTCAACTTCAGTTCCGCATCGCCGAGTCTCTTTTGACAGGCGGCCTGCTGGGCCTGCAGTTGGATATACTCATCACGCGTACGCTTGAGAAATAGCGTGGCGAAGAGCCCAAGAACTCCAAAGATGACAATATAGATGATGAAAATAATACGACGGACGTTCACAATAAAATCTTTCGACCTAATGCCGGGCGTTTGAACGGAAGCAAACCATTTAGCGTCAGGTGCACATCGAGCAGACCCGGAAATCGACCGAGAAATGCGCGATCATAGCAATTTGATAATTAGTGGTTAAATCCCTCGCTGCTAGGACTTTTTGCGTGCGTTTTAGCTCTCGGTGACGATAATCACATGCTCAATGGCTAGCGTAGCGTTTGGTTTCCTTTCCCTCCTCTTCAATCATTAATTCGGACAATGTATCAGAGTTTTTACGGCTTTTCGGAGATGCCCTTCAACATCACTCCGGACCCGAAATTTCTCTACCTGAGTCCGACGCATCAAGACGCTTTGCAACACCTCAAGTATGGGGTGATGGAAAAAAAAGGCTTTATTGTTTTGGTCGGAGAAGTTGGGTGTGGCAAGACGACGCTATGTCGGCGCTTTCTAAACGAGCTCGACCCGGCGCATTTCGATACGGCGTTGATCCTGAATCCGCGTGTAACCGAGACGCAGATGCTGAAGGCGATTCTCACGGAGCTGGGCGAAAAGAAAATCGCGCGCAGTCAAGTCGACCTCGTTGAACAGATCAACCGCGTGTTGCTGGAGCGCATCGAACGCGGACGCGATATTGTGCTGATCGTGGACGAGGCGCAAAATTTATCGTTCGAAGTGCTCGAGCAAATTCGGCTTCTTTCGAATTTGGAGACGGACAAACAAAAACTCCTGCAAATTGTGCTCATGGGTCAGCCCGAACTGAAAGAAATGCTGGGACGCGACGAACTTCGCCAGCTCCGCCAGCGCATCCTCGTTCACTACGAATTGCATCCGCTCACGCAAAGCGACATGGAGCATTATATCCAACACCGTCTCGGGTTAGCTGGTGGCAACGGCCGCCCGCGCTTCACGCGATGGGCTTTGCGCGCACTCTACCATTCTAGCCGCGGAATTCCACGCATCATTAATAACCTTTGCGATAAAGCCATGCTTGCGGCGTTCACAAGGGATTCCGATGAAGTGAATTTCTGGGACGCGCGACGCGCAGCAAAAGAGATGAGATCATTGACCCATTAAGAATTGGATCTTGGGATTCTGAGGCGGAATGCAAAAAATTGAACATCGCGAATCTGCTTTCAATACAGATATACACCCCTCGCATTTTCTATTCCCAACGTGCAAAATAATACAAACTGCCTTGCGCCGCATCTGCAAATTCTCGCACGTTTTCGCATCTTTCATGGTGATTTTCCCAATCTTCCCTCTTCAATCTGAAGTCCCCGGCCCGTTTCACGGACGGACCGACTTATGAGCATTATCAACGACGCCCTTAAGAAAGCGCAGAGGCAGCGCGCCCAGGAAACCACGGCGCATCCGGCCTCGGTCGGTGCACATCGCGGTGGCGGTCAGCATCGGGCGATGGGGCCTGGTTTGATTTTGATCGTTGGTCTTTTAGGGGCGATCGTCGTGCTTTTGGGGACCATCGCGTTCTGGCCGTCATCGCCGTCGGCTCCGGCCAAGGTCGTCGCGAAGCCCACTACGGCTCCAGCACCCGCTCCAGTGGTTAAGCCTGTCGTTACGGCCGAGCCCGTGCTCGCGAAAGCCGCACCTGAGCCGACGCCCATCCTTGCTCCGCCGCAGCAGGACCCTAAGATACTTATTTTTATCTCTGGTCTGAAAATCATTGGAGTACGTCCGGCGGGAAACGAAAGCCGTGTTTTCATGAACGAGCACGTCTACCGTTTGAACGATCTCATCGATCCCATGCTTGGAGTAACGCTCACGGGTGTGACCGAATCGAGCCTGACGTTTAAGGACGCCAAAGGCGCAACGTATACGCGCGTTTTTTAACGCGGTGGAAGCGGTCTCGCTGGTAGGGCTTGCCGTCGCGTGCTTGCGACACCAATTCTGCAGTTTTGACGCCCGTTCTCCAAACAGCCGTCGCAGGTACGCGACCACAGCCCACCTTCAATACGCCGTCTTCGGCGGGAAGAACACGTGCCAGAGCGTTTTGAAGGTAATCTGTACATCCAGCCAGATTGACCAGCTCGTGATGTAGCGCAGATCACATTGCACGCGTTGGAACAGCAAATTGGAATCGGGCACTTCGCCGCGGTAGCCGCTCGTTTGCGCGAGGCCCGTGATACCTGGTTTCACGAAGAAACGGGTGCGATACACTTTCGTGAGAGTGCTGAACTTATCATCATGCGCAGGCATGTGCGGACGCGGGCCGACGATGCTCATGTCGCCAAGCAACACGTTCACGAATTGGGGAAACTCATCCAAACTGCTCTTCCGCAAAAAAAGTCCAAAAGGATAAATACGATCGTCGCCCTTGAACGCCTGGCGTTCTTCCACGTGGGGATCGCGCTCCACGTCGTACATCGAACGGAATTTGTACATCCGAAAACGGTTTCCGCGCTGACCGGTGCGCTGTTGCACAAAGAACAAACAACCGGGCGCTTGAGAGCGTTGCATCAACCACGCCCATAATGTCAGGGGAGGCAAAATGAACAACACCACCGGCAAAGAAATCAGGATGTCGTAGACGCGCTTAAGACCGCGGTTGAGCGGATCTTCCAATGGCTCTTCCTGGAGCGTATAGAAATGGTGGCCGTCCTCGCTGACGGGTATGAGGGGATGTCTGAGCTGATCTCCAAGATTGTTATACATCAGCACGCGACAGCCTTTTTCCTGACATTTTTCGATAAGGTATCGGCCTTCCTCGATCGTTCTCGGAAGTTCGAGCGCGATCACTTGCGCCACTTGTTTATCGTCGATAACGTCAGCGATATCACGCAATGAACCAAGAAAAGGAAATTCCGCTTCCGTCCTATCTGCTGCCGCTGAAACACCATGCGAGAAAGCATTCTCGGAAGCCCCTGATTGATGAAAAGGAGCACCGCCCAACAGATGCAGAGATAGCTACCGACGAAGATACGGCTGATACTGCGATCCTTAACCGCGAACATCATCGCGAAAATAAACATCGCCATGTAAATGATCTGGCGCGAAGTGATCCTGGCGGCATCGATCCAGTTAAGTCGGTGAAAGCGTGAAGCGTTAAGCGCTAGAACTCGAGTGCTCACTACCATGCCCGCCACGATGCAGGCCACATACGTTGAAAGCCGCACGTCAGGGCTCAGATCGAGACGCGGTACATAAGGCACGAGGCTCGCGTAGACCAAAAATACCAAGCTGGCTACCACTGTAACCACAACGGCGTGCAAATTGACCAAACCACGAAGACGATGTGCAATCATGGCTTAATTAATGAGCGCTGAACCTGTATTCGCTTAAACATTGATATGACGGACGTTCCCTGAAAAAAGCAGTTTCACGATTTATTTACGAGCCCATCAAGCAAATTGCGTGCTATAGGTTATTTACCCCACGTAATTTTTCCTAATAGTTTATATATGACGTAACGTCCTTTAATCGACCTTCTTTCAACGAAATGAAGCGAAGGCTCGGCATATTAATGCGTTACCCTCTCGGACGTGCTTGGGGAGACGTTGCTTTGTTCGGTTGGCAACGCGCGTCCACCCATTTTTACATCTTTTCCGGCCTTTCGACCAGCAACGATCACGGCGAAGGCACGCGTCGTCCAACACCACACAACTTTCGCGGGCACTTTGAGAAAGCCCCATCCCTTGCGCGCCCACCCCCACACGTCTAGGGAATGCGTCACTTGAAAACGGTCCGATTCAGGTTTTCCGGGATTCGTCTCGTCGCTCAACCGCATCAAGATGGCGGTCAACATCGCGTCCCGCTCGCGCCTATGATCTTGCTCATCTCGGTCTGCGCGCGGTGAATACACCGGCGCGGAATCAGCGCGATCAGATGAGTTAATGTGGCGGTTCAAAAAAGTGGAAGTTAAAGCCCGGAGATCAGACAAGATGCACAAAAGCCAAATCAATCTGGCACGTTGAAGACGACTCGTCTCGCAAAGCAGAAATCAAGCGATGCGACACCCGCTCAACGTTGCAGTGACCAGCGGTACGTCGGCCGTGACGAATGGTAAATCACTCGTCCTGACAAACGGGCGAAGATCACCGGTCGTACAAGCAACCGGAGGCGAGATTGAGAAAATTCCGTAGTTTCTTACCAAAGATCCTCCGATACTTTGCGCGCCCTCAACGTGATAATATTTGGGAATGGAGAGTGTGTTAAGTGGTGGTTCGATTTTGAGAGAGCCTACTTCGACCGCGATCAGAGTCCGCATTGGCAATCATTCCTATCGAAACCGGTTGGAGGCGCCTATCTCACCCAGGTGCAAGCCTACGTTTTCGCTTCAGCTTGCGCTTCTGCGCCTTCGTGCAGCGGACCGCGCCCTCCTTTCTTTATTTCGAAACACGCAAAGCCCTTTTTATGTTCATACATACCCCAAAAAATTATATCAGCGCTACTGCTGTCCTAACGACAGCACCAAACCCGAGCCCAAGCGGCGCTCGGTTCTTTTCGTTCTTAACTTGGGTTCGTACCGCCATTGTCTGCGCGGCAGGTTTGCCGTTAAGTTCCGTCGCGAGGGCCGATCTCACTCCGCCGGCCACCGTAATCACGGATTCGGGTACCGACTTCTCTGGTGCGCAGGGCAAAAGCGGTTGGCACTATGGAGATTTCTACGGAACCGATCGCACGTTTCAGTCACTGATTTACAACGGAACGGGTTGGACGGGGCCCTATGATGCACTTGCGATCACCTCTGGCAGCCAGCATCCGTCGTCGACCGACGGCATAGTTCAAGTCTCAGCGGTACGCCGCTGGGTGAGCTACTATGACGGTACGGTCAGTATGGTGGGCAGCTTCCAGATAGGCCACAATGGCGATGGCGTCGGCGTGCAACTGGTGGTCGATGGAAGCCCCGTGATTGCGAGAACCACAATCGGAAACTCTGGCTCGGCTTACTCGGTTTCTTTTAATTTCAATCAAATCGTGCATGTCGGAACTGTTATCGACTTCATTGTCGATCCCGGTCCGGCACGTGACTACAGCGCCGATGACACGAGTGTCACGGTTGTGATCAGTACGCTCGCCGGCGAACCGCTTCCGCCCGCCCCACCGGCAGGAACAGCCCCTCCGCCACCGAGTAATACCGTACTGGCGGATTCAGTACAGGATTTCTCATTAACCGACGGATACAATGGCTGGTCATACGGAGATTTCTATGGTGATCGTATGACCTTGGAACCCGTTCATAGCAACGGCACGGCATGGGTCGGCAACTACGACGGGCTTCTAATTAACGCCCAAACCCAGCATCCATCCGCCACCGATCAGATCGTCCAGGTTTCAGCCGTGCGTCGCTGGACCAGTTCGTACAACGGATCGGTCCACATCGTCGGGAAATTTCAGATCGATCACAACGGGGACGGCGTGGGCGTGCGTGTTCTGATTGATTGCCAACCTGTCGTATCGCGGATTATCATCGGCAACTCCGGAACGACGCAGATACAGTCTTTCGACTTGATACAAACCGTTCACGTTGGATCGCAAATCGATTTCGCGGTGGATCCCGGCCCAGGGCGCGACTACAACGCCGATAACGCGCAGTGCGTTGCAACGATTTCAACGAACGGTAGTTCCGCGTCATCCACTACGATGAACAACGTTGCTGCTTGGGGGGACAGCCTCACCCAAGGAACGGGGGGCACGCCCTACCCCACACAGCTCGGCAACCTCACCTTTCATGCGGTCTACAATGGAGGAATTTACGGCGAAACCAGCACGCAGATAAAAAATCGGATGCTCGCTGCGACCGATAAATATGTGTGCACGACCATCATCTGGGCGGGCCGCAACAACTATGCTGATCCCGCCACCGTCAAAGCCGATATCGCAGCGATGGTGAGCGCCTTGGGACACACCAAGTACCTCGTTGTCGGCGTAATTAACGGCAACTACTCCGGGGAATATTCGGGCCAGAGCGGGTACGCTACCCTTGTGCAACTAAACACTGACTTAGCCGCCGCCTACGGCAGCCATTTCGTCGATATAAGGACCTGCCTGGTTTCACACTACGATCCCAACAATCCGCAGGATGTCGCAGACCACGCCAAAGACATCCCGCCAACATCGCTCAGGTCGGACCCAATCCATCTCAATACGGCGGGTTATTCTGTAGTCGCGAACAACCTATACTCCTGCCTGGGATCGCTGTAATAGAGAGCTAGCCGTGCCAAACGAAGAGCCAAGGGCATTAGGTGGGGCGGGGCGTCCCTGCGACGGTTTTTCGCACTCTTGAAAATCCCCAGCCCCGCGAATGATTTCGATCTCCAGGCGCAAGTAATAAAGCGGAAGCGGAAAGGTCACGTTGGACGGAAGCCGCACGGCATCTTTTTCCGTTGTCACAACAAACTCTGCCTTTCCCTGGAGTGCGCGCCAGAAGACCTTTTCGAGGTCTTCTTCGCTGAAGCGATAGTGATCGAGAAAGCGCTTCGGTTCGACCAGTGTGGCTCCCAGGTTTTTGAGAAATCCCTCGAAGCTTTCTGGCGTCGCAATGCCGCTAAAAGCACCGACCTTGCGACCCTTGAGATGAGTCAAGGGCAGACGCTCGTCGCCATCGCCCACCCGCTGGAGAAATTGGGGGCGGTGCGCGCACTCAATGATTTCGGCCCCTGGATTGTGGCGTTTGATCAAATCCTCAAGTTCGAGATCCCGCTGGCCGTTCGACTTGGTCAAAAACACATAACTTGCACGCTTAAGGTGTTTAATCGGCTCGCGCAAGATGCCCCGGGGCAAGAGCTGGCCGTTGCCAAACGGATTCGTCTTATCGACCAACAAAAGATTCAACCGGCCTTTGAGCGGAAGGTATTGAAAACCATCGTCGAGCACCAAGGTATCGCAGCCGAATCGCTTGATCGCATACATACCTGCCTTTACGCGATTTTTGTCCACCAGTACGATCACGCCGGGCAAATTTTTGGCCAACATGTAGGGTTCGTCGCCGGCTTCCTCCGAATTAAGCAAAACAGTCTCGCCATCGCTCACGATTTTCGGGGGCGGAAGCTGCGCATGCGTGAGAAGGTTCCACCAGCGCTTCCAAAGCGGAAGCGATTTGCTCTTGTAGCCTCGGCTCAAGATGGCGACGCGACGTCCGCGATCAGCCAGCGCGCGGGCAAATTTTTCAACGACTGGAGTCTTGCCGGTTCCGCCCACTGTGAGATTTCCCACCACTACCACAAGACAGCCGAGGGGCTGATCATGAAGAATACGCTCGCGATAAAGCCACCATCTCGACTGGACAACTCCGCTGAAAAGAAACGAAAGGCTCTGCAAGAACCCAGCATAAAGCGTTGCCGCGATTCCTTCACGTCGTCCGAAAATAACGTCGACGGTGAAGAGTTCCAGCGCGTTGAGTTTCTGTTTGAACCAGCCAGTAGCCATAGAGTTTGAGCTAATTTCAAAATTGAGAAGGTCAGACAGGCACGCAAGAGAAGACCAGAAACAAGGGAGCCAGAAGATTACGCCGTGAATGCGGAAACCAGAAGAATTATGAAAGGTCGATACGTGCCCCAACTTGATTTTGACAGCGTACTTGTAGGCCCTGAATCGATTCATTTCCGTTTCGGTGCCATTAGTGCGCCTTCCACTTCGGTCAGTCCTTCTAACTTCCGCTCAATCTAATTGAGCGTTCGATTAATCCTTTTATTACTTTGCTTTCCGTCCCTCTTTTTGGGGCAATCTTCCTTCCATGTCGTACAAACTGTTCATTCCCGGCCCGATTACTGTCTCGGAAAAAACGCTGCGTGCGATGGCCCAGCCAATGATCGGGCATCGCAGCACGGACTTCGTCGCACTGTACAACTCTATTCAGCCGGATCTACAGGCTCTGATCTTCACGAAAGATCCAGTCTATATCTCCACGAGCAGTGCTTGGGGCTCGATGGAAGGTCGGAAGCAGTTCGCAAAGAACTCGCAACCGGCGCTTACGACGCCATTACGATTATCCATAATGAAACCTCGTGCGGTTGCATGAGCGACCTGCCCGCTCTCATGGCTGTGATCCGGGAGTTTCCCGAGGTCATCAGCATTGTCGACACGGTCAGTTCATTTACCGCGCTTCCGATTCAAAAGGACGAACTTGGCATCGATATCTTTATCACAGGTTCACAAAAAGCCCTCGCGCTTCCGCCGGGACTCTCGCTGATCTCCGCTTCCAAGCGCGCCCTCGAACGAGCAGCAATGCTCCCCGATCGCGGATACTATTTTGACCTGCTCGAGTTCCAAAAGAATCACGAAGGCGGAATGACACCGAGCACGCCGGTGATTCCGCTCATTTACGCGCTCAAGTCGAAGCTGGAGGACATTCGTGCCGAAGGGGTTGAGTCTCGTTATGCGCGTCACGCTCGTCTGAACAAGACCATGCGCGACTGGGGTCAAGGCAAGGGATTCGAGCTGTTTCCCCGCGAAGGCTTCGGCTCTATCTCGCTCAACTGCTTCGCCAACAACCTCAATTACGATCTGTCCGCTTTGAACAAGACGTTGAAGTCGAAGCACAAGCTCGTGATCGATGGCGGCTATGGAAAGCTCAAAGGCAAGACCTTCCGTATCCACAACATGGGCGATGAAACCGACGAAACAATCGCTGTATTGATCAAGGCGCTCGACTCGGCATTTGCTGAAACGCCCAAGCTCACTGCTTGAGTTTTATTTCCATTGGCGCCGCTTGTGAAAACACGCGGCGCCTTTTTTGTGCCCACACGATAAACTCGCGCAAAGGCGAAAAGTTAGAAACTGAGTTCCCTGATTTCGGCGGCTTTGTGCGAGTTTTTTTATACTTCGCCGCTGAATTTTTGCTGCATTTGTATCGAAAAACTCATCGCTCTTCATGCTACAAAAAGGCCTCGTAAAAAAAACGAGGCTTGAAATTCGACGCGCGCCTCTTTAACGCCTGCCCGCCTGATGAAGTCACTTATTATAGCCGAGAAGCCCTCCGTGGCGTCTGACATTTCGAAGGTCCTTGGCAAATTCTCGAAGGAAAAAGACTATTTCGAGAACGATCAGTATGTCATCTCCTCCGCGGTGGGACATCTGGTCGAAATTGGCGCACCTGAGAATGAAGAGCCCAAGAAGGGCAAGTGGGATTTAAAGAATCTGCCGGTTATTCCCAGTCACTTCGAACTGAAGCCGATCGAAAAGAACGAAGCGCGCTTCAAACTGCTGAAGAATCTGATTAGCCGCAAAGATATCGGCGAATTGATTAATGCGTGCGATGCCGGGCGCGAGGGAGAGCTGATTTTCCGCTATATCGTTCAACTCGTGGGCAGTTCGAAACCGATTAAGCGGCTTTGGTTGCAATCGATGACGCCTGCTTCGATCCGATCAGGCTTCGCCGAACTGCGTAGCGATGAGGCCATGATCCCCTTGGCGGACGCCGCGATGTGCCGTTCGGAAGCGGACTGGTTGGTCGGCATCAATGGCACTCGCGCGCTTACGTCTTTCAATTCCAAAGGCGGCGGGTTTCAAAAAACGACGGTCGGCCGGGTTCAGACGCCAACACTCGCTATTTTAGTGGAACGCGAGGCGAAGATCCGCGCATTCGAGTCGAGAAATTATTGGGAAGTTTATGGGACCTTCGCGGCGAAGGCTGGCAATTACGTTGGCCGCTGGTTCGACGAAAAATTTAAGAAGCCCGAGGTCACCGAAAACGAAACCAAGATCGCAAGCGACTTTCGCGCCGAACGCATTTGGGAGCGCGCTACGGCAGATGCCATCAAGCCGCTACGGATTTCCTGCCCGCATGACACTCTCGCTGGCCCAGGCATTATACGAGAGGCACAAAGCTGCTACCTATCCCCGTACCGATTCGCGCTACCTGCCGGATGATTATGTCGGTACCACCAAGGGAGTGTTGGAAGCGATTTCTGATGAACTCGCCGGCGCAACGGGCGCCAATGCCGGACAGTTTGCCGGACAAGCGCTCAAGGCAGGCTGGGTTCGTCCCAATAAACGCATTTTCAATCAGGCGAAGGTTTCTGACCACTTCGCCATTATCCCGACCACGCAGATTCCGAAGAATCTGAGCGAACCGGAGGCCAAGTTGTACGACATGATCGTCCGGCGTTTCATCGCCGTGTTCTTCCCTGCAGCGGTTTACGAGGTCACGACCCGGATTACCCGTGTCGAAGAACATGCGTTCAAGACCGAAGGAAAAATTCTTAAAGAAGCGGGCTGGCTGGCCATTTACGGTCGCGACGCAGCCGCGACCGACGATCAAGGCGATCTCCCCGCTCTTTCACCCGTGGAAACAGGAGAACGAGTTCACACGGAGGATGTTGAGATCAAGGACTGCGTCACAAAGCCACCTCCTCGGTTTTCTGAAGCCACCCTCCTTTCCGCCATGGAAGGCGCAGGCAAACTTGTCGACGACGAGGAATTGCGCGAGGCCATGGGAGCAAAAGGCCTGGGCACTCCAGCGACACGCGCAGCTATTATTGAAGGACTGATCTACGAACAGTACGTGGCCCGCGAAGGACGCGAACTGCGGCCGACACCCAAGGCGTTTCATCTGATGAATACGCTCGAGGCGATGAAGATTCCGGCGCTTACCCTCCCCGAGCTAACCGGTGAGTGGGAATACAAGTTGAAGCTGGTCGAGCAGAAGAAATTCACGCGCCCGGAGTTCATGCGTGAAATTCAGGCAATGACCCGCGACACCGTTGAGAAAGTGCGCGCATTCAACCCTGAAGCGGACAGTGGACGCCCGGTCGACATCACCGATCCTTTTGGCGGTCAGCAGTTAATCGAAACCCTGCGCGACTACCGTTCTCCAGATGGTTCACTCGTGATTCGTAAGGCGATTGCCGGTCGGATCATGGACTTGTCTGAGATCAAGGAGCTGATGGAGAAACGTGCGATCGGTCCGCTCGACGGTTTCCGCAATCGCATGGGACGTCCTTTCAGCGCGCGTCTGGTGCTGAGCGACGAAAAAAAGGTCGAACTCGATTGGGGTCAGAACGAAAACGGCGGCAAAGGCGCAGCCATTGCATTCGTTAACCCAGATCCGATCGGAAAATGTCCCGTATGCGGAGGCAATGTCTTCGAAGCCAGCAATAGCTTTATCTGCGAAAATGCGGCGAGCGAGGCGAAGACCTGCGATTTTCGCACCGGCAAGAAGATTCTCGGTCAGGACATCACCCGCGAACAAGCAGCCAAGCTGTTGAATAATCGCAAGACGGACGTGCTAACGGGCTTTGTCAGCCAGCGCACAAAACGTGCGTTCAAAGCGATGCTCGTGATCAAGGACGGCAAAGTGAGTTTCGAGTTTCCTCCGCGTGACCCGAAAGCGGGCGGCGCCGGCAAGGGTCGCTTTGCCAAGAAGGCAAAAGCCAGTGCTGAAACGACGCCCTCTCCCGATTAAAGTTTCATAAAGTTCCACCGGCTAAATTTTGCGTTTCCTTCTCTCGGGATTGTTGTTGTTCATAGGGAACGCCCCGTTCCCGTGACTACCAAATCGAGACAAGGTTTGACGGTACTTTTCATCGTGACCACCGCCGCTAGTGCTGCGCTGGCCGTTTATCTCTATTCGAGTCTTTCTTACCTTCGCCTGGGTGGCGACGGCAACGGCGACCTCGCTGCGTTGCAGAAGAAGCTTTGGAATGCTAGTCAAAAGGTGCACCAAATGGAGGACGAACTAGCGTCCCTGCAAAACCGGGAATACGGCCCGGCTGGAACCGGAAAGAACCGCGATCGTATTGGGCGAAACGCCGATCGCGCAGCGTGGCGAGGAAATCGCAATGTCGACACGGCCAGGGCGTTTGAAGAGCTCACAAGCAATCCCGATTATCAGAAACTGATGGCGCTCCAGCAGAGAGCGGCCCTCGATAAGACGTATGCGGCCCTTTTCAAAAGTCTCAACCTCAGTCCGCAACAGCTTGAGCAGTTCAAGAATCTGCTGGTTGAAAAGCAGATGGCGTTTTCAGACGTAATGAACGCCGCGCGCGACCAAGGGCTCAATCCTCGCAATCCGCAGGATCGCACGCAGATCAACCAATTACTCGCTCAAACGAATACGGACCTTGAAAGCAATATTCAGCAGACGCTCGGAACTCAGTACAGCGATTACCAAAACTACGAGCAAACCTTGCCGCAGCGGAACGACGTCAACCAACTCGCTCAAAAGCTGAGCTACACCGGAACGCCTCTGCAGGACTACCAGACGGAGCAACTAGTTAAAATCTTAGCCGATTACGCTCCGCAGCGCACCAATACGAATGCGGGAGCTACTCCGACCGCTCAGGTCAGCGGCAACATTGGCAATGCAATAAATCCAAATCGAACTGCACCCATCACACAGGCCGCAGTCAATCAGGCGCAATCCATCCTTTCGCAGCCCCAAGTCGATGCCCTCGTTCAGTTGCAGCAAGACCAGCAGGCCCAACAGAAGATGAACCAGCTGCTCCGCAATCAGACGAACCCGTCAGCCGGCGCGACGACCACTCCACCCGCCACGACGGCGGCGAAGCCAAAGGGCTAGTTGCTGGTATGCCGAAGACTCGGTGAGATTAATGTTTTGACTTGGCTTAAGGCTTGATTCTTCGCCTTTTCACGGCCTATTCGCTAGGAAACGGGCACCCCCTTTCTGACGTCTTTAACGTTGTCCATGTTGAGATCGAGAATCCCTGCTCCCCTATCCTTTCTGCGGTTGTGCCTGGGCATGATGTCGCTTTCGACTTTGGCTCTGGCCTCAACGGCGCCTTCGCCCGAGGCGATCTTCACGGACCATCTTAAGCCCTTTGTATCCGATTATTGTTACGACTGTCATAGCGACGACATTCGAAAAGGCGATTTGGCGCTTGATCGTTTTAGCACCGGCGAGTCCGTCCGCTCTCATCGTGATGTCTGGGAACGCGTCCTCGACCAAGCGAGCCATCACCTCATGCCTCCGGCCGATGAACCGCAGCCATCGGAAGATGCCCGGACGGCTTTTGTGGATTGGTTGGATCGTACGCTGCACCCAATCGATCCGGATCATCCTGATCCGGGCCGTGTTGTTTTGCGCAGGCTAAACCGGGAAGAGTATAAAAATACCGTCCAAGATATTTTCGGTATTACCTTCAATCCCGCAGAAAATTTCCCCGAAGACGACAGTGGTTATGGCTTCGATAACATCGGCGATGTGCTGACCTTGTCGCCGCTGCTCTTCGAACGCTACTTGGACGCAGCACGGCAGATTTCGGAAGCTGTGATCGTAGAACCCAAGCCTGCTCCGCGCCATCTCGCACCAAGCGCCGAAGAGTGGCGCGGTGCAGGAACAGTCAAGGCAACGGTTCGAGAGCTCGCAACCAACGGTCGCATGTCGTGGAATGTCAAAGTACCTGCAACCGGCCGCTATCGTCTTACCTTAAAGGTGTTCGAAGACCACGCCGGAAACGAGCCGGCGCGTTTTGCCGTTCGCACGGGTACACATTTGGAAAATGAGCTCTCGGCCGATGGGAGTCGCAAAGCTCCACGCAGCCGGTCGCTCGATCTCCGTCTGAACTACGGCGCAAATACACTCTCTCTCGATTTTCTGAATGACTTCTACCGACCGGCGAAAGACGGCAAACCAGCTGTCGATCGCAATTTTTACCTGGCCAGCGCGGACCTTGAAGGGCCTTTCGAACCGCAACCGCTGCCTCCCTCAGAAATCCAACAGCGACTTTTCGGCAAACCTCATTTTATGGAGCGAAAAGACGCGTGGTTAAAGCGCACGCTGACACCGTTTGCATCAAATGCGTTTCGACGTCCGGCCGCTCCCGCAGAAATCGCACGGCTTGTCGGGCTCGTAAATTCGTCGGTCAAAGCAGGAGAATCGCCCGAAAGTGGACTGCGTCTCGCCCTTCAAGCGATGATGGTTTCGCCAAGTTTTCTTTTTCGTGGTGAGCCGCCCGAGCACAACGAGAAGTCGAGCGAGGTCTATGCGCTGAGCGATTACGCTTTAGCCACCCGGTTATCTTATTTCCTCTGGACGAGTCTACCCGATGAGCGCCTCCGCACGGAAGCGGCGAATGGAAGCCTGCACAAATCATTACATACCGAGGTCGAGCGGATGTTGGTAGATCCGAAGTCGATGAGGTTTGTCGCGAACTTCGCCGGACAATGGCTTCAGCTGCGAAATCTTCCGCTACACGATCCGGATCCAAAACTCTTTCCGGACTGGAACCCGAAACTCGCCAACGCGATGGAAGAGGAAACATTCCGATTCTTTAAGGATTTTCTGAGCAACGAGCGGCCTTTGCATGAAATGCTGACTGCCGACTGGACTTACGTCGATGCACCGCTTGCCCGCCACTATGGCCTCACGATCGCCGATGCGCCTGAATGGCAGAAGGTCAAGCTTCCGGAGGGACGCCGCGCTGGCCTGCTCACCCAGGCAAGCATCCTTACGGTGACATCGTATCCAAATCGCACCTCCCCCGTTCTCCGGGGAAAATTTATTCTCGAAAAAATCCTCGGCACGCCGCCACCACCTCCGCCGCCAAATGTGCCATCCCTTGATGAGTCGAATGATGCTCACGCGCCCGTGACACTCCGCGCGCGGCTTGAGCTTCATCGGAAGAACCCAAGCTGCGCCACTTGCCACGCGTTGATCGACCCCATCGGCTTTGCGCTTGAACACTACGACGCGCTCGGCGTGAAGCGGGACAGCGATCACGGTCAGCCGATCGATTCCGCAGGGCAACTCGTCACTGGCGAGCACGTCAACAGTCCGGAGGAGCTCGCGATCATTCTCGCCGGTGCAAAACGCGCAGAGTTCTATCGCAATTTTGCATCGACGCTCCTGACCTATGCGCTCGGTCGCGGTCTCGATTACTACGACCGTCCCACCGTCGACAAAATCGTCGCCGACGCCGCGAAGAATGGATCTACGCTGCCCGCGTTTATTCACGCCGTGGTCGATAGCATTGCTTTTCGCCTACGCCGCGGTGAACTTCAGGCGGGTAACCACCCCGTGGTTGCAAACGTCGCTAGCAAGTAAGCGTTATGCCCTCGACTGCCCCACATGTGATCAACCGGCGCGCCTTCCTCCGCGGTCTGGGAACGATCGTCGCGCTTCCCTTTTTTGAAAGCTTGCTTCCTGGTCCTCTGTTGCGAGCGGCTGAAAAAGCGACCGCCGCAGGGGACGCTACCGGCGGTGGCGTATTCCCTCTTCGTACCGCGTTTGTCTACGTTCCCAACGGTGTAAACAACAACTACTGGTGGCCGGAGGGAACCGGCGGAGATTTTCAACTCGGTAGCTCGCTCAGTGCGCTAGAGCCGCTCAAGTCCGATCTGCAAATTATTCGTGGCTTGGCCCACAAAAAGGCATACTCCAACGGCGACGGACCCGGTGACCACGCGCGAGCGAGCGCGACATTCCTCACTGGCGTTCAAGCGCGCAAGACCAGCGGTGCCGACATCCATGTTGGACAGTCGGTCGATCAGATGATCGCTGCTCGCAGTGGTGCACACTACCGCCTGCCCTCGCTTGAGCTGACCTGCGATGCTCCGCGTGCTACGGGCAACTGCGATTCGGGCTATAGTTGCTCGTATCAATTTAACCTTTCCTGGAAAACCGAAAACCAGCCGATGCCAGCCGAGCGCAATCCCAAGCTGGTTTTTGAACGATTGTTTGGTCGAGGCTCGATATCCGACATCGTGGAAAGCCAGGCCATCCGCACGCGCCATCGTCAAAGTGTTCTTGATTTTGTACGCGATGACGCACGCCAGCTTCAGAGCCGACTCGGATCAGAAGACCGAAACAAGTTAGACGAGTACCTTACCTCCATCCGAGAGATTGAGCAGCGATTGGCTTCTTTCGATACTTTCTCCGCCAGCCGAACCGATACTCCTATTCCGAATGGCGTACCTGCCGACTACGAGGAGCACATGAAGCTGATGTGCGATCTGATGGTGCTCGCTTTTCAGACCCAAAGCACGCCGGTCTCGACACTTCTTTTGGCACACGAAGCCAGTGGGCGAACGTTTCCTAATTTGGGTATCACAGAAGGACACCATACGCTCTCCCACCACCAGGGACGCGCCGAAAAGCTCGAGCAGATTCGTAAAATCGATGCCTTCTATGCGAACCAGTTCGCCTATCTATTGGAAAAGATGCGCTCGGTCCGCGAGGGCAACCGCACCCTTCTGGACAACAGCCTGGTTGTTTACGGATCCGGCATCCGCGATGGAAACAAGCACGACCACAAAGATCTTCCAATCATCCTCGCTGGGCGCGCAGGTGGCCGAATCTCCACCGGACGGTATTTGCAGATGCAAGATCCTGCCCCGATGACCAATCTTTACCTCACGATGCTGGATATGCACGGGGTGAAAGCCGATCACATCGGCGATAGCACGGGTCGGTTGAAGTTGTCTTAGGTCGTAAGAAATTCGTCTTTAGGTGGGCTCGCCGTCACGCGGAGCACGCAACCTCAGTATTCGATTGGCGCAGTCTGCTTACGCAGATCTCGACAGTTATAACCGTAATACTCGCGACGGCGGGCTCAGCGATCCCGCCCCACCCATTGAAACTTAACCGTGATTTAGTTTGCCGGGGCAAAAAACACTTGTCGCACCCGGGAACCGCGCGAATAGTCAACGGGTTAACTTTAACTGTTCCACATCATGATCGTCACGACCGCGCAGCTTTTCAAACTCGCCTACGGCAACTACGCCGTCGGTGCCTACAATATCAATAACGCTGAACAGGCCATGGGGCTCTTTCGCGGATGTATCGATTCCAAAGCCCCTTTCATTATTCAGATTTCAAAGGGTGCTCGGAAATACACCGACAAAAAGATGCTCGAAGCGATTATACGTTCCGCTTCCGACATTTTCCCGGATGCCGTTTTCGCAGTGCACCTCGACCACGGCGACGAAGAAACCTGCTACGACTGCATCAATTCCGGTTTCTACAGCTCCGTGATGATCGACGCCTCGCATGAGCCGTTCGACAAGAACGTCGAGATCACGAAACGCGTCGTCGAAGCCGCTCACAAGAAAGGCATTTCTGTCGAAGCAGAGCTTGGCATGCTCGGTGGTGTAGAAGAAGACATTCAGGTCGATGAAGGTCACGCCTCGCTCACGAAACCGGACGAAGCCGAGAAATTCATTAAATTGACTGGTTGCGATTCTCTCGCGGCAGCCATCGGCACGAGCCACGGGGCGTATAAATTCAAAGGCAGACAATCGCTGCACTTCGATGTGCTCGAAGGCATCAAGCAACTCGCCCCCGGTTTCCCCATCGTCATGCACGGAAGCTCGAGCGTGCCGCAAGAAGAAGTTCGCCGCATCAATGCCGCGGGCGGCAAGCTAGATCCAAGCGCAGTGGGCGTCGACGAAAACGAATACCTTCCCGCAGCCAAACTCGGTGTGACGAAGATCAACATCGATACGGATGGCCGCCTCGTCTGGACTCGCGTTCACCGTGAGTTCTTCCGCGACAAGCCGACTGAATTCGATTTCCGTCCGCCGGGCAAAATCTTCATGGACGAATACGCCAAGTTCATCGCCTACAAGAATACCAAGCTCGGCTCAGCTGGAACCTTGCCTGACATTCGCAAGGCACTCGGAGGCAAATAACTCTCTTAGCCCCGGTAAGTTCGCCGGGGCTTTTTTGCGCCCTTATCCTGTGTTTATGTCCGTCGATCTCGAGCGCTCGCTGCGTGCTTACGCAGAACTATTGATCCGCATCGGACTGGATCTTCAACCGGGTCAGCGGCTGCTCATCACCGAACCCTACGACAACCAAGGCGTTTCGCTCGAGAGCGCGCCGCTTGTGCGCGTCATCACCGAGGTCGCGTACAAGCACGGGGCGCGCTTTGTCGACGTGATCTGGGCCGACTCGGCGCTGCACGGCATCCGCCAGGTTCATGCCCCGCGCGATTCGTTCGCGGAATTCTCCGATTGGAAAGCAAAGGCGATTCACATGGCTGCAGAACGCGGCGATGCGCTCTTATTTCTTTTATCCAGCGAACCGGGTTCGCAAGATCCCAAAGCCGCCCACAACGCGCAAGTGGTTCGCCGTACCGCGTGGCAACATTTCGGGCCGACAGCTGAACTTTTGACGCGCGGCTCTACGAATTGGTGCGCTGCACCCGTTGCTTCAACGCCGTGGGCCGCGATTGTGTTTGCCGACGCGCCCGAGTCGGAGCGGCTGGGCTTGTTGTGGAAAAGTATCTTCGACGCATGCCGACTAGATCAGTCGGACCCCGTTAATGCGTGGCGTCAGTACCTCAACACCCTGGGCAAACGCGCGGCGCATTTCACCGTCAAGGCCTACGAGAAGCTCCGCTTCGCCGCACCTGGCACCGAGTTGGTGGTGGGTCTTGCCAGGCGTCATATCTGGCGCACGGCTTCAATGACGACGCCCGAAGGCGTGATGTTTTCGGCGAATTTGCCGACGGATGAAGTCTTCACACTACCGGATCGCGCACAAACCGAAGGAACGCTTCGCGGGACACGTGCGTTCAGCTACGCGGGTGGAATTATCAGCGACTTCACGTTAATTTTCCAGGAAGGCCGCGTCGTGCGCGCAACCGCGCGCGAAGGTCAGGAATTCCTCGACCGCTTATTGGACACGGATGAGGGGGCTTCTTACCTGGGTGAAGTCGCATTGGTGTCGGCCGATGCGCATGTCGCCCAGCTCGGTCGCAATTTTCTCAATCCCCTCCTGGATGAAAACGCCGCATGCCATGTGGCCTTGGGCCAGGGTTATCCCTCGACGGTCCACCGCGGTGAGAACTGCTCGGATCGCAAGTTCGCGAAGTTGGGAGGCAACCAAAGCGTTGTTCATGTGGATCTCATGATCGGTTCTGACCGGATGAACGTCGACGGGCTGAAGCAAGAGGGCCTGTGGGAACCCATCATGACACAGGGCCGATGGGCAAAAAGCGCGTAAGCAGGCAGGCGTCGAAAGTAGAGAAACAGGGCTCCCGGCGGCAAAGAATCTCGAGGCGGTTTGGGACGACCTGAAATGCATTTTTTACAAAAAAAGTGATCACCAAAATGCTGGGTTACCCACTAAAAAACTGACGGAATCCAGGACGATCAAACCACCTAAATCAACAATCTATAACTTTAAAATAAGTCGTTTTTTAAAGTTATGGGTTGTTAACTACGTTGTTTTTGAAGCGGCTCTCTTCACTCAGGAGAGACCGTGAATCGCAGTGGGTTTTAGGCTCGTGGGTCGATACGCCCTTACGACAGCATTTCGCGGTGCATCCCAACGTACATCCTTGGCTCGTCTCTAGTCGTAGAGACAGGGGTGGCCCTCCCCCTTTTATTCGCCTACGGCAACCATGGAAACTTCCGCGCGTTCGGCTTGCGTTTTTGGCGCTGGGCTTGATGAAACTCCTTCGCTTCGTCGCTCATGTAATACAGGAGCGTGGCATTTCCCGCGAGTTCCTGCAGCCCCGACTGACCATCCACATCCGCATTGAAGGCCGCCTTGAGGCAGCGGATCGCGAGGG
>WNFI01157787.1_pt1 | contig 24199 bp, 18 predicted proteins | sample 5400471 | NCBI WGS metagenome assembly WNFI01 (sample SAMN13153348, study PRJNA577476) | soil metagenome | isolation source: 100 cm saprolite on Douglas fir-dominated hillslope | place: USA:California | collected 2013-09-17 | reverse complement strand
TCGTCGCGCTGGATAGATTTCCGACGTTTCCGAGAATGTCCCAGGATGGCTGCGTGTCGCACTTGCACAAGCCGAGCTCGGTCTCGATGTTTCCGAGCAGCCGTGCTCCGCCGGGATGCAGAATCCAGCCCTTAATCTCTTCGCGCTTCCGGCCCTGGCGGTCGAGGAAGCCCTGCACCAGCCCGCCGATCTTTCCGCCGATCATTTCCGGAACATCTTTTGCCAGCAGGATGTGGAATCCGGAATCGCGCAGATCAAATCCCATGGCGCCCAGCGAATCGGGAAACGTATAAGTTTCCGTGGCGAGAATCTTTGGTCCCCGCATTTGTTTTCCGCTGACCACTACGGCCGCGGCGCCGTCGCCAAAAAGAATCGAAGAAATCAGGTTGGCTTGCGAAATGTCCTTGCGCTGAAACGTGAGCGACGGCAGCTCCACCGCGATGATCAGGACGTTTCCGCCGGGTTCGGCCTTCAAAAAATCGGCGGCCCGTCCCAGCGCCATCGCGCCCGCGGCGCAGCCCAGCTCCGTGAACGGCATGCGCCGCACGTTCGAGCGGAATCCCATCAGATTGATGAGGTGGGCGTCCAGCGACGGAATCATGAAGCCCGTGCAGGACACCGTGATGATCATGTCGATTTGATCGGGCTTCAAGCCCGCGCGCTCCAGGCACTTTTCCGCGGCTTCCCGGCCGAGCTTCACCGCATGCTCGATGTATTCGTTATTGGTTTGCGAGAGCGGGCGCGGCTCGATGGTGTAGTCGAGGGGGAAGATGGAGTGGCGCTTGTGAACCTGCGCGTTATCGACGATGCTCATCATCGCTTCGAGGCGGCGCTCGGGGATGTTAAAGACGCGTCCCATGTAAACCTTTACGTCCTCGCGGGTGATGGTGTGGGGCGGCAACGCGGTGGCCGTTGCGGCGATGGTGGGATACGAGGCTACGGCAGCTTCTGGGGGTCGATTGCTCGCGGGTTCCATCAGTCTCCTTGGGCACAAAGCCGTCGCTGGCGGTTTTTCCGCCGCATAAGCCTCTTGGATGCAGTATTCCACCGAGCGGGCTGCATTCGAGGCCACGACTCTACATCAATTCTTAGCCAGGAGCGAACTAGTTTGAAAGCGGGGGGAAGGAGTGGCTCCAAGGCACGAGAAAGCGGTGATCGAAAAGCTGCGCGAAGTCGCTGAGCGCCTCGCACCCGGTCGCGCCTGCATATCCGTTTGTCTCCGGCCACGTCTCTGCAAAGACCGGCGCGCCGTTGAATTTATTCCCGGTTTTCAGGGAGGCCAGGCTTCCTGGTTCAGAATCGGTCGAAGTCGCAGGCGTCGCGCGCACCAGGTGTGCTAAATTTTTCGTCGAAGAGGTGCCCCATTATGGCGTCCGTAATCCGCTTTTTCGTCTTGCTGTCCACGATCACTGCCCTGGCTTCTACGCCTTTGTCAGGGCAGCAGGCAGCGCTTCCCACGGCAGCTGAAGGCGACTTCATCGTCAAGAATTTCAAATTCCGGTCGGGCGAAACTCTGCCGGAATTGCGTTTACATTACACGACGCTCGGCAAGCCGGTGCGCGATGCGCAAGGCCGCGTTACGAACGCGGTGTTGATTCTTCACGGCACCGGCGGCTCGGGGAGTCAATTCTTGCAGCCCATTTTTGCCGGGGAATTGTTTGGCCCAGGACAACTTCTGGACGCGAACCGCTACTTCATCATCCTTCCCGACGGCGTTGGCCACGGGAAATCCTCGAAACCCAGCGACGGGCTGCACGCTCATTTCCCGCAATACGACTACGACGACATGGTCACCGCGCACCATGTGCTCCTGAAAGAAGGCCTTAGCGTAGACCATCTTCGCCTTATCCTCGGCACGTCCATGGGCTGCATGCACTCTTTTGTGTGGGGAGAAACCTATCCCGACTTCATGGACGCGCTGATGCCGCTGGCGTGCCAACCGGTGCAGATCGCGGGACGCAACCGCATCTGGCGCAAAATGGTGATGGACGCGATTCGCAACGATCCGGAGTGGAAGGGGGGAGAATACTCCGCGGAGCCGCAGCAGGCGCTGCGCACGGCGTTGGATTTTCTTCTGATCGCAGGGAGCGCGCCGCTCTATATGCAGAAAACGCTGCCCACGCGGGACGCGGCGGACATATATCTGGATGACTATTTCAAGACGCGTCTTGCGGGGCTAGATGCCAACGATCTCTTATACGCGGTGAATGCTTCGCGCAATTACGATCCTTCGCCGCAGCTCGAGAAAATCACAGCGCCCGTCATGTACATCAATTCCGCGGACGACTTCATCAATCCGCCCGAGCTGGGCATGGCCGAACGCGAAATCAAGAGAGTGAAAAACGCGCGCTTCGTTTTGATTCCCATCAGCGACGAAACGCGCGGCCACGGAACGCACACGAAGGCTGTCGTGTGGAAGCAGTACCTGGCGGAACTGCTCGAAAAATCAGCGCAGTGAAAAAACTGCCTTGTTAGTTGGTGGTGGCCTGGCTGGCGCGGATTTCCTGCCAGCGGCGTGGCCGCTTATTGGCTTGCAAAACTTTCTTGCGCAGACGGATTGATTTGGGCGTGATTTCCACGAACTCGTCGTCGGCAATAAATTCGATGGCCTGCTCGAGACTCAATTCGCGGTGAGGAATCAGGCGGATCGCTTCGTCCGCGCTGGACGAGCGCATGTTGGTCTGCTTCTTTTCTTTTGTGACGTTGACGTCCATGTCCTGTTCGCGCGAGTTTTCGCCCACGATCATGCCTTCGTAGACTTCGATGGCCGGCCCGATGAACAACTCGCCGCGCTCCTGGATGTTCCACAGCGCAAAGGCGGTAGATGGTCCGCCACGATCCGCCACCAATGCACCTGTCGGACGAAGCGCCATTTCTCCGCCGTATTCCATCCAGCCTTCGAAAATCGAATGAATCAGCGCCGTGCCTCGGGTGTCCGTGAGCAACTGGCTGCGCAGCCCGATCAATCCGCGCGACGGAATTTTGAAATCCATGCGCACGCGGCCCGAGCCGTGATTGCTCATCTTGAGCATCTCGCCGCGCCGGCTGCCGGTCGTTTCCATGATGATTCCGATGAAATTCTCGGGCACGTCGATCACCAGCCGCTCGAGCGGCTCGAGTTTCTTGCCGTTCTCCGTGCGGACGACAATTTCCGGCTTGCCCACCATCAGCTCAAACCCTTCGCGCCGCATCGTTTCGATCAAAATCGCGAGCTGCAATTCGCCGCGCCCCAGCACGCGGAAGGATTCCGGCGTGTCCGTGTCTTCCACGCGGATGGACACGTTCGTCAAAAGTTCTTTTTGCAGGCGATCGCGCAGGTCGCGCGAAGTGAGAAACGTTCCCTCTTTGCCGGAAAGCGGGCTGCTGTTGACGGTAAAAATCATCGCCAGCGTGGGTTCGTCGATCAGCAGCGGTTCCAGCGGCATCGGGTTTGCCAAATCCGTAATACTTTCCCCGATGTTGATGCCCTCGACGCCCGCAATCGCCACGAGATCGCCTGCCGGGACGGCTTGCGCTTCATCCCGTTCCAGGCCTCGAAAGGTATACAGCTTGGTGATGCGCGTCGGCGTCAGCTTGCCATCGAGCTTGCTGATGCCGACATCTGCGCCGCGCTTTAGAGTGCCGTTGAAGACCCGCCCGATCGCGATGCGTCCCAGGAATTCGCTGTAGTCCAGGTTCATCACTTGAATTTGCAAAACGCCGTCGGGATCGCCCGGGGGAGCCGGGATGTGCTTTACGATGGCCTCGAACAGCGGCAGCAGATCCTTCGAATCGTCACCCGGCGTCCGGTGCGCCACGCCGTCGCGCGCATTCGTATAAATGACGGGGAAATCGAGCTGGTCTTCGGTGGCGTCGAGATCGATGAAGAGATCGTAGATTTCGTCCAGGACTTCCTTTGCGCGCGCATCGGCGCGGTCGATCTTGTTCAACACGATCACGGGAGGCAGCTTCGCCGCCAGCGCCTTCTGCAGGACGTAACGCGTCTGCGGCAGCGGTCCTTCGCTCGCGTCGACGAGCACTACAACCCCGTCCACCATGCGCAGCGCGCGCTCCACTTCGCCGCCAAAGTCGCTGTGGCCCGGCGTGTCCACGATGTTGATTTTCGTGTCGTGAAAGAAAAGCGCGGTATTTTTGGCGAGAATGGTAATGCCGCGCTCGCGTTCCAGGTCGTTGGAATCCATGACGCGCTCGACGACGGCTTCGTTGGCCCGGAAAATTCCGCTTTGGCGGAGCATGGCGTCAACCAGCGTGGTCTTGCCGTGGTCTACGTGCGCAATGATGGCGATGTTGCGAATATTTTCACTCATAATTCCTGCTTATCGTGGCCGGTTCGCGGCCAAGTCCTCTAAAGACAAAAATAGCTGCTGAAACAACCAGCAGCCCGGACGGATGTCCTTTCAGTGCGTGACCCCGGCCTAGCCGGGAGCAACCAAATTCTCAGGTGCGGTCGAGCAAGCTACAGTTTAACAGACGGGGAGAGTTGCGGCCAGCAAAGAAGGGCAGGCGTATGTGCAGTTCTGCTCTTTTGATATTGTCAGGATTCTGTTACGTCGCAGCTCTATTCCGCGCGCTCTGGCGAGCTGCGGCCAAGCAGGGTGAAGTTCATGTTGTGGTATTCGCCTCCACTGCTGGCGCTTTCAAGACCCCACCTAGACCAAATTACCAGCGACGAAGGGTCCACGACCGTTTGCTCTTCATTTCCATCTCTGGATAGAAGGAAAAACTTGACGACTATACTTGAAGATGGGCATTCGGGGGAAAGCAGGGAATCCGGGATGGGAAGAAGAACTGCCTAAAACAAAGAATCGAAATGCCCGCGTCCGACTCTAGGTAGGATTGGTTCAGAGGGCGCGAACGCGGGTATTTCGATGGTTCTTGGGACTACGGGCTTTCAAAAGTTAATTCTCCCAAGTCCTCCTATTGACTTCAAGGCTCCCGGAGCAGTCCAGCTGACGGAAGGATCTGATCTGCCACCGAGACTTCACCTTGCTTAACTTGAATCCCTGGAGAACGTCAAACGAACTAACTCTGATAATTCTATGACCCAATAAAGTCCTTATGGTCAGTATGTTATCTCCATAAATGAACTAACCTCTTCCCTGCTAACACGGCGCGTGGTATAGTCCGCCCACTCATTTCGGGGGACTTATTCTTCGTGGAACACGGCGTTGACCCCAAACTAGCCCTCCGGTTCGGCCTCTATGAGGTCGATCTGCTCCAAGGAGTGCTTCTAAGGCAGGGCGTACGCCTCAAGATTCAAGAACAACCCTTCCGCATCCTGGCCCTGCTTCTGCAGCGGCCCGGCGAGATCGTCACCCGCGAAGAGCTCCGGCACTCGCTCTGGTCGGAAGGTACGCACGTTAATTTTGACGGCAGCCTTAACGCCGCCCTGAAGAAACTCCGCGCCGCTCTTCAGGATGATGCGGAGAATCCGCGGTTTATCGAAACTGTTCCCCGCCAGGGTTATCGTTTTCTCGCGCCGGTCCATTCCGTCGGCAGTACCGCAAGCCCCATTTCCCCCGCGACGAATGTTTCTCCGGAGACTTCCGAAGAGTCCTTCGAAGTCCGCATGCGCCTCCATCCGGAGTTCTTTCCCGAGAGAGCTGCCGAGCTCTCCAGAGAGAGGAAAAAAGCGGAGCGCGCTGCGCGGTGGATCGATTTCACCCTTCTTTCCTGCGCGATTGTTTTCGGTTCCTGGCTGCTTTTTTTCATCGTATATCCCGTTCCTCGTCCCAGCGTGCAGCGCATGACGCGCATCACCAACGCCGGAGGAATCGATGAATGGGGCGGGATCGTATCGGATGGCACTAGGATTTTCTTTCTCGAGCGCGACGGCGGCCGCTGGAACCTGATGCAAACCTCCGTGGAAGGCGGCAACGCGGAAAAAATGCCCGCGCCTTTCGAAAACACACGAATCTTCGCCCTCTCGCCCGACCATTCGCAGTTTCTAATCGGACAGTTCTCCCGGCGCGATGACGAAATGCCGCTGTGGTTGTGGCCCGTGCAGGGCGGTGAGCCGCGCCGCATGGGCGAAGCCGTTGGCCATGACCCCGCGTGGTCACCGGATGGGAGCCAGATCATTTTTGTCCGCGGACGCAGCCTCTATACCATCCATCCCGATGGGACACAGCTCCGCGAATTGGCGCATGGCCCCGGGCTTCCTCACTTTCCAGCCTGGTCCCCCGACGGCGAAACTATTCGTTTCAGCATGGACAAGCGCGAGGATGGCACACAAGCGGTCTGGGAAATGGCCGCCGATGGCTCCGGTTTGCATCCGATTCTCGCGAGCGGGAGGCAGCCGGCTTCTCAGTCCGCCGGTGAGTGGACCGCGGACGGCCGGTATTTTCTTTTCTCCGGCTGCGAAAACTACGATTGCAATCTCTGGGGCATCCGCGAGGCCTGGAATTGGTTCCGCCGGTCGCATCACGATCCCGCGCAATTGACCCACGGCCCTGATTCTTTGCACGTTTCCATTCCCACGCAAGCGGGTTCCCGCGTATTTGCTTTCAGCTTCCGTTCGAATCGCGAACTGCAGAAATTCGAGCCGCAATCCCACCGCGCAGAATCGTTAATCCTCAATGCCAACGCCGAACTAGCCAGCGTCTCTCCCGACGGCCATCTGGCTTTGTATACCGATCGTCCGGACGGCTCGCTGTGGCGGAGTAGCATCGATGGCGCTCAGCGCCTCCGTCTGACCAAACCTCCGCTGGTTGCGTCCGCCCCTCATTGGTCGCGCGATGGCAAGCAGATTCTATTCACCGGCGTGCGTCCCGGCTACTTGCGCCAGATCTATTTCCTCTCCGCCGATGGCGGCGCCTTGCGCGCGGTCCTTCCCGAGGGCCGCGAGGCTTCCGACGCCGATTGGTCGCCCGATGGAACGCAAATCGTCGTCAGCATGCGCGAACAAAAGACGCAGCCTAAATTTGGTATCTACTTGTTCAAATCAAGCACCAATGAGTGGACGCTATTGCCGGAGTCCCGAGGCTTGGTTGCACCTCGTTGGTCTCCCGATGGACGTTACATCGCGGCTCTGGACGAAACAAATCATCGGCTCCTTCTTTATGACTTCCAGACGGAAAAATGGAGTGCCGTGGCCGAAGGCGGACTTCTCGGCGCTCCTTTCTGGACATCCGACTCCTCCGCCATTTATTTTCAGGATCAACTTGACAGCGACCAGGCCATCTATCGCGTAAAGTTCGCGAATCGCGGGGTGGAGAAGGTTTTCAGTTGTGGCGAGATCCTTCGCAGCAGCCCATCCCACTGCATCTTCAGCGGGCTTGGGCCGCACGGTTCTCTCTATGTGATGGTGGAGCGCGGCTTGACGGACATCTACGCTCTCGACCTCGACTTACCCTGAGGATTATTCGCTCCCTTGCGGTTGCCTGAGCGCTACCGCTACCTCGCACCCACGAGGGGAAGCATTTCCCGCAGGCAACGTCATGAAACGTCGCATTCTCGTCACCTCGTGAGGTAGGAGAGCCCTCGTTTGGGGTGCAGCACGTGCAGTGCCGCAAAACAGCACTTCACTGGCAGCATTGAATCCGCTAATTCATATAAGTCACTTCTAAATTTAGACAGTTTCTGCAGTAACATCCCGATTTTTTCATTCCTTCCCGTCCCAAGGCAACTGTGTGGCCAAGGCTCAACGGTTTCAGGAAACTTATTGATGAAATTTTTCGTATCAATTGAAAACACTAAGCTGGTTTTTTGCGTCTATACACCATATGGGTGGGGGGGGCTATGTCACCGGAAGTGATCTCGATGCGAGAACCGGATGAACCGGCGACGTGACCCGGGACGGGGCCCGCCTCAAGCTCCAGGGCAAGGTTTATCAGGTTCTTCTCACACTCCTCGAAAAACCGGGGGAAGTTGTCACCCGCGAAGAGCTGCGCAGGCGGCTCTGGCCTGCCGATACGCACGTGAACTACGACGCCAACGTGAATACCACCGTCAATAAACTCCGCCACGCGCTGGGCGATTCCTCCGATAAGCCGCTCTACATCGAGACCATTCCGCGGAAAGGCTACTGCCTTCTGGCGCAGCTGGAAGTCTCCGACAAGCCCCTACATTCTCACTTCGCCCGGAAAGAGCCTTCTGCTGGTTCCGCGCAAGAATCTTCTCGAGGCTCGCTCGCCTTTTCGTTTTCGAAGTCGGATGTCTGGATTGTGCTCGGCGTGATCGGCCTGATTCTTGCCGGGATGCTCCTCGGGGCCGGAATCACCCGGCTCTGGCCTTCATATCCCGCAAATAAGGCTCCTGCCAGGCATACTCGGGATGAGCCGCCAGAAACGGCTTGGCGAGAAAATCCCCGCCGCAGGGATGACCCATGCGCGCCATGATGCGCATTTCTTTTGCCATCGTTGCATCCGTCGCTTTTCCTTGCACCGCTCCGCCGGGATAGTAGGGTTGCCAATCCCACTCTTTCACGCCGCGCGCCGATCCATCCACGTGCCCGCACAGCGTGCGCTCGTTGGCTTCTTCCTTTTCCTGAGCCGTGTCCGAGTGGTCGCCCAGCATCTTTTCCGCAAGCGCGACGTCGATCTTTCCTTTGTTTTCCTTCAGCAATTCATCCCACCGTGCCCGCCGCGCGTTCGGCGAACTTTCCTTATTATTTGGATCAAACTGTGGCGCGTCTTCCTTGAGCACCTTGGGGTCGCGCGCCCAGTTCGATCCCGCGAGCACGCCATCCTTCGTCCTCCACAGCTTGTGCGCTTTTAACCCAAGTTCGAGTTGCGCGATTTCGCCTGTCTTCCGGTCGCCGAGAAGCCAGTCGTTTGCATATCCCCCGTTGTTTCCGTCCAGCATGATCTTCGTGTATTCGTCGATCGAGCCCGCATACTGCAGCGCCTTCCGCGCCCGCACAAATTCTCCCTTGCCGTTCGGGTCCCAGCCTTCAAACTGCGTGATCGTCGTTTCTGTCACCATCAGGCCGTCGCTGTTGATTCCGAAATCGTCGTCGCTCGCGATCACTCCGGGGAAACCATCCATCAGGATTCTGTAACCGCTCTTCGGCGCGATGTCGAACACGATCCGCCAGCGTTCGCCGTTCCGGTAGCTCGTCCAGTTGTTGTGCGCCATCACGATCTGCCCGTCTTTTGTCCAGCTTCCCGTGGCCACGAAAGCGCTGCAATTCCCGGGGCTCTTCAGATTCGGCGCCTTCGCCGTTTTTTGCTGCTTGTTCAGCCACGGCACGTAATAATCCGGCAGCTCCTCGAACGCATTGAACGCCACAATGTCGTCCACATCCAGCTTCGACCCGGTGCGCGCGCGCAGCCCTTCGACGATGCCCTGCAGCTCCTGCTGATATTCCGCATCGATTTTCGGCCACAGCATTTCGTGCGCGGCTTTCCGGAAAAATTCCCAGTTGCGTTCCGTGGCATGCATCATCCCTGCGCTCACCGCCGCGAACCCATCTTCGATCTCCGGCGCCAGGAGGTACCCGTGCTGATATCCCATCGCGCCCGGATCGCCTTCGAGATGCACGTAGATCCAGCCGCCCTCATCGAAGCGCGATGCGGGCTTCAAGCGCGCATCGTTCGCCGCCGCACGCTCTCTCGCCGCTGCGATCGTCGCCACCATGGCGTCATTCGCCGATGCCGAAGCCGGCGCTCCGTTCCCCGCCCACCACAACGACGCTCCTCCCAGGATCACCAGTAGAATTGCCGCCGCGCGCCTCATCGAATCATTCATTGCACCCGCCTCCTGAACATTTGATCGCGGCCTAGAGTCTATTCCGCCTCCCCACTTCCTTCAACGTTTCCTCACGCCTCATCGTTCTCGTGTAAACTCTCACGATCGGAATGCTCACAGCCATCACACGTGCCGTCAGCCCAGCCATCGTCCATTGCGAACTTTCCTTCATTGACCGCAAGCCCATTGATCTGGCCACAGCACAGGAGCAGCACCACGCTTACGAGAAACTGCTCGACAAATTGGGCGCCCGCGTTATTTCTCTTCCTGGAACGGACCCCCGCCGCCGCGAGGCGCCGTCACTCGCTCAGGCGCTCGCCAAGTTTCGAAAGCTCGCATACGTTACCCTTCCCGGCGCTCTCGAAGGCGGCGATGTCCTTCGCATCGGCCGGAAACTCTTTATCGGCCTCACCCAGCGCAGCAACGCGGAAGGCATCCGCCAGCTTGCCGCCATCCTTGCGCCGCACAACTATGAAGTCATCGCCGTTCCCGTCACCGGCTGCCTTCATCTGAAATCGGCCGTCACGCTTCTCGGCCGCAACACGCTCCTCGCGAACCGCGCCTGGTTCGACACCACGCCACTCGCCGGCCATGAATGGATCGACGTCGATCCCGCCGAGCCTCATGCCGCCAACGCCCTGGCCCTCGCCGGCACGATCATTTTCCCGGCCTCGTTTCCACGCACGCGCGCCCGCATCGAGGCGCGCGGCTTCCGCGTCAGCCCCCTCGACATCTCCGAACTCCAAAAAGCCGAATCCGGCCTCACCTGTTCCAGCCTCTTATTCGACGCCACGCCTCCTTGATTCATCCGGCACAAGATCCTCTTTTTCCATTTTTCACTTTCGCGGGCCCTCTTCATGTGTTAGTCTGAGGTTGTAATGATGTCTATCACCGCCAAGCGAATTACGTCCAAGTCGTCCATGTCGATTACCTCGACTACGACTAAGACGACTATTTCCGCTTCCGGCGCGTGGAGAAACAGCTAGCAAGCTAGAAAAAGTTTCCAACCCACCGCCAGAAGCGAACCTGGCGGTGGGTTTCTTCTTTTAAGCCCCCTCCAGAGACGCTCCAGCGGGTCAGCTCCGGCGAACCGGAGTTGCACTTGAGAAAAACCAGGAGCGCAGGTCATGAGTCTCGAAAACGTACAGGAAGAATTAGCAGCGGAAAGAAGCCCCGCCGCGTTGCACGAGCAAGTGCATTACGCCGGCGGGGCGAGCAAGCAACGCCGGAACGTCGTCGCCTTCAAGTTCGGCGGCAGTTCTCTTCTCGGTGCGGACCGCATGCTCCATGCCGCAGGCCTCGTTCGCGCCGCCACGCGAGCATCCCGCGTCACTGTGGTCGTCTCCGCCATGAAGGGCGTCACCGATCATCTCCTTTCCATTGCTCGCGCGCTCGCCGATGGCAAGCTCGCGCATGCCCGCCGCGAAGCCGAACTCGTCCTGGATCTTCACCTCGATGTGCTTCACGATCTGCAGCTCAACGAGGACGTTGACCGCCCTGCGGTCACCCAAGACAATGACCTTCGCGTGCGCCGCGAGTTGCAACTCCTGGGACGCGATCTTCTTCATGAAGTTCCAGTTCACGGCAGCGTCGCCGTCGGCGCCGAGCTCTTCGATCGCCTCGCATCCTTTGGCGAACGCTTCAGCGCAAGGCTCTTCGCCGCGGCTCTCGAAAAGTCGGGCGTCCCTGCCGTGCCCGTCGCGTCCTCGGATTTCGTCCTGACCTGCGACACCTTCCGCGACGCGCAGCCGCATCTCGAGCAAACCAAACAACGCGGCCGCGACGTTCTTCTTCCGCTCCTCGAAGACGGCGTTGTGGCCGTCGTTACCGGCTTTATCGGCGCAACGCCCGATGGCCGCATCACCACTCTCGGCCGCAACAGCTCCGATTTTTCCGGGGCCATCATCGCGCACGTCGTGGACGCCGACGAGCTCGTCATTTGGACCGACGTCGACGGCATTTACACCGCAAATCCGAACGAATCGGCAGAAGCGCGCCTCTTGCATGAGCTCAGCTACGATGAGGCCCACGCCCTCGCCGCCAGCGGCGCGAAAGTTCTCCACGCAAAAGTTCTTCCTCTCGCCGCCGAAACCGAAATGGTCGTCTGGGTTCGCAACACTTTCAATCCGCAAGCGCGGGGCACCCGGATTGGTTCGCCGCGAGTTCCGGAGGATCCCGCTCCCGTCCTGATGGAAAAATCTCAGCACGGCGGTGCGGCATGAATTCCCCATCTCAAAACAACGGAGATCAAAACATGCAAGCGAAACGTCCGGAGAAAAAGTGGAAGGCGGGTGTCCTCGGCGCTACAGGAGTGGTCGGCCAGCGCCTCGTTCAAATGCTTGGCGATCATCCCTGGTTTGACCTCACCGAAGTTGCCGCCTCCGAGCGTTCTTCGGGCAAGACCTACGCCGAAGCCGTTCGCTGGCATCTCGACGCGCCGATCCCGGATGTGGCTCGCAATCTCGTCGTCAAAGGTCTCGATCCTTCTCTCGACTGCGACTTTGTTTTCTCCGCGCTCGATTCTTCCGTCGCCGGCCCTGCCGAAGAGGATTTCGCCCGCGCGGGCTATCCCGTCGTCAGCAATTCCAGGAATCACCGCACGGACCCTGATGTTCCCTTGCTGGTTCCCGAAGTGAATGCTGCCCATCTCGACGCCATCCCCCTGCAGCAGAAGAATCACGGCTACGACACCGGCTTCATCGTCACCAATCCCAACTGCTCGACCGCCGGCCTCGTCCTTGTATTGAAGCCTCTCGCCGATGCCTTTGGCCTGGAAAAAATCTTCGTCGTCACTCTTCAAGCCATCTCTGGAGCCGGCTATCCCGGCGTCGCTTCGATGGATATCCAAGGCAACGTCGTTCCGTTCATCAGTGGTGAAGAAGAAAAAATGGAGGCCGAGCCGCAGAAGCTGCTCGGCAAATGGGATGGCTCGCGGTTCATCGACGCAGGCCTCGGCCTCAGCGCCCACTGCAACCGTGTGCCGGTCGTCGACGGCCACCTCGAATGCGTCTCCGTCGGCCTGAAAAAAATCGCTTCGCTCGACGAAGTCCGCGAAGTCCTGCGCAACTTTGAAGTCAGTGCCGAGCTGGCCTCACTCCCCACCGCCGTGCGTCGTCCTGTCGTCCTCCTCGACGAGGAAAATCGCCCGCAGCCGCGTCGCGATGTTAACGCCGGTAACGGCATGGCCGCGGTGGTCGGCCGCGTCCGCGAATGCCCGCTTCTCGACGTAAAACTCACGCTGCTCTCCCACAACCTCGTCCGCGGCGCCGCCGGCGCCGCCTTGCTCAACGCCGAGCTCCTTGCCGCCCGCGGCTTCCTCAAGCACCGCGTCGCCCCGAGCGAGTCCCAACTCGCCGAACCCGTCTCACGTTAGTTCGTGCTGCATTTCGCTTTGGAATTTGTAGGGGCGCAGCACGGCTGCGCCCTCTTCTGTTCTTGGCACGGCTCAGCCGAACAGCTCTCGCGCGAGCACTTCTTTGCTGATTTCGAGGTAAGTGGCTATTTCGAGAAGAATGCTGCTGAGCGTGCCGACCTTTAATGGAGTATGCGCGGGGATTGTAACCTGGTGTGCTGAGCCCTTAGACGTAGTTCTGACACGAATGTGGCTCCCGGATTGCCGGATCTCCTCGTAGCCATACCGGCGCAGCAGCCTGGCCAATTCCGCGCCGGAAAGATCACGCGGCAATTTCACGCCACGATGACCTCATCCTTTACCATATGCAGTCGGATGAGTCGGGGCTTGTTCTCTTTCTCGAAATGACAATTGACCGCGTCGCGCACCATTTGACGCAATTCTTCGAGCGTCTCGCCTTGCGTGAAGATGGCAAACCCGAGGGCTCGCGCCGTGTAACCGCCCTCGGGCGCATCTTCGACGGTAAAGATGATCTCTTGATCGGCCATGATAGTTAGCAGAGTTCGTCCAGCCAAGGATACATCAGAAATCGCCCCCATCGCCCGCTTAGAATTGGAATCCCCGCCGCCCTTCTAAGCGCCGAACTCCTCGCCGCCCGCGGCTTCCTAAAGCACCGCGTCACCCCGAGCGAGTCCCAACTCGCCGAACCTGTCTCCCGCTGAACGACGGCTTTTTAAACGAAAGGGGCGAACAATCGTTCGCCCCTTTCGTTCCGTCTTTTGTCCGGCAATGACTCAGTTCCTGGGAAACCTGCTTTTCGCCCAGTGTGAGTCGCGAATCAAAGGTGCAGAGTTGCTCGAATCCGGATCCGAGCATCCGCCGCGTGAGCTCTGCTTCGTGTGGGGAAGCCTGCCGGAGAGGTTGGCTTCCCCCAGGTTCTCTCGCGAGCTGTCCTCGCTCGCGAATTTCTCTAATTCGGCTGCCAGAAATTGATCAGGCAGTTGGCCGGAGGCAGAGCGGTCGTGTCGTAGATCCAATCATTCTGCCGGCCGCAGGCGCTGACCGTTGAGGGACGTCCCATCGGCGGGGTGCGCCCGCAATGGGCGCCATAGGTCGGATTACCCTGGTAGCCCGCGGCGCTCGTTGTGGCGTTGAACCACGCGGAGACGACTGGAGCGCCAAAGCGCAACGACGTTGCGAAAGGACCCGTAACGTCATCGTCAATCCACATGATGGTGCGATAGCCCACCACCGTGTGCACACCCTGGAAGATATTGAACCACGGTGTCCACCATGGCCGGGAATCGGACGGACAAGGCGCATCCATGGCCGACGGCACGACTTCGCAGGAATGCAGAACCCAGTAGTCGAGGTGCCCGCCACGGGCTGCTCCATAGCCTTCCGAGGCCGGGATGGCCGTGATGTCCACCAGGTCGCAGCAATTGCTTAAGGTTGAGAAGAGCCACCAGTCGCCGTGCACTTCGTTCAGCGCGACGTTCACGCTATTCACGAAAGAGGCTCCGCTGGAGTTGAACTCGAAAGGATATGCCCAGTAATACTGCGCATTTGTGAAGAATGCCCCGCCGAAGAAAGTGGTCAATCCTCCCCAGAATTCGTTTGCGTTTGCCACCCAGTTCGAGTTGTCATTGCGGACCACGTAGCGGCCAACGGACGGATCGCCGGGCTTTTGCTCCTGCGAGTCCCTCTTCTTCGGTGGGGTTGGGCTCACGCTGGGATGCGTGAGGAGCGACGGCACGGGTTCCCGCTCTTTGCCGATGGGCACATAGCCGATCACAAAATCGTCGTCGATGTGAGAGTCCTTCCGGTTCTTGTCGGCAGTTGCCGATGCTTCCCGCGCCAGCGTGTGAATTCGGGCGGTGAACCGGTAAACGGGCTGCAGGTAGTCGCGATTACCGTCGTAGTAAGCAATCTCGGTGCCCAGTACTTCGACTTCCGCGGATTTTGCCGCGGGCCGGAGCTGCGCAAGAATAGCCTCTACGATCTGTTTGCGCGAGCGGGTTTCGCGGACTTCGCCGCTGACGGCTCCTGTTTTCCAGCGGCGCACGAAGCCTTGGATCGATCCGTCGTTTCCGACCACCAGAAGTGCCCGCGAACCGGGTCCATAAACGAAATATTTATCGATGCTGCGACGCGCGGCCACGTAGGTCAGATAAAGCTCGTGATTGGACGGCTTCACCTGCGCTCCATCTTCGCCTCGCTCTGCGGTTTCACCATAGAGCGGCCGAGGCTTCTCGAAACTCAATTGCGTGGCGTCCTTCTGAAACATGTCGGGGCGCCCAAAAACCTCGTGCGCAAGGCTCTCGGCGCGTTCGATTTGCGCCCTTTCCCTCTCTTCAGGAACCGGCTTCTGGCGCGTGAACGAAGGAAAGATCTCGGCATCGCCGCTCCGCAGATCCACGTAGGCCGCCAACTGCCCATCGCTCATCGCCCCCAGGATTTGTTCCGGCGGCTTTTCTCCCTTGCCGAAGAGTTGTGGGATCTCCGGAAGCGGAACGAGTTTCTTGGCTTCGGGGGCCGCTTGCCGAAGTGCCTCCTGCACAAATTCGGTCGGCGGCTTCTGCGCGGATAGACGAAGCACAGGGAGTGACGCCGGAGCCTTGGGAATCTGCTCCGGTGTGAGGCGAATCGCCCGCGGAGCCTCCTTCCGCATCTCGCGGTCGGGCGCTGGTTTCTCTTGGGCTGATGTCGCAACCAGTACCGCTAAGAAAAGTGGGAGGATGGTGAAAAGCCGACCTGATTTTGTAATTAAGGAAAATGTCATGAGGACCTCCAAAGTAGCGATCAGATTTTCCGGGAAGGGTGTCCTGCAGCGAGTGTGCCGAAGACTTCCTCGGCACCTCTCGCGTCGGACCGGTTTGGTTGACTGCTGGTATAGTGCGCCGCGGTGTCGATTCGTTTCAGAGCTGGAGAAATTCTTTTGCATACGCTCGTGCCGCGCTACCCAAGGGGGTGGAGCACGCCCAACACGCTGAGACGCACCGGGGTGCCGTTTTGGTTCATCAATCGGTGCGGGGCCTGCCTCTGCCGGGTACCAACGCGTCGGACTTCCGCGTGGGGTCTGTACTCCGCTCCGGTTTCAGCCCCTTTGCACCAGAAATGCCGCATTCTTACGCATTTCCCGGTGCCCATTCAAACAGCCACCCTGCTATCACGCAGCATCTAAACCACTTATAAGTAATCATTGACATACGGTACCAATATGCTATAATGGTTTCGTCAAGTCGGCACGATTCGTCGGTGCCCGGCCAGCCATGCTCGCCCGCCACGCGGTCCTTCTAACTTCTTTAGAATGCGCAGTTCCAAGATGTATATTGTTAAGTAAACAATTTGCACCGATAAACCCTTTAGAATCCGCACTTACGAGTCACTCCCAAGTCACTGAAAATACAGCCACTTTAAGTCTTGCAGAATCCGCACTTACCAGCATTTCTCCTGCAAGTTCTTTAGAATGCGCACTTACAGAAAACACCCGGGGTGGGGGTAGGGGTGCATTTCTTCCTCTGTCTGAACTCACCACTCGTTACTCCCCACAATACTCAAGTTCTTTCTTTTCACATTCTTGCGCACTCTTTTGCACTCGCCGAAAACTCAACTCTTTTATTTTCAAGCGATTCCGCACTCTTTGGCAAAAACACCCGGGGGTAGGGGTACCCCCTCCCTCAAGCTGTGAAGAAAAGCTGCACGCGGTGAAGGTAGGTCGCACAGCGAAGTACGGCGAATCCCAGCGGTCAAAGATTCCGCCGCCGGCATCAATCACAGTTGTGGGGTCCTTAACTTACGATGTTTGTGACGATCTCGGTTCCCAACGCGCACTCTTGCAAAAGCGTTCCGAGTCTCTGCGTCCAGCGTTCGAGATTCTCCGCCCCGCCGAAAGAAACAATCACCGCGAGAACCTCTTTCGTCGCTGCCGTGACCATCGTTCGTTCCGAATCACTCGTCGCGCTGCCGTGCGGCCCGGCGGCATCGCAAAAGATCGGCAATCCTTCCAGATTCAAATCGTACTTCCCGATGCCCTTGTAGGTTTCGCCCGCGCGTCCCGCGCGAAAAAGAATTTCGCCGGTCACATGCCCCAGGTCATACAGCCCAATCGGAAGGCGGCTTTCCACCGACACGAGATTGATCACGTCCACGACGGCGTTGATTTGCGGCAAACCTTTTCCAGCGACTACGCGCCGCAGCAGCGCTTCCGCCGAACCGCGGTACCGCGACGGATCTTTTCCCAGAGCTTTGTAGGCCAGGCGCGTCGCTTCCACTTGCGGCGACGCCAGTACGCCGCGCGGGAAGGGCAATTTCTGAATTTCCGTCTCTCGCGCCTTCATCTCTTGGAGCAACCCGTCAGGCGATGCGCACGCCTCCACCTTCGCGGTCACGCATCCCAGCGCCGTCCGCGGACACTTCTTCATCAAGCCCACATCGATCGTTATCTGCATAGGAAGTTTATCTCACGCGTGAATGAGAGGTGGTCGGTCTCCAGTGGGTTTCAGCCGCGCCGTGAAGTGTCTCAAAAACTTTGCTTGGTGAGTGATTTCGTAGCCGCGGATCTGCTCGCGTTTGCGCCAAACGTCCAGAATCACTTCCACGACGTACTCGATGTGGCTCTGCGTGTATGCGCGCCGCGGAATCGCCAGCCGCACCAGATCCATTTTCGCGTGCTCGCCGAACATCAGCGTTCCGATCTCCACGGAGCGAATCCCGCCTTCCAGATAAAGCTCGTTCGCCAGCGCCACGCCTGGAAACTGCGCCGGCGGAACGTGCGGCAGGAATGCACGCGCATCGATGTAGATTGCATGTCCGCCCGGCGGCTGCACGATGGGCACGCCCTCGCTCGCGATGTGATTGCCGAGAAACGCCGTGGAGGCGATCCGGTATTTCAGATATTCTTCCTCCAGCGCCTCGTTCAATCCGACGGCAATCGCTTCCAGGTCGCGTCCCGCCAGTCCGCCGTAGGTCGGGAAGCCTTCGGTCAAAATCAGCAGGTCTTTCTCCTGTTGCGCCAGCGTGTCGTCGTTGGTGCAGAGGAATCCGCCGATGTTTGCCATGCCGTCCTTCTTCGCGGACATCGTGCAGCCGTCGGCGTGCGAAAACATCTCCCGCGCAATCTCGCGCGGAGTTTTTTTCGCGTAACCCGGCTCGCGCAGTTTGATGAAGTAGGCATTTTCCGCGAAGCGGCACGCATCGATGTACAGCGGAATCCCATGCCTCTTGCAGATTTCCTTCACCGCGCGGACATTTTCCATCGAAACAGGCTGGCCGCCTCCGGAATTATTTGTTACCGTCAGCATCACCAGCGGAATTTTCTTCGCGCCTTCGCGTTCGATTGTCTCCGCCAGTTGCGCCGTGTCCATGTTCCCTTTGAAGGGATGCACCCGCGCGGGCTCTCTCGCTTCCGGGATGGGCAGGTCCAGCGCCTGCGCGCCGACAAATTCGCAGTTCGCGCGGGTGGTGTCAAAATGCGTGTTGTTCGGGACGATGTCGCCTTTCTTGCACATTACACTGAACAAAATGCGTTCCGCGGCGCGTCCCTGGTGCGTGGGAATCACGTGCCGGAAACCGAAGATACTTTGCACGGAATCGCGAAACCGCGCGAAGCTCGGCGAACCGGCGTACGATTCATCGCCGCGCATCATCCCCGCCCACTGCTCGGTGGACATCGCCGCGGTCCCCGAATCCGTCAGCAAGTCGATCAGAATGGCTTCGGAAGGCACCAGAAAAAGGTTGTAGCCCGCGGCCTCCATGAGTTTCTGGCGTTCTTCCCGCGTGGTGCGGCGGATCGCCTCGATGCTCTTGATCCGGAACGGCTCGATGATCGTCTTGATCGGCATGCGTTTGCAGGCCTCTCCCCGGACACACTACCACACCGCCTGATTTCTCGCCGGGAGCATCCTGCCGCATGCGCCAGGGTTTTCTGTCTATTTTAGACTTTCCACGTAGGCGATGAGGGCTTTCAAATCGTCTGGCGGTAGTTCGATCGGTGGCATTCCGCCAGCGGTCATCTTGGCGGTGGGATGTTTGAACAGCTCAGCGAGTTGTTCGGAAGACAGTTTGGCGGCGATGTTGAGTAAAGCGGGGGCCGCGGCGGTACCCACGCCACCATCGCCGTGGCATGCGTTACAGGACTGGCCCTCGAAAATTGTTTTCCCTTTTGCGGCGAGCGGATCGGCAAGCGCCACGTTTGCAGCAGCCAGTGAAGCGGAAGACAGCGCCGGTTCAAAAGGCTTGCGCGTGTATTCCTCTTCTTCGGTTTTTTGCTTGGCCAGTTGTTGCGCAACTCCCGGATCGTGCATGTCCACATACTGGCTTCGAAGCCCTAGCCCAAGCAGGGCGAATAGCACGAAGGCGTAAGCTCCCATGGCCACGGGCCGCTTCCAGGGGCGCCGCTCGACGCTGCGATCCAGAAATGGAAGGGCGATGACAGCCACGGCCAGAACCGTTGGAATGATCAGGACACCGATCAGTGAGGCTGCACCGTGCCAGTATTTCAGCCACTGAAAAATGGGCAGGTAATACCACTCCGGCCGGGGAATGTATTGCGCGTCAGCCGGGTTGGCGGGAGGACCCAGTTGCACGGGCACGAAGAAGCACAGGAAGCCGAGGCCGATGATCAGCAGCGCCGTGAGCGAAAGATCCATCAAGACCTGGCGAGGGTAGAAGAGCTCCGGTTTTTGCTCAGGCTTATAGGGACTTTCGGTGACCGGCCCGGCGGCCCCGGCTTTGCGAAAAAGAAAAATATGGGAAGCCACGAGCGCAAAGATGCAGGCGGGAATCAGAAAAACGTGGGCCACAAAAAATCGCGAGATCGTCAGAGTCCCCATCTCGGTGCCGCCGCGCATCATGCGTTTTAGGCTCTCGCCGATCCACGGAATTTCGCTGGCGGCGTTCGTCCCCACCGCAGTTGCAAAATACGCCCGCTGGTCCCACGGAAGCAGGTAGCCCGTAAACGCCATCGCCAGAACTAGTCCAAAAAGAATGCAACCGGAGAGCCAAAGCAGTTCACGCCGGCCTTTATACGCCCCGTAAATGTACGTTTGTGAGAGGTGTAGCAATAAGACGATGACCATGGCGCTCGCGCCGTAGGCATGGAGGCTGCGAAGAAAGGAGCCCGCGGTAACAGCTTTCGTAATGTAAGCGACGGTCGTGTGCGCGTGATCGGCAGAGGGAACGTAGTAGAGGGCGAGGAAAACTCCGGTGATTACCTGGGAAATAAAAATGAATAACAATCCTGACCCGAATACGTAAGCGAGGCGCGCACCACCAGGAATGGGTTCATAAAGCGCGGTCCTCAGCAGCGTGTCCAAGCCGGTTCGGCGGTTGAGCCATCCCCATAATCCTGTTGCAGGCGGCGGAGGACCGTTGGTTTCGCTTTTCTGCGTCGAAGGCATCCTCGGAATAGTCCTTCCTCAGCCGATGACTTGCTTATCCGAAACGAGTTGCCGGAAATATTGGAATCGCACCTGCAATTGGCCGTCCTGCACGGAAGTTTCCAGCGTATCCATCCCCCGGAGAGATGGCCCGCTGACACGAGTTCCATCCGGGGCAAAACTGGCGCCATGGCAGGGGCAGATGAACTGACTTTTTTCCTTGTTCCACGGGACTGTGCAACCGAGATGGGGGCAGACGGATGTCAGGACGCGAAGCTGGCCTTGCCTATCTTTCGTCACGTAGACGGCTTTTTCGGAGATTGCTTTGCGCCAGCCATCTACCTGCTCAATCTGGATGGTGCGCATCACTGGCTCGGTCAAAGCCGAAAACTCGCTCAGTGCTCCCAGCGGTGAACTCTTGAGCTCGGTCGTGCGGCGCAGCAGTGGGAACAGCGCGAAGCGAATGAGCGGCACGGAAAGCAGAGCGCCTACGCAGACCGAACCTACTCCGAGCAAGGCGCCGAGAAAAGAGCGCCTAGTCTCGAGAGGCGATCCCGACGCGGAAAGGTTCCGGATTGTGTTTTCTGAATCTCCCGCGCAAGCACACATCGGATTCTCCCTTAACGTATCGTTTGCAAGTCCCTTAGAAACGGCGTCAGATTCCAGAGCACGCCACGGCTCACGGCCGTACTCCTACTTCCTCGGTATTGCCCGGATGTAAGCAACCAATTGTTTGATATCGTCAGGCTTGAGCTTCGCACCGAAAGCGGGCATTTTACCTTTGCCTTTGGCAATGACATCGGTAAGCTCCGCATCGGTTTTTTTCTGCACTTCATTGGACGCAAGATCCTTCGCCCCCAGCGCCTTTCCTGAAGAAGAGTTCCCGCTGCCGTCCGCGGCGTGACACAGGACGCAGTTTGTTTTGTATACCTTGGCGACATCGCTCTGAGCGTGAACGCCGGCGGGCAGAGCGAGCGCTATCAGGCAAACGGAAATGCCTGCGGGTGCAACAAGATGAAAGAAGATTCGTGGCATGTGTTCTCCATGATTCTCCAGGCTGTTTTCCTTCGCTAAGACTTTTGAGTCGCGCATGTTTTCCTCAGAACACAAATCGCGCAAGTAAGAAGACCGCGTTGTTCCCCCCGGCCTTCCTTCCTGCGCCGTCATAATTCGTCTGCGCACCATTAAATCGCAGATACCCCGTATACTGCACGGCGAGATCGATGTTTTGCTGGGGCCACCACGAAGCATTCAGAATATAGCCGTTACTACGGGGATCTCCGTTAGCGCTGCCAAAAACGGGAGCTTGCGCATAGAGTAGCGGGTCCGGCGTTCCTGTGACGTTAAACAAGCCGACCGTCCCCGATAATTTCGTCCCGTAGTGGTATTCGGCGTTCCCTTGCACTGTGTTCAGGTGGTGACCGATTAGCGAGGCGCCGCCAGCAGCGAAGGTCGCCCCCAAAGACGAATTCTCCCTAATGTAAGTCCCGCGGAAAGACAAAACGTCATTTTTGAATTGTGGAATGGTACGGTCATATTGAAAGTCGAGCGCCCAATCCGTATAGTCGTTCGTGGGACCGGTGATAGCGTTCGGGGAACTTTTCACGTGGATTCCATAGGTGCCGAATTCCAGACTGTTATTCTTCGTGACGGTTTGCCACGCAACACGCCAATAGGGAGCCAATCCACGAATATTGAAGGGGAATCCTGTCCCGGAGTTGGGCTCAGCTCCGCCAAGATGCTGGGAACGGTAGATCGTGCCTCCTATATACAAATGTTCGTTCCACATACTGTAAGCGCCGAAACCTGCCACATCCTGGGCCAAAGAACTGTTGATAATAGCCTTCGCGAGAGGTGACGGGGAAACATTGGACGCGGTGAATGGGAATCCCCAGGCCGGCGTGCTGTTCCAAAGGTCCTCCACGGTGGGATTGTTATTGAATGTTATTCCGTACGCGAAGGGCTTCCCGAACACATCATGAGTGTTTGCATAGCGGACGTCCGTATTATCCCAGCTGAAATGATTCCCCTGGGCGGTGTAGGTTACTTGTGCAAAACTCCCCACGTGGTCTGCCCATGCGCCAGCCAGAAATAGGGAAATATCTTGTGGGAATTGGAAGTTGCCATTCTGGGTCGTGGGCTGAGGCGAACTTGTGGACGTAAACGAAGTGTCGAAAACCGCAGAAAGAGGAAATGCCTCCAGCAAGTGCAACGCGGAATCGTGACCCTTTTTCTCTTCGGTCACCTCGGGTTTCGTTCTAAACACATAGCCGTCCAACTTAAATTTTCTTCCGAACGGCGTTAGTTCAGGCGGAGTGAAGTGACACGTCGCGCATGGCAGTCCGGTTTGGCGACTGTAACTAGGGACAGCCCGTGTGTCGCGGCATGTACTGAGAATTAGAATCACCGCACCAGCCGCCATCAACAAAAGAGACACGGGAGTTAGTTTCATTGGAGTTCCTTTCGATTTTCTTCGATATCCGACCATGGCAAAGTGTCGCTGATTGCAGGGGCTGACTTCGGTGACGCACGTCACCAATTGATGTGACGGACATCACAAGCCCAACCTTGAAGGGGAGAATTTCCGGGAAGGGAAACTGAGTGCTAAGAGCCGAGGACGCTTTCGAGCCCTGTTTTGTTCTTGATAATAAGTGTCGAACCTTTCACTTGCAACAACCGTTTTTTCTTGAAATCGCCGAACAGCCGCGTCACCGTCTCTCGAGACGCCCCGATCATCTGGGCGATTTCTTCGTGTGTGAGGGTGAGCGTGAGTTTTAGTTCGCCCTTTCCTTCGTCATGATTTGCGAAGAAATCCAGTAGGAACCGGGCAAACTTTTCAGCTGCGGAGTGAGAGAGCCCAATGGTTCGCATTTCCGCGATCGCCGAATGATAGGTTTCACCGAGCTGCTGCGCCACGCGCAATGCTGCCTCGCCGTGCTTGCGCAAGAAAAGCAAGAAATCCGCCCGAGAGATGAAATTCGCTTGAGTGGGTTCAATTACGTCAGCCGTAAGCTCGTAAGGTTTCCCTGTGACCGTCGCGGGCAAGCCTAGAACTTCTCCGGCTTCTGAGATCCTAAGAATGAGACTTTTCCCATCAGCAGACGAGGTCGACAGTTTGACCTTGCCACTGCATAAAATGAAGACCCCACGCGGTGACTGCCCTTCAACAAAGAGGGTCGCGCCCTTCGGATAGGCCGCCGCCGAGGTGATGGCTGCCAACTTCTGCACCGCAGGGGGAGGGAGATTGCAGAAGAGACGGTCCTCGCGGTGAGGGCAGGACAGGCAGCTCTCAATGATTTCTAAGCCGTACGGGGCGCGCATAAACTCACCGCCCCGGAGTATACCTCCCTCCCTACGCGACACAAAACGAAACCCGCTTGGCATACGCAGCCGTCCGGTAGATGCCCACCAATTCCCCTGTTTCTAATGGAATCGACGGGTTAGTGGCTGTGATGGTCGTCACGCTGCCGTGTGATGCGGGTTACAGCAGCCCCTCTCGGCTCATGCCCATTTTGAATACAGTAGAAGGTACAAAGATACAAAAAGATGAGCGCGACGTGCTGGAGATTCTGAAAATTGGCCGCATGCCTTGAAGAGCCCCAGCCACTGCGTTTGAACCGGCACCCGTGTTAAACTTTATGAATTGTAGGCCCGTAGCTCAGTTGGTTAGAGCGCTACCTTGACACGGTAGAGGTCTGGGGTTCGAGTCCCCACGGGCCTACCATCCCTCAGTTTGGCGATGCGTCCAGGCCGAATTCGCGGTGCGTTGTGTTCAGGG
>WNFI01457390.1_pt1 | contig 24209 bp, 24 predicted proteins | sample 5400471 | NCBI WGS metagenome assembly WNFI01 (sample SAMN13153348, study PRJNA577476) | soil metagenome | isolation source: 100 cm saprolite on Douglas fir-dominated hillslope | place: USA:California | collected 2013-09-17 | reverse complement strand
GCCTCCGGCACAACCGCAGTCCTGGAGTTTGCGCGCGAGTTTGCGCAACAAAAATCACCTCCTCAGCGAACCGTCTATTTCGTCTTGTACGGTTGTGAGGAACGGGGGGCGCTGGGTTCCGCGTATTTTGGTGACCATCCGCCCGCACCCCTCAGAAGCATCGGCGTCAACCTTGAGTTTGAGATGATCGGAACTCAAGATCCTAAGCTGGCGAAAGGAAGTCTGCTTCTGACCGGCTGGGAGCGGTCGAATCTCGGCCGAACGTTGCAACAACACGGTGCACGTCTGGCGCCTGATCCCTATCCTGAGCAACGGCTATTCCAGCGCTCCGATAACTACGAGTTGGCACTGCGCGGTGTAGTCGCCCAGACAGCAGGTTCCGCGCCGATCATGAGTTTCTACCATCGTCCCGACGACGATCTTCACCACATTCAGTGGGACTTCATGATCGGAGTGATCCAGTCGCTCGTCCGTCCCCTGCAATGGCTGGCCAACAGCGATTTTCAGCCACAGTGGAACCCTGGTATGGCGCCCAAAGTTCGTTGACCCGCTCTGCGAGGTAACGGACGAAAGATTTTCTCGCCTTGCTGCCGCAGGCTCGGAGCACACCCCGCAAAGCGGGAGTAGCGACACGAGAAAAGCGATTTCTTCCTTATTGCTTCTCGCTCGAATCGGCATTCTTCAAGCGACCAACGAAAAAGCATTTGTCTAGGGCGCTCCTCCCACCGAGCGGGATGCGCGCGGGCCTGCGGCAGCAAGGTGGAAAATCTTTCGTTCGTTACCCAGGGCTTAGCCACATCGCCGCGCGTTCCGCGCGGCGATATGTCACGCACCTGGGCTAGCCTTGTGTCGCCCCTTTGGGGCTGGATTGTCGTTAGAGTAAGGGTTTCGTCGTTCTTGTGCGTCCTTCAATCGCGGGCGGTTCTAAAAGGGAATGTCAAGAGAATAGTTTTCTCCACAAGACGGAGAGGCGAATGGTTCTCGGCATCCAGCCCCTGGCAGCCAGGACGATGTCCGGATTAAAAGAAGCAATTAGCAATCAGCAGTTAGCAATCAGCAGTTAGCAATCAGCCAAATCAGGAGCGGGGGACCTCCACCCATCACGCCAAAAACGGGCGCGCTGGGGACTGGTTTCCAAAGGCCGCGAACGAAGGACGCCCATGAAGAACGCCTATGTTGGGCAAAATACCTGAACCGACGACGCTCCAGCCCCAGCGGGGCAAAAGAGACTAGCCCAGTCCGTGCAAGTCCGCCGTGCCTTAAGCACGGTGGACTTGCTAAGGGCTGGGTGACGGACGGAAGATTTCCTCACCTCGCTGCCGCAGGCCCGGAGTGGAGCGTCAGCGAAACGACATGAGAAAAGCAATTTCTTCCTTATTGCTTTCGCGCCTGGGTCGTTCGAAGATCTGAGTTTTCATGCTACCGACAAAAGGCATTGTTTAAGGGCGCTCCACTGCGTTTCGCGCAGGCCTGCGGCAGCAAGGTGGGGAATCTTTTCCTTCGTTACCCAGGGCTTAGCCACATCACCGCGCGTTCCGCGCGGCGATATGTCACGCACCTGGGCTAGCCTTGTGTCGCCCCTTTTGGGGCTGGATTGTCGCTGGGTTGTGGTTTCGTCGTCCTTGGGCATCCATCATTCGTGAGCTTGTTGTTGGTCTCGTGTGCCCTTCGTTCGTAGCCTTTGAAAATCAGTTTCTCCAACAAGACAAAAAGAAAAGGGAAAATCAGAATCGCAAGCAGCTCAGGATCACGGCAAGCGAAGTTCTATCTGAACGTTCCAGCCCAGTTTTATATTGTGCGCTGTAGAGCTGAGCACAATTCCCTGGGCGCCATCGCCCTGTTGGCGGACCGTTTTCAAGTCGTAGAAGTCCGGGGGATCGAGTGTGTCTCCAAAGTACTTACATCGTCCGTCTGATTCGTATTGTTCACATGGCGCCTTCGTACTATTGTCGTAGCGCTCGTACGCCGTGAAGTACTGGTCCACATTCTCAATTCTTCCGTGGAACGGCACGATCGTCCCGCTTTTCAGCTTGATCTGGTCAAAGGTAAAACCCAGGCGGGATTCTTGATTCGATTTGCTGCGTTTCTGGACCTGGGTGACATGTCCGATCAGCACCGATTGGCGAGGAATGACAATTTCGCCGGATGACTCCACGTCCCTGATCACGGCGGCGGTCACTCGGTCCCCCACCTTGGCCTTAGTGGCGTTGAGGGATGTCGACAGTTTGGCCAGCACGGTCGCACCCGAATCACTGGCAACGGAAAATTCGCGCTCGCTTGACTGCCGGCTTGTCATGCTGATGGCCAGCAGACCCACTGCGAATGCGCTGATGCAATCGTTCATGCCGTTCCTGCTTGACCCTCCGCATGAGAGGGGCAGCAGAAAAACAATACTACTGATGGCATTCCCTGAGTGGTAATTTTAAATTTGTTTTGTAAAGTCGAACCGCTCGTACCCATCAATACAGGAAAAAGCGCAGGAACTGGCGAGTGGGCGGGTTCTATAAAAGGGGATGTCAAGAGAATAGTATTCTCCCCAAGACAGAGAGGCGAATGGCTCTGGGGGCACCCACTCAGGCAGCCCACGATTCCCTCAACGCGTAAGGATGAAGCACGCACTGCCGGAACTGTTTGTTAAACACGAGAAGCCCAGGATTGGGCCCGAAGAATATTCCTGGACCGTGACCATCTTTACGGGACCTTCCGCATTCACTACGGCCGGTTTGAAATCCATGAAAAGATGAATTGCGAGAAGCACCGCAATCAATGTGAGCATGGTCCGGTTAAACAAGTTAGTTTTCATTTAGGCAAAACCTCCTTGCCAAGTCTACCCCTAAGGGCTTCGTCGTCGATGGGCATCCATCATTCCTGGAACCCAGGGCGGACAGACGGGATGTTTCCCCCAAATATTCTGCGGCGGGGTGACCCGCCTTTTTCCATCTCCCTACAACGAAGCAGAATTCTGCAAGCTCCACGAAACGATAACGTGGATTCTGTCACTAGTTAACAGTAAAACAATTTCCAACAGGCTGTGGCGCTGAGGAGCGGGTGAGAAAAACCGCAAGACCTCAATTGCGCAGGGTCAAGAAAAATCAGGAAGCCGGTGGCCCGGCTTTCGATTCTGAAAACTTGTTTTGGATTAACAAAGGAGATTTTTGGTGAGAAAACTAAATCGTATGCACATAGTTGTTATGTACGCCGTTGTTATGTACGCCGTTGTTATGTTGGCAGGCGTGATGCCGGCAGCGGCGCAGACCGTCGAATTTCCGCTCCACGCCAACGACCTCAAACCCGGCGAGCGGGTCGTCACCGCCATTCATGCCCCGGGCGGCGGCCCGCAGACCGGCGCCAAGGACCTGCGTATTCTGCGCTGGGTCGCCGACAACAACTGGCCGGCGCTGAAAGACGGCCAGACCGACGAGTCCATCAATTCCAACTACCTGGTCTATGGCCGGCCGGTCTATGCGATGGCCAGTGGTACGGTGATCGGCTGCTGGCGTAATGCGCCGGAAAACAGCGGACACACCAAACGCCCGGAGATCGCCACGGGCAAGATCCTCCTGCAGGGCAACCACCTGTGGATCAAGCAGACGGATGGCAACATCGCGCTGTATGCGCATGCTCCCACCGGCGGCATCCCGGCCAGCCTGTGTCCCACTTGCACGTCCATATCGTCAACACATCGAATACCTGGCAGCCCATGAAGTTCGCCCGCGGCCAGACGACGCCGTTCAACAACAATACCGCCAGCCTCAACGGTCCCTGGACGAGACTGCAAGGCAAAGCACTGCCCATGGCGACGATCCTGGTCTGGCCACCGCACCCGGTCGGCAACTGGACGTACGATGGCATCGAAGGCTCGGCCTATCAGCGTGTGTTTGACCATTTCGTCGATTCGGGCGAGATGGCCGATACCGTGACCTGCAAGAACAATGGCGCCAGTTATGACAGCACCTGGATTCCGGCCAAGGGCTACTGGGTTTCGAATCACGGCATGAGCATCCCCGAGCATGCGGTGAAGAACGCGCAATACACCGCGCAGGGGTACAAGCAGACGTCAGTCTACACCTGCGGTTCGGTGATGGTGGCGATTTGGCGGAAGCCCTGAGCCTGTCGACCATTAATTGGCAGTTAGCAAATAGCATTGAACGGGGATAACGAGGGGACAAAGAAACAATTGGCAAATAGCCGAAGCCCGGCCGGCGCCTCATGATCCAACCTGGCTGTTAAAATTGAGCACCTATGACAGCCTTGGATTTCACGGATGTCGATTCGTTGGAAAAAGCCCAGGTCCTTTTCCGTGCCGGGAAGCTGGAGGAACTCTATCTGCTCCCGCGGGAATTTGGAGGAGAGGCTATCCCGCAGAACATTGTCTACGTTCCGCGGGGCATAGCCGAAATCAAGCGCGGGATTGACGCCACGATCGGCAAAATGGTCCAGGAAGGCGCGGTTACAAAATACGTTGCCCAGCCGGAGTACAAAGACAACAGCTTTGTCCCCGGCAAAATCGTCATCGAGACTTCGCACCCGGACAAACCGGGCGCTTTTCATCCCACCATCAATATCTGGTGAGGGTGACCCTCGCACGAACTGTTCGAGAACCGCATTCTTTAAGCTACGAAGACGGAACGGCATGCATAAGAAGAAAATCGCCGCAGCCAGACTCCTGGACAAGATTGAATTCGAGCTCCAGCAGATCGGCTATTGGCAATCCACTCCTCTGCCGGAAGAAAAGTTCGAGAACATGGGCGCGTTTGGCATGAACATCATGGCCTTCTCCCAGTGGCTGCAATTTGTTTTTCTGCCGCAAGCCCGCAAAGCTGTTAGTGGGGCAAGAGAGTTCCCCGGCGAGAGCGATGTTTCTGTCCAGGCTGTCCGGGAGTTTGACGGCGATCCTAACGCTGGGAACCTGGTTTCGCTATTGTGTGAATTTGACGCGGTGGTTGAGGGCCGCGAAGACAAACCCTTGAAACACAGAGGAACGGAGTAAACAGAGTATCTAAGCAAGATCAAATATCAATTCTCCTCTGTGTCCTCCTTTCCTCTGTGTTTCAAAGATGTTTCAGGGTTTCAGCTTCAGCAAGCCCACTGCGACCCCGCCGGAGATTGAGTTCGTCCTCGGTGCGAAAAGCATTCATCTCGGTAATCTTGTAGGTCCTGCCGTTGGCGGAATAGTTCACTGTATTGCCGCCTACGGGAACGTCTTTGGGCAGGATGCCGTTGGACTCTTCCGTAATCTTCGCGAGCAGGTTGCTGTCCATGAAAGTCACAGGCGCCATGAGGTCCCAGGACGTCACGTAATAAAACCATGCGTTGTGGAGCTGGCCTTTGGATTTGTATTCGCGCGCGCGGCGCAGGTACCAGAGACCGTCGTGGCCTAGCGCCGTCTCCGGGCGGATCCAAAAGCCGGCCAGCTTCCAGCCGTCGGCGTCCTGATAGATTGTGGTCAGCGCATACGGCCCTTTGCTGCTGACCAGGTCCTGGATCACGAGTCCATATTTACCGGCGGGTAATCCCGGCAAGTCGAATTCGGCGGCGCTTGCTGTGGCTCCCGCTGCTCCGAAGACGCCGCAATAGAACTTGCCTTCAGGACTGGGCGTGGCCCCGGTGTCCAGAAGAAAAGAGATGCGCAATTGCGGCGTGGCGCCGATCAGCGCTGCTTTGTTGTCTTTAACGGCCACGGCCATGCCGTCAAATATTGACTGCGCGGACGGCGCGATATTAGCGCGCATGGCGTCCACGTCACCGAAGCTGGCCTGCTCGAAGGTTTTCTGCGCTACGGTTTCCAGGGCGGTCCGGACCGGCCGGGGGATTTCGTCGGCCGTTTGACAGGTTTGCGCCCACACAGGACGGCCTGCAATTGCAATCGCTAATGCCAGGAGAGTCTTGCGGATGGGTTGCTTCATGGTCGTAAGATTTTCTTTCTGCATTGTACCGTTTTTTCACGGCCCGCCACTTCGAGCCGGCATCAGATTAATTAAAGGCAGCAAGACTTCCGGCCAGTCACGTTCTAACCATTAGGAGTAAAATCATAGTAGAAGGTTGTGTCTGATTGCGGTCAAAATCCATGTTGCGTTTTATTGTTACATTCTGCGGTATACCACTATTACTAACGGCGATGTCCCCCGGCCAATCGCTGCCGGGCGCTAACCCTGGGGCCGGGACCACGCGACACAAATCCGCGAAAGCCGGAAAGCTGGCGAAAGGGGACAGACCGGCCACACCGAGCACCGTGCCGTATGGTCCGCCGGGACCACCGCCGGAGCGCGCGAAGACGCCGGAGGAATTGCCGGCGGTGCAGCCTCGCGTGAGTTACCGCGATGGACTGCTGACCATCGAAGCGCCGAATAGTTCGCTGGGAAGCGTGCTTAGCGCCATCCACAACAAGACCGGCATCCAGTTTGAAGGGGTGCAGGCCGGCCAGGAGCGAGTCGCCGTACGCACCGGCCCGGCCCCTGTAGATGAAGTGCTGCTTGAGTTGCTGCGCGGCTCGCGTTTTGATTACATCATGGTCGGGCGCGAAGATAACCCCGCGATCGTACAGCGAGTGATTCTGACGCTTCGCTCAGGAGTTGGCGTGGCGCCGGCGAACATCGGTCAGAACCGTCCCATGCAACCCGAGGTACAGCAGGAGGAAGAAGAAGGCGGCGACGCGGCTCCGCTGAAGCAAGAGATGCCTGTGATGGCGCAGCCTCCGCTGGTGCAGAACCAGCCACGACAACCCGTAAGGACCCCGCAACAGATGCTCGAAGACTTGCAGCGAAAAGCATTGGAACGGCGCCAGCAGCAACAGAAGCCGGACGATCCGCCGCTGTAACAACAATAACCAGAGATGAATCAGTCGCCGGAAGATGATGTTGCCGCGGCTGTTTTTGTGGGAACGGCCTGGGCTTGACTCTGCGGTTTGTGTCCGACGAGCCTGAGGATGGCGGCAATCGCTACATATCCGCAGCCGATGCCGAACGCGAGTGATGCGATAATTGTAATAAAGACGGTAGAACCAGCCAGCAGTGTTCTCATGGATCCAAAATCCCTGGGTTCGATTTCGACTCTCAGACGGGCAAGTGCTGTGGGCCGCCGCTAAGGAGTGTGAGGGTGGCGGCCACTTTTTACAAGGTTACAGGGGTCCATGGCCATCAAGAAGATAACGGTGCGCGGCGCTCGCCAGCACAATCTTAAGAACATATCGGTCGAAATCCCGCGCAACACCTTCACGGTGGTGACCGGGCTCAGCGGATCGGGCAAATCGTCCCTGGCGTTTGACACCATCTACGCCGAAGGCCAGCGCCGTTATGTGGAAACGTTATCCGCCTATGCGCGCCAGTTCCTCGATCAGATGGAGCGTCCGGACGTTGATTCCATTGACGGGCTGAGTCCCGCGATTTCTATTGAGCAGAAAACCACTTCGCGCAGTCCGCGTTCTACCGTAGGGACCATCACCGAGATTTACGATTACCTGCGGCTGCTCTATGCGTCGGTAGGCGTGCCTCATTGCCCGCAATGCGGCAAGCCAATCAGCCGGCAATCGGCGGAACAGATTGTACAGCGCGTGATGCAACTCAAAGCCGAGGACAGAGTCATGGTCATGGCGCCGATTGTCCGCGGACGCAAAGGAGAATTCAAAGTCGAACTGGCCAGGCTGGTCCAGAACGGCTTTGTCCGCGCGCGGATCGACGGCGAGTTGCGCCATCTGGACGAAGAACTGGAAGATATCCAACTCGACAAACGCAAGAACCACACGATTGAAGTCGTCGTCGACCGTCTGCTGGTGAAGCCGGGGATTGAGAAACGACTGGAGCAGTCGGTGGCCACGGCCATGCGGCTGGGTAACGGTCTGGTACTGGTGGCGGTAGTCGGAGGCGAAGAGCACATGTTCTCGTCGCGCATGGCGTGCCCGGATTGCGGAATCAATATTCCCGCGCTTGAGCCGCGGTCGTTTTCCTTCAACAGCGTGTATGGGGCTTGTCCGGAATGCAATGGGCTGGGCAGCAAGTACGATTTTGATCCGGCAAAAATCATCGTGGACTGGTCGAAGCCCCTGCTCGAAGGCGCGCTCGGGCCGGCTTCCGGATCCACATACCTGCAGCGCATGGTGGAGATTATGGGAGCCGCATACAAAATCAATCTGGCAACGCCATTTGAGAAATTCCCTGCTCGTACCCAGAGCTTGCTGCTCTACGGTCCGGGAGAAAAAGAAGCGCCGCGCGTCGGCTTCCGCGGCGTTGTGGGTTTTCTCAAGCAGAACATGGATGACTCGACTTCAGAAAGCTATCGCGAATGGCTGCTGAACTATATGTCGGCGACTGTCTGCCCTGTTTGCAAAGGCCAGCGGCTGCGGGCGGAAAGCCTGGGCGTGAAGGTGAACGGCTTTTCCATTTCTGAATTTACCGCACAGCCGGTTTCGCGAGCCGTAGAAGCGGCCGCCAGCATCCAACTCAACGAGCGCGAGGGGACTATTGCCGGACGCGTGCTGTATGAAATAAGCGAACGGCTTCAATTTCTACATGCAGTGGGACTCGGTTACATCTCGCTTGATCGATCGGCAGCAACTCTTTCCGGCGGTGAAGGCCAGCGGATCAGGCTGGCAACGCAAATTGGTTCCAAGTTGCGCGGCGTGCTCTACGTGCTGGACGAACCCTCCATCGGGCTGCATCATCGCGACAACGATCGTCTGCTGCAAGCGCTGGAAGCGTTGCGCGATCTCGGCAACACCGTGCTGGTGGTGGAACATGATGAAGAGACCATCCGCCGCGCCGACTACGTGATTGACCTCGGGCCGGGCGCAGGATTACACGGCGGCGGAGTAGTCGCTTTTGGGACGCCGGAAGACATTATGAAGCAGCCGGAATCGCTGACCGGCCAGTACATCTCGGGAAGCAAGATGATCGCCGCGCGATTTGAGCCGCGGTCCACCAATGGCAAAGCTGTCACCGTACTCGGCGCGCGGGCCAATAATTTGCGTAGCGTGGACGCCATAGATAAGGTCATACGCATCGATCAGTCTCCCATTGGCCGTACGTCTCGTTCCAATCCTGCAACGTACACCGGCGTCTTCACCCACATTCGCGATCTGTACGCGATGCTGCCGGAATCGCGCGAGCGCGGGTACAAGGCCGGACGTTTTTCTTTCAACGTGTCCGGCGGACGCTGCGAGCACTGCCAGGGCGAAGGTGAGCGCCGCATTGAAATGAACTTTCTTCCCGACGTTTATGTGTTGTGCGAAGTCTGTGGCGGCAAGCGCTACAACCATGAAACGCTGACAGTGAAATTCAAAGGCCAGTCGATTGCCGACCTGCTGGAGATGTCCGTGGCCGACGCGCTGCCTATTCTGGAAGACATCCCGCAGATCAAGCAAAAGCTGCAGACGCTCGAAGACGTTGGCCTGGGTTACATCAAGCTGGGACAGTCCGCGGTTACGCTTTCCGGCGGCGAAGCCCAGCGCATGAAGCTGGCCAAAGAACTCTCCAAGCGGCAGACCGGACGAACGCTCTATCTGCTCGATGAACCCACAACCGGGCTGCACTTTGAAGACGTAAACAAACTGCTGGAAGTCATCCACCGTCTTACTGACCTGGGAAACTCCGTGGTCATTATTGAGCACAACCTCGACGTGATCCGGAATGCCGACTGGATCATCGATCTCGGTCCCGAAGGCGGAGAAGAAGGCGGACGAATCGTGGCCCAGGGAACGCCGCAGCAGATCGCCAAATCCAAAAAGTCCTATACCGGGCAGGCCCTCGCGGCATATTTTGCGAGGATTAGAAAAAACGACACGTCAGATAAGAAACAATAAACTTTGCGGACCATTTTGCAATTTTTCTGAAAACGAAAACTTCACCGTTGATTATAGACAGGTCAGGCTGAGACCTTCGATCAATTTATATATATGAAAATAAACAGCTTAAGTACACCGCACTCCTATTGTTCGGAATTCGTAACAGGAAAACGATTGTCTACGGGGTTCGCTGTATCACGGCTTATATTTTGTACAACCCTCAGTTGACTAATACTGAACAAACAAGAGGGTCGGTTCCCTGCTGTCCCTCTTGTTTGGGTCCTTCACCATTGCAAGCTCATCTAATGTAAATTGTTCAGGACACATTTCTCTTACCGATTGAATTTGCCAGATCAAATCCCGCCAGATCTACCCCCGGAGATCACACACGCTTACGCCGGCGAGGTTGCGTCCCCGAAGAGCGGGGAAAACCCCGTTTGGAATTTGTGGGACGTGCTGGGCCTTGTGCTGTTTGCGATCGCCGGTTTCCTTATGCTGACCTTTTTGGCCGTTATTGTAGTAACAGCGGCCCACCATCTGCCAAGATTCCGGGACATAAATCCAACTGCTGTATTCAAGAACGTGGCATTCGGCGTCGCGCTGCAAACCGCGGCTTATGCAGTGGCCTTAGGCTTTATGGCGCTGCTGATTGCGCGGAAGAGCCAGCGTGGTTTCTTTCGCGAGATTAGCTGGAATGCGCCTACTGCCAGGGGCGGGCTGACGGCGATCTTCGGCGGCGTTGCCATGGCGGTCGGATCGCTGATGTGCTCAGTCCTGCTGCAAAAGTGGATACCCAAGGAACTACCCATCGACTCATACATGAAGACCCGGGCTTCCGCATACGCGGTTGCGCTTTTCGGAATCCTGGTGGCGCCTCTGATGGAAGAGTTGTTCTTTCGCGGCTTCCTGTATCCGGCGTTGGCCCGCAAAATCGGCGTGGGCGCCAGCGTTCTATTCACCGCGGCTGGATTTGCGCTGATGCACGAAGGCCAGCTTGCCCGTGCCTGGGCGCCGCTGCTGGTCATATTCCTTGTAGGGGTGTGCCTCACCGTTGTTCGCGCGGCTACCAAGTCAGTGGCTTTTACGGTGCTGATGCACGTGAGCTATAACACCACACTGTTCGCCCTCATGTTCCTGGTCACGGAGGGATTTCGCCAGATGAAACAAGGTTGAGTTGGATTGCCACCCGCAACTCTGGTAATTTTGAACTTCATGCCAACCCAAACGCCCCGTGAACAGCTTCTTCATCTGATCGCAAAGAACTCATTCTGCCTGGGCGACTTCACGCTCTCCTCGGGACTGAAAAGCGACTACTACGTTGACTGCCGGACTACGACTCTCCATGCACAGGGTGCAGGCCTGACCGGACGCGTCTTCCTGGATTTGTTCCGGGAAAACGGCTGGCACCCCAACGCGATTGGCGGGCTGACCATGGGCGCTGACCCCATCGTAGTTGCAGTAGCCCTGCTGAGCGCTCAAGATCGGGCACAAGAACCCATCCACGGCTTCCTGGTGCGCAAGGCGGAGAAATCCCACGGCATGGGACGGCGCATTGAAGGCTTCCAGGAAAAAGGCGCCAAAGTCGTGATCGTGGACGATGCCTGCACCACCGGCAGTTCCACCATCCAGGCGATTGAAGCAGCCCGGGAGTTTGGGTTCGAAATCATCGGCGTGGCTTGCCTGGTGGAGCGAGAAGAAGCTGGCGGACGGGCCGCAGTGGAGAAGGCTGCCGCTCCCGCGAAGTTTCTTTCGGTTTTCAAGGCGGAAGAAGTGAGAGCAGAGCACGTCAAGATTGGGTAAGTTGGTAATTGGGTAATTGAAGACCTGTTCTGTCACCGGTTTCACTGATTGCGAGCTTAGCAGACTCTTGTCATTCCGAACGTAGTGAGGAATCTGCTTTCTTTTCAGGCTTGGAGAACGTTTTGCCTCATGCGAAAAGCCGGCGTTAGACAGAGAGTCTCTACTCGCGGCGGAAAGCAGATTCCTCCCCCTTCGCAAGCTCAGGGTCGGAATGGCAAGAGCATGAAAGACATTCGGCCTACATCATCCATCAAAATGGTCTAAATTACCCACTTACCCAACTTACCCAATTACCCAATCTTCTTTACAATCAACCTGTAACCACAATGATAAAAACTCTCGAATGGACCGATTCCGGCGTCCGCTTTATTGACCAGACCAAACTGCCGACGGAAGAGGTCTACGTCACCTGCCAGACGTATCAGGAAGTGGCTGCCGCGATTCGCGACATGGTGGTGCGCGGCGCGCCGGCCATTGGTGTGGCTGCGGCCATGGGCATTGCTCTTGGAGTCCAGCAATCGCCGGCAAAAGACGCCGCCAGTCTGCGGCTTGACTTGGAGAAGATCGCAAAGGCCATCAGTGAGACGCGCCCGACTGCTGTGAATCTGTTTTGGGCGATTCGTCGCATGACGGAGAAATTTGAATCAGTATCACACCTGAGCGTTGCCGAGATCAAGACCGCTCTAGTCCGCGAAGCGCAACAGATGCACGTGGAAGACATTGCCGCCAATCAAGCCATGGGACAGCATGGAGCCACTCTTATGCCCGCGTCCGGAGGCGTGCTCACTCATTGCAATGCCGGTGGCCTTGCAACCTGCGGTTACGGGACAGCTTTAGGAGTGATACGAGCGGCGGTGGCATCGGGGAAAAAGATCCATGTGTATGCGGATGAGACTCGCCCATTCCTGCAAGGATCGCGGCTGACGGCCTGGGAGCTGATGAAAGACGGCATCCCGACCACCGTGATTGCGGACAACATGGCCGGCGCCATGATGCAGCAAGGAAAGATAGCGGCCGTGGTCGTGGGAGCAGACCGCATTGCGGCAAATGGCGACGTCGCCAACAAGATTGGCACTTACACCGTGGCCGTACTGGCCAAAGAGCATGGAATTCCCTTCTTTGTGGCCGCACCCTGGTCCACGGTGGACATGAATACGCCCCATGGCGACCAGATTCCTATTGAGCAGCGCTCCGCTAAAGAAGTAACTCATCACGCCGGAAAGCAGGTTGCGCCCGACGGCGTGCTGGTGGAAAATCCGGCCTTTGATGTGACGCCAAACAAATATGTGACTGCGATCATTACGGAGCGCGGCATTGCGCGCGCACCATACTCGGAATCGTTGCGAGATATGGCTGCATCAATGGCGGTCCCGGCATAATGCGCCTTCTATCGTGACGGAAAGTGGTATGAGTCCGGGTGGCAATACAGCACCACACCGGCCCGTTCCAGGCCGCGACCGTAGCAAACTCTAGCGGATCACGCTCACCGGGGCGCCATCGGGGTTGTATCCCTCGTCGGCCAGGGTCTGCTGGGCGGCCAGGAGCAGCGAATCCTCGTCAGCGTTTCTTGGCAGTTTGCAATGACGGCGAATCACATTCTCGCCGGCTTCAATACGTACAATCCAGCTTGATTCGTCCGTATCCCAGGAGACTTCAACAGCGTCTGCGCGCATGGCTTTCCTCCGTGTGGTAATCGACAACATTGTAATATGTCACAAGGCGGCGTGGCGGAACGCCCGGGGGCAAGGACCCGCAAGGCCCTCCCGAGTAGCCATTTTTCGCGGCATCTCTTACAATCACAAATACATACGGAGAACCGATGAAAGTAATGATCTGGGTGGCAGGGGTGTTGGCAGTTGCCGGTTTAGCGGGTTGCGGTGGCGGGAGCAGCAGCACGACCATAGGGGGCGGTTCGACTGTAAGCCCGCTGGCGTACGTTGTTGGTCAGACCTCAAATAATGTTTATGCCTTTCAACAGACCGCTACGGGGGGTCTCGTACCTCTTTCCACAGCGACGTTTGCCACAGGCTCAAACCCCTCGGCCATAGCCGTGAATTCGATCAAGACCTTCGCCTACGTGGCCGACGCAGGCAGCAATGATATAAAAATTTATAGTCTGGACTCCAAGACGGGACTACTTGCGCCCGTCATATCGCCTATTGGTACGGGAACAAATCCGATCGCGGCCATCGTCAGCTCCGGCGGAGGCGTGCTGCTGGTGTTAAACAAGGGTTCGTCATCGATTTCCAGCTTTACAATTGACGCGACCAGCGGGGGCCTTACCGCGGTTACCGGATCGCCCTTTGCCACCCCGGCCAACCCGGTCGCGATGGTTCTGACGGAGAAACAGGGCTTTGTATACGTATTGGCGCCCGGCGCTGGCCATGCTACGGTGACCGGCTATACCTTCTCACCAACCGGCGTCTTGACGCCATTTCCAGGTGCGCCATTTACCGGAGGCGTTGCCGCGGCCGGAATGGCGATTGATCCGTCAGCAGGAAGGTTTCTGTACCTGGCGGACTCAACCAGTAACAATATTGTGGGCTTCTCGGTCCAGGCGGCCACCGGCACTCTAACACCTTTGCCCGGCTCGCCGTATGCTGCCGGGACGACCCCTGTGGCCCTGGCCATCGATTCCACCAGCTCGGTGTTGTTCGCCGCCAACCAGGGATCGAACAATATTTCCGCTTTCACCGTGGGCTCCAGTTCGGGCGCGTTGACGCCGGTATTTGGAGGTCCCACAAATGCCGGTACCGGCCCCGCTTTTATTACAGTCGATGCAACCAATCAATTCCTGTACGTGGGGAACCAGGGATCAAAGAACATCAGCGCCTTTACGGTGAATAGCGGCGGCTCTCTGGGCGCGGTCGCCGGGTCGCCTTTTTCCATTGCCACAACCCCGGCGTGGATCACCACAACGCACTAAGGAAGTGGCCCGGCGGTCAGAGGAGCAAACGAATTTTGCGGGGAAAGAAACTCGGTTAGCAAGCTAATATAAAACGGTATTTCAGGAGTTCTTACAATGCGCAAAGTAGCAATGCTGGCAGGTCTAGTCATTTGCATCTGTCTCAACGCAATGGCCCAAAAGAACCAGTTTTCCGCGGACGTAGGGCTCAAGATTACGCCCCAGGTCGGCAGCAATGGCAGTTTCAATGGCGTGACCAAGGCCGACAATGCGTTGTCGTTTGAAGTCAATTATGCCCGCGAGATCACGTCGTTCTCCGCCGCGTCGCTCCAGCTTGAGTTTCCGTATATCTTCGCATTGCAGTCCGATGTCAAGAGCCTCAATCTTTTTACCGCGTCGGGCTACAAATCCATGTTTCTCACGCCTTCGCTGAAGCTGCAAATCGCGCCGAAGCGGTCCCTGAGTCCATGGATTTCAGTGGGCGCGGGGCTGGCGCACTTCAGTACCAGCAAGACCGCAATCAATGGCTCGCCCATCTCGACTCATTCCACCACCAAGGGAGCATTTCAGGCCGGAGGCGGATTGGACATCAAAGTCCGTAAAATCACCTTCCGCGTGGAAGCGCGCGATCTCTATACTGGACCGCCCAACCTGGTTGTTTCCAGCATCAAGCTGCACAACAACTTCCTGGTGGCCGGCGGAGTAGTGTTTAATTTCTAACCGGCATGGCGTGATCGTTTGCCGATGTCAAGAGGAGTCCGAATGAAAGCGGGTATTTTTGCCGCCGCGCTGGCACTGGTCATGGTGACCGCAGGGTGCGGCGGCGGCACCAGCAGTACAACTGGCAGCGGCGGGGGCGGTAATTCTTCCGTCTATGTGCTTGGGCCGACTACGAATTCGGTGCTCGGCTACAGCCAGAACTCGTCCGGAGCACTGATTCCATTTAAAACGGCGCCTACCACCAATACAGGGTCCATTCCGGTGTCCATGGTGCTGCATCCTTCATTGAAACTCGCATTCATAGCAAATAATGCCGACGGCACCATCACGATTCGTGTTCGCGATACCAGCACCGGAATACTGACCAAGGCTCCGCTGCCTCCCAACGTGCTCAACCCGCCACCGGACGTCCTTGCCGGGACCAACCCCATTGCCATGGCCATGACTCCCAGTGGCAACTTTGTTTATGTGCTCAACCAGGGGTCCAGCGATATCTCAGCATTCTCCGTGGATCTCACCAACAACACGATCATTCACATTGCCAACAACGGCAACCCGACTTTTCCAACTCCGGCCGACCCGCGCTTCATTGCTGTCTCATCGGACGGGAGGCTGCTGTATGTCTCCAACCCCACTACGAGCACAATTTACGGATTCTCGATAGGCACGGATGGCAAACTGACACCAGTAGCGGGTTCGCCTTTTGCCACCGGTACAGTCGCTTGCGCCGCACTTCCCGCACCCTGTGCTACGTTTCTGCTGGTTGACCCGCAGACCACGTTCCTTTATGTGACCGATCCGCTTGGCAATAAAGTCCGCGTATTCTCCATTGCCGGCAGCGGAGTGCTTTCCCAGACCAGCGGATCGCCTTTCGCGACGGGAAGCACTCCAAGCTCCCTGGCGATCAATTCCTCAGGGAATTTTTTGCTGGTCACGAACCAGGCTTCCAATAGCGTGTCGGGCTTCTCGGTTGCCGGTGGCTCGTTGTCAGCCGTGGCTGGCTCGCCATTCAACACCGGCGTGGGACCTTCTTTTGTTATTTTTGACAAGGCAAACAGCTTTGTCTACATCGCCGACCAGGGATCCAATGACGTGGCTGCTTATCAGTTGACCGGCACACAATTGCGAAGTTTGGTAGGTGCGCCGTTCAGCGTAGGAACGTCGCCCACCTGGATCGTGACATCGCCCTAGAGTGCGAACGGTATCACCGATTGTAGACTCTTGTCATTCCGAACGGAGTGAGGAATCTGCTTTCTTTTCAGGCTTTGAGAATGTTTGCCCGGCGAAAGCCGGCAGCTTGGAGACACAGAACACTCGCACGCGGAAATCAGATTCCTCCCCTTCGCAGACTCAGGCTCGGAATGACAAAACTTAGATTACAGAAATTGTGGGATCGCTTTAGTTTCTTACGTCGTCCACAAATGCTTTCAGCCTGCGTGAGCGCGATGGATGGCGCAGCTTGCGCAACGCCTTGGCTTCAATTTGCCGGATGCGCTCGCGGGTGACCTGGAAGTTCTGTCCAACCTCTTCCAGAGTATGCTCGGAACCGTCTTCCAGCCCGAACCGCATTTTGATGATGCGCTCTTCCCGCGGACTGAGCGTGCGCAGGACATGCGCCGTCTGTTCTTTCAGGTCTACATTGATCATGGCGTCCGCGGGTGACACTCCGCCGGCGTCTTCGATCAAATCGCCCAGATGCGAATCACCCTCTTCGCCAATCGGACTTTCCAGCGAGATAGGCTGCTGCGCGATCTTCAACACGCGGCGGACTTTGGCCACTGGGATGTCCATGCGCTGTGCGATCTCTTCGGACGTGGGCTCGTGCCCCAGTTCCTGCACCAGTTGCCGTGATGCGCGAATTAACTTGTTGATATGTTCGATCATATGCACAGGCACGCGAATGGTGCGCGCCTGGTCCGAGATGGCGCGAGTCACGGCCTGCCGTATCCACCACGTGGCATAGGTGGAAAATTTGTAACCGCGGCGATACTCGAACTTGTCCACTGCTTTCATCAGACCCATGTTGCCTTCCTGGATCAAATCCAGGAATTGCAGCCCGCGATTGGTGTATTTCTTGGCAATCGAAACCACCAGACGAAGATTGGCTTCGACCAGTTCGCGCTTGGCGTACTCGGCGTCCACGTTGCCCTGGACGATTTCCCGCTGCGTGTGACGCAGTTCCTGAAACGTTGCGCCGGCTTCCTGCTCGATTTTTCTGAGGTCCGCCAGGCAATTCCGTTGCTGGCGTTTGTACTCGGACCGAAGTTCTTCGCTCCGCGTGCCGGCACACTTCTTTTCCAGCTGATGGTACTGGCGGTCGAGCAAACGCATGGTGTCGGCCGCGGCCGTTACTCTCTCGATCAGGTGCCGGCGTTTGGGATGCGTGTATTTAAAGCCACGAATAATTTTGGAGACCGCGATCTTCTCGCGTCCCAGCTTCCAGCGATAGCGGCGATGCTGCTTCGGGTTTTTCCGCTGGCTGACGCCTTCGAGTTTTTCCTCGAGCGTTTGCGCCGTTTTGTAGTGCTTCACCATTTCGTTGATCTGGTTGACGGTGGACTTGGCGCGGGCAACTAAAATATCGTCGGTGACTTCTTCTTCATCGAAGATCACGAATTCTTTGATCGACCGTGCGCCGCGCACCAGGTCTGTGCCCATCGTCATGATTTCCTGGATCACCACGGGGCAGCGGGAAATGGCCTTGAGCACGCGCGCATGCCCGCGTTCGAACCGCTTGGCGATTTCCACTTCGCCCTGGCGAGTGAGCAGGGGGACTGTCCCCATTTCCCGCAGGTAAAGGCGGACGGGATCGTTGGTTTTGTCGAGCACTTCAGGGGCCAGCCTGAATTCCGTGTCCTCGCCGACTTCCGGCTCAATGTCAAATTTCGCTCGGCGGCTCGAAGGCAGGTCGCTGTCGAGGGCCACGGCAATGCCGCGCCGGTCCAGCGTGGTGACCAGGTCGTCCATGCCGTCGGCGGACGAGACTTCGCCGGCCAAAAGCTCGCCGGCATCGTCGTCCGCGAGGAAACCTTTGCCAGTGCCGTCGGTATCGATCAGCTTCTTAAGAGGGTCGTATTTGTCGTGAACAGCCAAAGTGGACCTTTCGTCGATGTAATAGCCAGTGCTATCAGATGTTGCTCGCGGGCCGCTCGATTCATCCGCGCGACCCGCGAAGTTAGCCAGTACAGAATACTCTTATGCGTACCGCTGGAGAACTTCTCCCGGCAGACGCATCCGCTTGGATCCGTGTTTCTCGGGCACCGGGACCAGATGGGAAACTTCCACGGGCATAACTCGCTCTTCCCTCTTCAGGTCAGTCGCGTCAACACGCTCCCGCCGGATCTTGAGTTGCAGGTTCCGCTCCAGAGAAGCCAGATCGGAGCGCTCCAGTGAAGTAAAGAACGTGATCGCATTTCCTGAAAGCCGCGGCCAGAGCGCTGTTGCGCTGCGGCTGCGAGCGGTCGCCATGAATCACGGCAACGTTCAGCCCGGCTTTTTCCAGCTTGGTCGCCAGACGCTGCGTGGCCCGTTTGGTGCGCACAAAAACCAGGCTCCGTCCGGTCTCGCTCGCCAGCAGACGCTGTAACAATGCCAGCTTCTGGTCGGCTTGTACTTCATAAGCGCTCAGTTCCACGCTCTTTGCGGCTTCACGTGTTGCGCCAAAACTCAGGCGGACTGGATTGCGCAAATAGTCCGTCATCAAATGCGCCACGGATGGATCGAGGGTCGCGGAAAAGCACATGGTCTGGCGCGTCCGCGGAAGTTGGGGGACGATCCGGCGAATCGCCGGGATGAATCCCATGTCCAGCATGCGGTCGGCTTCATCGAGCACCAGAGTATGCACGCTCTTGACGCTGAAGAAACGCCTGTCCAGCAGGTCTTCAAACCTGCCTGGGGTGGCGATGATTAACTGCGCGCCTTTTCGCAGAGTGTTTAACTGCGTGCGCTCGGAGCTTCCGCCGATCAGCAGCGCGGCCGCGGGCAGCTTGTTGCCGCGGAGTTGCTCAAATTGCGTGTTGATTTGCATGGCCAGCTCGCGTGTAGGGCAAAGCACCAGCGCCTGGATTCCAGCGCCGGGTTGGGCCAGCAGTTTCTCGAAGATAGGCACCAGAAAGGCCAAAGTTTTTCCGGTCCCGGTTTGTGCGGTGGCCAGAATATCTTTGCCTTGGATGGCGTGCGGAATGGCCGCAGCCTGGACTTCTGTTGGGGTGACGAATTCGGCCGCAGTTAGGCGGCCCAATAGATATGGAGATATTGGTAGTTCTGAAAAACGAACCATTGATAGGTTGTGTGTTTCTTTCTTTAGTCGGCGCCGGTTCCGGCAGGACGTTTGGAAACGTCTAGGCAGAGTGATCTCATGCCGATGATTTTTATTTTGCTGTAGATATACGGAGGAAAATCAAAAGCGGGGATCCTCAACGAGATCTCGATGGAAGAAACCCTGCAACCGTGGAATCTAAAGCAAATTCAGTATAACACAGCCGGGGACGAAGGGGGTAACAAATCAGATAACCAGATTACTCAAGCGACGCTCACTTTATTTCCGCGACCGCGGGCAGCGTGATCGAGCCCTGGTGCTTGCTTTCCTGGATGTGGTCCCAGACAAACCGGTCTTGCAGCCAGGTTGCCTGTTTTGCCGCTAGTCCGGCGTCCTGAGAAGCCGGATGATGGCCAATCGCGTAGCGCTCGCCACATTGCGCGCACTCAACAATCGTCATGACCACGGCGCGTCCGGGCGAGTTTTCGCCTGTGCGGCGCAAACGCCTGGCGGTGTCGCGGAAAGAGTAAGCGGGAGTTCCCATTTTGGCCGTCTTAATTGGCGACAGGCGTCAGAGACTCAATTTCGTTCAGAATTGTCTGCAGCCGCGCTTCAAGTTGTTTCTTGGTCCGTGGTTTTCGTTCAGCCCTGGAAAACTGTACATAATTTGCGATCGACCGCCGGTAGTACTCAGCGGTTTTATTGAGCATTTCCACCTTCACGTCGCTTTGTGTTGACATACTTTGATTGTATCTGATTTACCTGCCTCGCGGATGGTATGGACCAACAGCATAAAAGCAGAGGCGCCACCGGCGCCCCTTGAGTTCTTCCCTTGCGATCATTATTTCGCAACAGCAGATGACAGGCTCACGCCGATTGCGTCACCGGACACGATGAGCTCAACCCGGCGATTCAACTGTCTTCCCATACTGGTCTGGTTGGAAGCTGCCGGCTCCCTCTTCCCAAATCCGACGGCCGCCACAGAGTTCAGCGAAACCCCTTGCTGGACCAGATAGTCGCGCACGCCGGCTGCGCGTTTTTCGGAAAGCTGCTGGTTGTACTCATCTCCGCCAACACTGTCGGTGTGACCTTCGATGGTTAAATTCAGTCCCGGATAGGCCGCGATGATTCCAGAGACCTTCGCCAGTTTTTCTCGCGTTGCCGGACGTAACTTCGCGCTGCCGGATTCAAACAAGACGTCGGCCATGGTTACGACCAGTCCTTTGGGTGTATCACGCGTCTGCAGAATTGCATTCAATTGCTGCAGCAGGCGTGCTCGCATGACGAGCTTTTCATGTTCCGCCTGCTGACGCTGGCGCTCGGCCTGTTCCGCCGCAAGTTTGGATTGGTTGGCTTCGGCTTGTGCTCTTGCCGCGTCGGCTTCCGACCTCTGGGCCTCTGCCTGGGCTGCGGCCCTGGCTGCGTCAGCCTCACGGCGCTCGCGTTCTGCCTTGAGTCTGGTTTGTTCCGCGGCATTGCGCGCCTGTTCTTCTTCAGCGGCGCGTCTATTGGCTTCAGCCGCACGGGTATTGGCCGCCGTCATTTGGTCCTGTTGTATCTTTTTGATGCTGATCACGCGAGCGTCCTCGGCGGTCTGCACCGCCTCGCGCGCGATCATGGCCACTGGCTTACTTCCCGACTTGCCAGATTGGTAGTTTTCCGCCTGCTGCAGAAGTTTTTCGGCCTTGGAGAAACTATTGATTGCATTCGTATCGGCCCCGGCCCAGCGGGCAATCTGCACGGCATTCCGCGCTTCATACAGCTCCAAAGGTGTCCGGGAATCCAGGTAGATGGGCCTCAGGTCTCTGGGTTTTGCATTCAGCGTGTATTGACCGCGCGGGAGCAGTTCGTAACGGGCATGAATCGCTTCGATTTTGCCTACGGTGTCAGGACGCACAATATTTTCCATGACCACGACATCGCTGGGTTGCGTAACCGCAAAATAAGGTTCCGCGGTTACGATCAAACCAAAAGCCTGCAGCTCCGTAGTGACGTGCAGTTTCCCTTTGTGGTCGCTCACCAGCACTTCACCCAGGTTCTCCGACCTTACTCTCAACTGTCGCGTCTCCACGTGCGTCGGGAAGGAGTGGTGTCCCGCGAAAATCGATTTTTGTGGCCCCGCTATGGTGCCGGTAATTAACGGCGTCCGTTGTGCGGGCCACCACCGTGACTCTGTAAACGGGCACCGAGTTTCCCTGCTGTTCCACTGGCCCGGGGTTCTGACCGGCGGCGGGCACGCCCAATATGCTTATGCTCGATAGAATAAAAGTGCTTAGCGTTTTGAATAACCTTCTGGACATGGTTCCTCCCTTTTTTTTCGCACTCGCGCCTTACTCCTTACTGAGGATGGACGATGGACCGTAAATCGCGGACGTTTGTCACACTACCCTGCGACCTTGAATCACGCGGATCAACAGGACCACGATCGCAATTACCAACAGAATGTGGATGAACCCGCCGATCGTGTAGGAACTTACTATTCCAAGCAGCCAAAGGATCAACAGAATCACAAAAATGGTCCAAAGCATAAAAAGCTCCTCTCATTTTCTTTGTTGCCCATTTCCACTCAGCAGTTGCCCCGACAAAGTGTTCGCTTTACCTGATATCAGCATTCCGGTGTGCCAAACTTGAACTCTTTCCCTAATCGCCGTAAGAGTTCTGGTATGTAATTTCGCCACCCTCAAACCCCGATTCTGGCCATCTCGAAGAATTATTGAATTATTCCTTTGCGGCCTCCGATTACGGCGATCCCCGTTCCCCCATAAGCCTTCCAGTTCGGTATACTCTTTCCGGTAACCACCTATGCCTGACGAAATTACAGAGAAAGTGCTGGATCTGATTGCGTCCACCAAAAAGCTGCCGAACTGGTGGAGAAACTCAAACTGCTTTTGGCGGAAAAGTCTCCGCAAGGCCCACCGGAATAGGAAATGCCGCCACATCGAGTCGCCATTACCGGCATGGGAATCGTGAGTCCCTTAGGGGCCAACCTGGCGGAAACATGGTCTTCTCTGGTCCAGGGCAAATCCGGAATTGCCGCCATCCAGTTACTAGATGTTTCAAAACTGCGTTTCCAAAATGGCGCTGAGGTGCGCGGATACGTTCCGGAGCAACATTTCGATAAACACCAGCTCGACATGATGGACCGCTTCGCTCAATTCGCCGTGATTGCGGCGCGCCAGGCGCTGGCGAATTCGGGTCTCAAGATCGGGCCTGACCTTGCCGGGAAAACTGCGGTGATCACGGGTTCCTGCGTGGGCGGACAAACCAGCGCAGACCTCGGTATCGTCGGCCTTTACCAGAAGAACTCACCGCGGGTCCATCCGCTGACGATTCCCCGCACCATGGCCAATGCGGGAGCAAGTCATATCTCCATGGAGTTTGGAATCTCCGGGCCAGCGTATACAGTTTCGACCGCGTGCTCGTCAGCCAATCACGCGATGGGGCAGGCCTTCTGGATGGTCCGCAATGGCCAAGTCGACGCCGCCATTACCGGAGGCAGTGAAGCTCCGTTCAGTCTCGGCCTGCTGAAGTCATGGGAGGCAATGCGGGTGGTATCTCACGACACCTGCCGGCCATTTTCCAAAGACCGCAGAGGGCTGATCCTGGGCGAAGGAGCAGCCATGCTGGTGCTGGAACTCATGGAGAAAGCCGTTGCACGCGGCGCCAGGATCTATGGCGAGATTGTCGGTTTTGGAATGTCCTCCGATGCCGGCCATATTACTTCGCCCACCATCCAGGGTCCGGTGAGCGCGATGCGGGCCGCTCTGTCCGACGCCCAGCTTGCCCCTGAACAGATCGCCTACATCAACGCTCATGGTACCGGCACTCCAACCAATGACGCGACGGAGACACGCGCCATACGCGAAGTCTTCGGGAAACACGCCGACCGGCTGGCCGTGAGTTCCACCAAATCGATGCACGGTCATGCCCTGGGAGCTGCTGGAGCCTTGGAAGCCGTGGCCACCGTAATGGCCATGCGCGAAAAGATAATCCCGCCAACCGCAAATTACACCACGCCCGATCCAGAGTGTGATCTCGATATAGTCCCCAACCAGGCGCGACCCGCCGAGATTGAGTTCGCTCTTTGTACCCCCCTCCCCCCGGCCTTGATCCCAATGATCCCAATGCCTATTGAGGATCAGAGGGGTGTATCCCAATCAGATCCCAATGTTTAGCGGGTTTGAGCGATTCGACTTGCAAAAACCCCAATAAAAATAGGCCTCCCCGCGATTTCAGCCCGGTCAGTTTGACTGCAATTCCCCCCAGATCCCAATATCTAAAGGACTTACAGATCTTGAGGTTTGCCCTGTTTGGCCAATTGCCAAAGTGCCAATTGCTAAGTGCTTTGTTTTCAAAGACCTTCCACGATCCCGCCTGGGCGGGCCGGTTTCTGACTTTAGAGACGCGGATGGTACGGCGGAACTGAAAATAAATCAATAGGAAAAATTTTCCGGGTATGCTCGTGTGGCAAAGCCTGCCCTGAGGTTGGGCCGAAGGGGCGCCCTCGCCGGTGTGCTCTCGGCATTGTCGTGACATAGAAGATAGCTATAGGTTTGTTTTCGTTCTTCTCGGGAACAAACCTATGTTAAGGTTCGAGCGTCACAATGGAGGACCAGTCCATGGAAATCCATCAGCTCCGCTATTTCTGCGCGGTAGTTCGCGCCGGAAGCTTCACTCGCGCCGCGGAACAGATAGGTATCACTCAACCCTCGTTGTCCCAGCAAATCCGTGCGCTGGAAAAGCAGATCGGC
>WNFI01531226.1_pt1 | contig 24210 bp, 22 predicted proteins | sample 5400471 | NCBI WGS metagenome assembly WNFI01 (sample SAMN13153348, study PRJNA577476) | soil metagenome | isolation source: 100 cm saprolite on Douglas fir-dominated hillslope | place: USA:California | collected 2013-09-17 | reverse complement strand
GCGCCGTCGACGTGCTCACCCTGCGCGGCGCGCAGATCCAGGAGATCACAGCCTTCCTCACCCCAGACGCCTTCCGCCGCTTCGACCTCCCCGGCATCCTCCCTGAATCGGGAACCAACTCATAGAGGCGAGACGTCGCGCACAACTGTCCTGCGCCTGGCGTTCCGAGCAATTGCGCATGCGCAGCTTGTCACCCGACCGCGCCGCTCAGGGCCGGTCCGAGCCGGCAGACCCGCCAGGCTCGAGATAAGACCATGATGTGGCTCGATGCCGTCTTGCTACGGTCGCAGGGTGACCCTACTGCGTTCATATTCGGACGAGGACTACTGGGCAGACGGCATCCTCGTGATCCGCGACGAAGTGCTTGACGATCCCGATCCCGAGGGGTGCTGTGGGGAGCGCAGTTCGCGGCTGCGGAGCACCCGGACGGGATGACTGCCACGCAGATCGCCGCCGCTCGCCCGCCCTACCTGGGCGGTCAATCGGCAGGCACGAGGCCCGGCGACCCAGTGTGGGAACCGGCTCCGCCAGCGCAGCTCACTGAACGGGAACGGCTGGAGCGGGAGCTTGGCGAAATCGCGGCCCAGCTCGGGGTTCCGGCCCCGGACACCGTAGCCGGAACGCTGGACCTGCTGGTAAAGGCGGGCCTGCTGACTGCCCATGACATCGGCGGTGAGTTCCGGTACCGCCTGGTGGCCGACCCGCCGCGCGCGCAGGACGTGCCGACCCTCCCGGCCGGGCAGCTGGCGGAGCTGGAACGGCAGGAAGCATTCAGACGCTATGCGGCGCTGGCCGCAGACCTGGCAGCCGTCGCGCTGTGGACATCCGACGGGCACGTCGGCACCATTCCAGGTCTCGCCGAACGGCTACTGGCACCACCCGTACGGGTGCGCGCGGCTCTAAGCTATGCGGCGCGGGAGCACCTGATCAGCGTCGACGGCGATCCCGGCGACGCGTCGGCGCATCTCACGCTCACGGTCCTGGCACCCCGCGACGAGCACTCGGATCAAGAGTCCAGATTCAACTGGCTCTAGCTCGACCAGCCGGGTGGAGGCCGCAGCAGCAAGCAGCCGGCCAGTGACTGACGTGCGGAGAGTCTTACTTAACATAATGTACATTATCGGCGCTTTGGTGGAGCAGGCCCGGAAGGCTGCTGCAGGCGCGTTACCCGCCGCCCGTGCTGACCAACGCGTTCTGACTCGCTCGGGAATTGGTGTCGGCCCGCGAGAGCTCTGGCGCCCGAAACGGGCTAACGGCTTCGGCTGTCGGCCATTGTCATTCCGTGCTTAGGCGGATTGTCATTTTCGTGAAAGGAGGAAAGAAAGTTCTCGCAAAGTAGCCGGCTCTATCGACAGCGCGCGAGCATTCTCGGGGATGATGCATCGGGGGGTTCATTGTGACGAACATAGACGTGAGTAATCGGCCCGCGTTCTACGATGATGAGGGCTTTAACTACCTGAGCTTCTGGTCTGGCCGCGCCTACGAGCATGAGGCCGAGGTGATGGCGATCCGCCGCCTGCTCAGCGGGCGGAGATTCGGCGAGGCGGCTGACATCGGCGGCGGCTACGGCCGTCTTAGCGTCGTGCTTTCGGAGTTCGCGGACAAGGTCACGCTGGTCGATTCGAGCAGCCAGCAGCTGGCGCTCGCATCAGACTTCCTGGCCGATCATCCCGGCGTCGAGAAGCGCCTCATGGATGCGGCGAGCCTGGCTTTCGCTGACGCCAGCGTCGATCTGGTGGCGATGGTCAGGGTGCTGCATTATCTGCCCGACCCGGCCGCGGAACTCGCCGAGGTGAGCCGGATCCTGCGGCCGGGCGGCACCGCGATCGTCGAGGTAGCGAATGTTGCACACGCGCTGAACCGGGTCCGTCACATGGTCAGGCGCGAGCGGCCGCCCGTCACGGCGCTCGACATCCGCTCGGAGGCAGTCAGGGAACGCGGCGGCATCCCGTTCGTGAACCATCATCCGGCGACAGTCGCCCGCCAGTTCCGCGCGGCCGGACTGCAGATCGAGCGGGTGCTGTCGGTCTCGAACCTGCGTCATCCGCTGCTGAAGAAGGCGCTGCCCAGCGGGGCGATCCTGGCGGCGGAGAAGCTGGCGCAGGCCAGGCTGGCCAGGATCCGGTTCGGTCCTAGCCTGTTCTTCCTGCTCAGGAAGGAGCCTCGCGCGGCTGCCGCCGAAGACCCGGCCGCCTGAGGTTCCTGGCGGCCAGGACAGCCGCCAGGACAGCCCGCCTCCTGTGCCGGGGGCCATATGGTGGAGGTCCCGGCGACCGGCCACCGGCGGAGGCGGCCTTGGCTCCAGCGATCAATCTCATCGACGCCGACGTCTACCAGCGCGGCGGACCGCCGCACGATCAGTTCGCGTGGCTGCGCGAGCACGCCCCGGTGTACTGGCACGCATACGGCGGTGGCGGCGGCTGGCCCGGATTCTGGGCGGTGACCAGGTACGAGGACGTCGCCTACCTGTCCAGGCATCCGGAGATCTTTTCCTCGGCACGCCGCCTTGTCGTCTTCGGCGAGGTTCCCGAGCCGGGCGCAGCAATGCAGCGGCTGATGATGCTCAACATGGATCCGCCGCAGCACACCAGGCAGCGCGCCTTCGTCAACCGCGGGTTCACCCCGCGCATGATCGGACGGCTGGAAGAACACATCACCCAGGTGTGCCACGACCTGATCGGCGAGGTACTCAAGCGGGGCGCCGCCGATTTCGTCACCGACATCGCGGCGCCGCTGCCGCTCCAGGTGATCTGCGAGCTGGTCGGCGCGCCGCTAGCGGACCGGGACCGGATCTACCGGCTGTCGAACTACCTGGTCGGCGCCGACGATCCGGAGTTCCAGAGCCCGACGGGCCAGCGGCTGCAGCACGCGGCCGCGCTGGAGATCTACGCGTATGCGGGCGAGCTGGCCGACCGGCGCAGAAGGGAGCCCGCCGATGACATCGTGACCCGGCTGCTGCAGCCGAACGAGGCCGGCGAGGTGCTGACCGATGACGAGTTCGACCTGTTCTTCCTTCTGCTCACGGTCGCCGGCAACGAGACCACGCGCAACGCGGCCTCCGGCGGCATGCTCGCGTTCTTCGAGCACCCCGACCAGTGGCAGCGGCTGATCGACGATCCGGCGCTGATCCCCGCGGCCGCCGAGGAGATCGTGCGGTGGGTAAGCCCGGTGAACATGTTCCGCCGGACCGCGACGTGCGAGACCGAGCTCGGCGGCCAGCCGATCGCCGAGGGCGACAAGGTCGTGGTCTTTTACGCCTCGGCCAACCGGGACTCCGATGTCTTCGCCGCTCCGCAGGAGTTCGACGCCGGGCGTGACCCGAATCCGCATGTTGGCTTCGGCGGCGGCGGCCCGCATTTCTGCCTGGGCAGGCACCTGGCCGTGCTCGAGCTGCGGGTGCTGCTCCGCGCGCTGGCCGAGCGTATGCCGGACATCAGGCTGGACGGCGAGGCCAGCAGGCTGCGGTCCAACTTCATCAACGGGATCAAGCACATGCCGGTCCGGTTCGGCTGACCGGTTCAGCAGCCGCGCGAGCTGGCCGGCTTAGCCGTGCGTTCCGTTCAGCCTGGGGTGGTCAGTCGACCTCGGCGAGCGCCCCGGCGAACTGCGCGGCATAGAGCCTGGCGTATGCGCCGCCGGACGCGAGCAGCGCTTCGTGGCTGCCCTGCTCCACGATCTGGCCGTGCTCCATGACCAGGATCACGTCGGCGTCGCGGATCGTCGACAGCCGGTGCGCGATGACGAAGCTGGTCCGGCCTTCGCGCAGCGAGTTCATGGCCCGCTGGATCAGCACCTCGGTCCTGGTGTCCACCGAGCTTGTCGCCTCGTCCAGGATGAGGATGGCGGGCCTGGCCAGGAACGCGCGGGCGATGGTGATCAGCTGCCGCTCCCCCATGCTGACATTCGAGCCGTCTTCATCAAGGACCGTTTCATACCCATCAGGGAGCTTTTGAACGAATCGATCGACGTAAGTCGCCTTCGCCGCCTCGATGATCTGGTCGCGGGTCGCCGAATCCAAGCCGTAGGCGATGTTCTCGGCGATCGTGCCCCCGAAGAGCCAGGCGTCCTGCAGGACCATGCCGGTCAGCGACCGGAGTTGCTGCCTGCTCATGTCGGCGATATTGACTCCATCGAGCGTGATCGCCCCGTCGCTGACCTCGTAGAACCGCATCAGGAGGTTCACCAGCGTGGTCTTGCCTGCGCCGGTCGGGCCGACGATCGCGACGGTCTGGCCAGGTTCGACGCACAGCGAGAGGTGCTCGATCAGCGGGACATCGGGAAAGTAGCTGAACGAGACGTCCTCGAACCGTACGCTGCCGCGCACTGATCCGGGACGGGCGGGAGCGGCTTTGTCGGGCTCCTGCTCGTCGGCGTCAAGGAGGGCGAAGACGCGCTCAGCCGACGCAATGCCGGACTGGAGCAGGTTGGCCATGCTGGCGACCTGCGTAAGCGGCTGGCTGAACTGCCGCGAGTACTGGATGAAGGCCTGGACGTCGCCGAGCGACAGCGCGCCGGTGGCCACCCGCAGCGCGCCGACGACGGCGACGAGGACGTAGTTCAGGTTCCCGATGAACATCATCGCGGGCTGGATCGTCCCCGAGATGAACTGCGCCCGGAAGCTGGACTGGAACAGGCGCTCGTTCTGCTCGGCGAAGACGGCCATCGACTCGTCGGTCCGGCCGAACGCCCTCACGAGCGAGTGCCCGGTGAAGTTCTCCTCGATGTGCGCGTTCAGCTTGCCGGTCGTGGACCACTGGCGGACGAACTGGGGCTGCGCGCGCTTGCCGATCCTGGCCACCAGGAATATCGAGGCCGGGACGGTCACCAGCGCGATGAGCGCCAGCAGCCAGGAGATCCAGATCATCACGGCCAGCACGCCGACGATCGTGAGCAGCGACGTGACGACCTGGCTGAGCGTCTGCTGCAGCGACTGGGCGAGGTTGTCGATGTCGTTGGTTACGCGGCTGAGAATCTCGCCTCGCGGCTGCCGGTCGAAGTAGCTCAGCGGGAGCCTGGACAACTTGTCCTGGACCTGCTCGCGCATGGTGAAGATGGCCCGCTGCACGATCGTGGCCACCAACCGGCCCTGGAAGACGCTAAAGACCGCAGATCCGGCGTAGATCAGGGCGACGATCGCCAGCGTCCTGCCGACCTGGCCGAAGTCGATGCCGTGGCCGGGGGTCAGGTGCAACGCGCCGAACAACCTGGCCTGGGTAGCGTGGCCGGTCGCTCGCAGCCTGGCTGCGAATTCGCTTTGGGTGACCCCTGCGGGGATCTTGCCGCTGATGAAGCCCGCGAAGATCAGGTTGGTGACGTTGCCGAGGACTTTGGGGCCGAGGACCGACAGCGCGACGCTGAGAACGCCAAGTGTGATGCCGGCCACGATCCGCGGCCGCTCGGGCGCCAGCATCCGCAGCAGCCGCCTGGTCGACGCCCCGAAGTTCAGCGCCTTCTCGGTCGACATGCCGCCCATGAACCTGGCCGGGCCGGCGTTGAACCCGGCGGCTGGTCCCGGGCCGCGGCGCGGAGTGGGCCGCTCCCCCGGCCCCATCTGGACGTCGCGCGCCTGTGGCTGGCCGTCGGCGTCGGCGGGCTTCACGTCGGAGCTCATGCCGCTGCCTCCTGCTCGGTGAGCTGGGAGAGCACGATCTCCCTGTAGGTCTGGTCGGAAGCCATCAGCTCGTCGTGGGTGCCCGAAGCCACGATCCGGCCGGCATCCATCACGATGATCTTGTCGGCGTTCCTGATGGTGGCGACCCGCTGGGCCACGATCAGCACTGTCGCCTCTGACGTCTCGCGCGCGAGGGCGGCGCGCAGCGCTGCGTCGGTCGCGTAGTCCACGGCGGAGAACGAGTCGTCGAAGAGGTAGATGGCCGGCTCGTGGACCACGGCCCTGGCGATCGCGAGCCGCTGCCGCTGCCCGCCGGAGACATTGGTGCCGCCCTGGGCGATCCCGGCGTCCAGCCCGCCTTGCATCTGGGCGACGAAGTCACGCGCCTGGGCGATCTCCAGCGCCCGCCACAACTCTGCGTCGGTTGCGTCTGGCCGGCCATAGCGCAGGTTCGACGCCACGGTGCCGGAGAAGAGGTACGGCCGCTGCGGCACCAGGCCGATCAGGCCGGATAGCACTGCCGGGTCCAGGTCGCGGACGTCCACGCCGTCGATGAGCACGGCGCCTCCGGTCGCGTCGAACAGCCTGGGCACTAGGTTGACGACCGTCGTCTTGCCGCTGCCCGTGCCGCCGATGATCGCGGTCACCTGCCCTGGCTCGGCGACCAGGCTCACCTCATGCAGCACGGGCTGCGCCGCTCCCGGGTACTTAAACTCCACGTCGCGCAGCTCAAGCCGGCCCCTCGCCGTGCCGATGCTCACCGGGCTGGCCGGCGGCCGCACGTCCGGCTCGGTGTCGAGCGCCTCGACGATGCGCTCGGCGCAGACCTCGGCACGCGGGACCATGACGAACATGAACGTCGCCATCATCACCGACATCAGGATCTGCAAGAGATAGGTCAGGAACGCCGTGAGGGCGCCGACCGGCATGCTGCCACTGGCGACCAGATGCCCGCCGAACCACAGCACGGCGATGCTGGAGAAGTTGAGCACCAGCATGACCGCTGGGAACATCAGCGCCAGCAGCCTGCCCGTGCCGAGCGACACCTCGAACAACGCGGTGCTCGCCACCGCGAACCTGTCGCGCTCCCGGCCCTCCCTGACGAACGCCCTGATCACCCGCACGCCGCTGATCTGCTCCCGCAGCACCCGCGCGATGTCGTCGATGCGCTCCTGCATCTGGCGGAACAGTGGCCGCATCCGGGAAATGATCGCGGCCACGATGATCCCCAGGGCTGGCACCGCGACCAGCAGCAGCCCGGACAACCGCACATCCAGCCGGAGCGCCAGGATGATGCCGCCGATACACATGATCGGGGCCGTCACCATCAGCGTGAACGTCATCAGCGCGAGCATCTGCACCTGCTGGACGTCGTTGGTAGTCCGCGTGATCAGCGACGGTGCGCCGAAATGGCCGACCTCGCGCGCGGAGAAGTCCTGTACCCGCTTGAAGACAGCGAGCCGCACGTCACGGCCGAGCGCCATCGCGGTGCGCGCGCCGAAGTAGACGGCGCCAATCGAGCACACGATCTGCACGAACGCCACCGCGAGCATGAACCCGCCCGTCCGCAGGATGTAGTGCAGGTCGCCGGTAAGCACGCCCTTGTCGATGATGTCGGCGTTCAGCGTCGGCAGGTACAGCGTCGCGAGGGTCGCCGCGAGCTGGAGCGTCACGATAAGCCAGAGGTCCCCGCGGTACGGACGGAGATAATCGCGGAGGAGTCGGATCAGCACGGTTACTCGCTCTGGGTCGGGGGTTTGCGGGGTCGTCGACTCGGTCGCGTCGAGCTGACCGGACCGTGGCCGACGCCTGGCCGGCTCGTCGCCGGTGACAGAATCGGCCTACTCGGACGTGGCTGGCAAGCGAATTCGCTGTCAGCGATGCCAGCGGCCAGCGGGTGCCTGAGCTCGCCGAGTGCCTGGCGGATCAGCGGGAGAAGCGCGACAGGCGGGTCCGAGCGGAGCCACCGCGCGTGCGCCACCTGGATCGCGGCGGCGACGGCGCCGGCCATGACGGCGGGAAACATGTCCGTTTCCAGGTCTGTGCCGATGCGGTCGGCGATCGCCCGGGCCAGGGTCTGCTGCGCCGCGTACTGTGTCCGCAGGTACTCCCCTTGCAGGGCCGGCGACTCAATCACGAGGCGCACGCCGTCGAGCCATTCCCGGTCGGGAACATCCGCGGCACGCCCGTAGGGCTCGAGTACGGCGTTGCTGATCGCTTCCATCAGCGGCTCCCCGCGCGGGCGGCCGCGCAGCGCGGCTCCCATCAGCCGGTTGCGCTCCATGGCGAGCGCGCAGATCGCCTCGTACTTGCTGCCGAAATAGTTGTTGAACGTGCGGGCGGACACGCCCGCCGCCGCGGCGATGTCCTCGACCAGCACGTTGTCCAGGCCGCGCTGCACAGCCAGTCGCATGGCTGCGATTCCGAGTGCCCGGCGGGTGGCTGCCTTCTTTCGCTCGCGCAGCCCTTCCGGCGCGCAGCGCTCCGCTGCTGCTTCTGGCACGCCGATCATCCTAACCAGAAAAGTTCGTGCCACGCAAATTTGGTGAAACTCCCAGATTGCGGGGCACGCAATCATGGCTGCTGTCACGGGCCTGGCCCGAGCATGCCGATGTCGCATTTTCGCTAGACTCAGGCCTGGGCTGGCACGGATGCTTGCGTTATGCATGAGGACACCGAGCGCTGCATCAGGGCGGTGCAGTCAAAGGACGCCCGGTTTGACGGCTGGTTCTTCACCGCCGTGCTGACCACCGGGATCTACTGCCGGCCGAGCTGCCCGGTGGTCCCTCCGAAGCCGCAGAACATGCGGTTCTTCCCCAGTGCCGCGGCCGCACAGCAGGCCGGCTTCCGGGCCTGCAAGCGATGCAGGCCCGATGCAAGCCCGGGATCGCCGGAGTGGAACGAGCGGGCCGACCTGGTGGCCCGAGCGATGCGGTTCATCGCCGACGGCGTTGTCGACCGGGCCGGGGTCGCGGGCCTGGCGGCACGCCTCGGCTACAGCGTCAGGCAAGTCGAGCGGCAGCTGCTGGCGGAGCTCGGGGCTGGCCCGCTGGCGCTGGCCCGTGCGCAGCGGGCGCAGACCGCCCGGCTGCTGATCGAGACGACCACGCTGCCGATGGGCGATGTCACTTTCGCGGCCGGATTTCCCAGCATCAGGACCTTCAACGACACGGTGCTCGAGGTCTTCGCCATGTCGCCGACCGAGCTGCGCCGCCGCGCTGCGGCTGGCAACCAGGGCGCCAGCCGGCCTGGTCCGGCCGGGACCGCCGGCCCGGCCTCGTCGCTCGCATCGATCTCGCTCAGGCTGCCGTTCCGCCAGCCGATGTGGCCGGACAACCTGTTCGGTCACCTGGCGGCGACCGCGATCCCCGGTATCGAGGAGTGGCGGGACGGTGCCTACCGCCGCACGCTCCGGCTGCCGAATGGCCCCGGCGTGGTATCGCTGCGGCCTGGCCCCGAGTACATCGCGTGCCAGCTCGCGCTGACCGACCTGCGGGACCTCGCGATGGCGATCAGCCGGTGCCGGCGCCTGCTCGACCTCGACGCCGACCCAGTAGCCATCGGCGAGCAGCTGCGCGAAGACCCGGAGCTCGCGCCGCTCATCGACAAGGCACCCGGCCGCCGCGTGCCGCGCACAGTAGACGCGGCCGAGCTCGCGGTGCGGGCCGTGATCGGCCAGCAGGTCTCGACTGCCGCTGCCAGGACGCACGGAGCGCGCGTCGCGGAGCGCTACGGCGAGCCAGTCGACGACCCGGGCGGCGCTCTCACCAGGCTCTTCCCCGACATGGCCGAGCTCGCCGACACCGACATGGCCGCCCTCGCCATGCCGGCGCCGCGCCGCCAGAGCGTCGCCGCGCTGGCCCGCGCCGTCGCGTCTGGAGCGCTCGACCTCGGCGCGGGGGCGGACTGGTATCTGGCCCGGAGCGTGCTCGCGACGGTGCCAGGCGTCGGCCCGTGGACGATCGAGCTCGTCGCGATGCGCGGCCTCGGTGATCCCGACGCCTTCACGCCGACCGACCTTGGCGTCAGGCGGGCCGCCGCAGCGCTCGGCCTGCCCGCCTCACCCGCGGCCCTGACCAGGCGTGCGGAGCGATGGCGGCCATGGCGCGCGTACGCGGTCCAGTACCTGTGGGCCACCTCAGACCACGCCGTCAACCAGCTCCCCGCGGCCTGAACACCGGCGAGGAATGAGCGAGAGAGGAACACCGATGAGCATGCGCACAGCCGCTGGACAGCGGTCGCACGCCGTGATCGGCAGCCCGATCGGGCCACTGACCCTGATCGCGCAGGACGGGAGGCTGGCAGGGGTGCACATGGAGATCACGCGCTACGAGCCGGACGCCGGCGCGCTCGGGGCTGCGGTCGCCAGCGAGTCCGATCCGGTGCTCGCCGCCGCCGCCAGCCAGCTGGATGCCTACTTCCGCGGCAAGCTGACCAGCTTCGACCTGCCGCTGGCCCTGGAAGGCACACAGTTCCAGCGGTGCGTGTGGGCGGCGCTCCAGTCGATTCCGTACGGCGAGACCGTCTCCTACGGCGAGCTTGCCGGGCGGATCGGCCAGCCGTCGGCCTCGCGCGCGGTCGGCCTGGCCAACGGCAGGAACCCGGTCGCGATCGTGGTCCCCTGCCATCGGGTGATCGGTGCGGACGGCAGCCTGACTGGCTATGGCGGCGGGGTGGACCGCAAGCGGTTCCTGCTCGCGCTCGAGCAGCGGGCCAGCGGCCAGACGCTGATCTGATCCGCGGTGATGTACGTGCCGGACGTACTCGGCGCGTAACTGCATAGTTTCTTTTGCTGCCGCCGCGCGTTACCTTGGCTACTACTGATACTGGTCCCTGACCTAAAGAGCGCGAAATGCGTCTGGCCGAAAGCCTGGCGGCAGCATGGAACTGGGCATTCAGGGTAATGCCGGCGAGGAGTTCAGTGCCTTTGTCGGCCGCGAACATGAGCTGAGCGAGATTTGCCGGATCGCCGGCGACGTGCGCGCACTGACGTTGTGCGGTGCAGGCGGCATCGGCAAGACACGCCTGGCGATCCATGCCGCAGCCAGGCTGGCGCCCGGCTTCGCTGACGGCGCGTGGTACGTCGAGCTTGCCGACGTACAGCAGCCTGACCTGGTGCCCTCGAGGATCGCGTCGGTAATCGGCGTGGTCGAGGAGCCGGGCCGCACCCTCCTCGCGACGCTCGCCGACGCGCTCAGGCCGCGCCGGATGCTGATCGTGCTGGACAACTGCGAGCACCTGATCGATGCGTCCGCCCGGATCTGCCAGCGCCTGCTGGCCAGCTCGCCCGGCCTGAAGGTCATCGCGACAAGCAGGGAGCCGCTGCGGGTTGCCGCTGAAACCGTCTGGCAGGTCCCGCCGATGGCGATGCCTGCCCCCACGGGCGCGCCTGAGGATACGGCGGAGCTGATGAGATCTGACGCGCTCCGGCTGTTCGCCGACCGCGCGTCCGCGGCGCAGCCCGGGTTCGCCCTCGGGCTGGCCAACGTGGCCATGGTCGCCGCGATCTGCCGCGCGGTCGACGGCCTGCCGCTGGGGATTGAGCTGGCGGCAGCGTGGGTCAGGATGCTGACCGTCGAGCAGATCGCCGCTCGTCTGGCCGACCGGTTCGGACTGCTCAGCTCCGCCGAACGGATGGCCCTGCCCCGGCACAGGACCCTGCGAGCGGCAATCGACTGGAGCCATGACCTGCTCCCGCCCGCGGAGAAGGTGCTGCTACGGCGGCTGTCCGTCTTCGCCGGCTGGCCACTTGAGATGGCCGAGAAAGCCTGTGCTGGCCTGCGGCCTGACGATGAGCTGGCCGCCGGCGACATCCTGAACTTGCTTGCCGGGCTGGCAGACAGGTCGCTCGTGATCGCTGAGCCGGATGCTGACGGCCGGATCAGGTACCGGATGCTCGACACGATCCGCGCCTACGCGGCGGAGCGGCTGGATGAGGCAGGAGAGACGCACGAGCAGCGGGCCAGGTTCCGCGACTACACGGTGAGCGAGGTGGAGCACGCCGCGCTGATCGGCATGGCGCTTTTGCCCGGGACGTGGCCGGAGCGGGTGGAGACCTTCCGGCGGTTCGAGGCGGAAACCGCCAACCTGCGCCAGATTCTGACCTGGTGCCTCGACGATGGCGACGCGGAATCCGGGCTGCGGATCTGCATGGCGATGCGGCCGGTCTGGATCGTCCAGGGCTCCTTCGCCGAGGGCGCGGCCTGGGCGGACGCGTTCCTTGACCGGGATCACTCTGCCCTGCCGGACGGGGTGCTTGGGCCGGCCCTCATCGGCCGGGCCCAGCTTGCGCTGGCTAGCGACCCGGCCGACGCTGGTCAGCGCGCGAAGGCCGGGCTCGAGCTCTGCCGCGGCGCTGGCCTGGAGTTCTGGGCAGCGTGCGCGCTGAACCTGCTCGCTGAGGCCGCGCTGCACGCGGGCCAGGCGGACGAGGCCGACTTGAGGGCCTGCGAAGCGCTGGCGATAGCCAGCGGCTCAGGTGACCGTTTCAACACGGGCTATGCCACGGGCACCCGGGCGGCGGCTGCCGCCTACCGCGGTGACCTGGCCGAGGCGCTTCGGCTAGGCGAGGGCGCGCTCGCGATCGCCAGGGACATCGATCAGCAATGGGCGGTCGCCAGGACGCTGCTCGGCCTCGGTGACCTCGCCAGGCTGACCGGTAACCCGGCGAAGGCGCGGCAGCACTACCTCGAGGCGTTCGCGATCCTGCGCGAGGTCGATGCCAGGCCGGAGATGGCTCGCTGCCTCGCGGGCCTTGGCCGGATCGAGACCGGCCAGGGCGAGCTTGAGCTCGCCGGGAAGCATCTCGCGGAGAGCATCGAGCTCAGCCGGTCTACTGGCAGCAGGATCGGGGTGATCAGGGGCTTGGGCTCGTTCGCGGCGCTCGCGATCGCGCAAGGCAGCCCCGACGTGGCCATCCGTCTAGTCGCAGCCGCTGCCACCCTGCGTGACGAGGCGAACCTGCCGGAGACTCCGTCCAGCCGGACCGAGCGGCTGCTGGCCGCAGCCGGGCTCAGCGAGATGGCGACCAGGGAACTCTGGACAGCTGGGTCCAAGCTGAGCAGCGATGCCGCGGTTGACCTCGCCCTTACCGTGCCCGACATGCTGGCCACCCGGAAACCGGAGCTGACCGTGCGGGAGCTGGAGATCGCTGCCCTGATCACCAGGGGCCTGTCTAACCGGGTCATCGCCGATGAGCTCGGCATCAGCTCGGCGACCGTGGCGCGCCACATCGCCAACATCATGGCCAAGCTAGGGTTCACATCCCGGCTCCAGATCGCAGCCTGGGTGACCGAGCACGATCACTGATCGTGGAACAGCGTGCTGACCGACTCCCCCACGTGGATCCGCCTGATGGCCTCGGCCAGGGCCGACGCGACCGAGATCACGTGCAGCCGGTCGCTGCCCTCTGACTCGGGGATCGCGACCGTGTTGGTACAGACGATTTCCCGCACTTCGGGCCATGCCGCGATCCGCTTGAGCGCGCCGTCGCAGAACAGGCCGTGCGTGCATGCGATGCGGACGCTGCGGGCGTCGTGCTCGCGCAGCCTGCCGAGCAGTTCGATGATCGTGGTCCCCCTGGCGATCTCGTCGTCAACCACGATCACGTTACGTCCAGCCACGTCGCCGATGATCGAGGTGATCGTCACCTTGTCATCGCTGATTCGCTCCTTGGCCCCGGCGGCCACCGGCAGGCCGAGCATCCGCGCCAGGGCGGCGGCCTGCTTGGCATTGCCCAGATCAGGCGAGACGACGACCGACCTGGTCAGGTCCTGGTCGCGGAAGTGACCGGCGATCTCGTGCAGCGCGTGCAGATGGTCGACGGGAACGGAGAAGAACCCGTGCACTTGCGGCGAGTGCAGCGTCATCGTGAGCACGCGGCTGGCCCCGGCGGTGACCAGCAGGTCGGCGACCAGGCGCCCGCCGATCGAGACTCTGGGCATGGTCTTCTTGTCCGAGCGGGCGTAGGCGTAATGCGGTATCACCGCGGTCACCCGAGCTGCCGACGCGCCGCGCGCCGCGTCGAGCATGAGCAACAGCTCGACCAGATGCTCCTGCACAGGTGCGGCCAGCGGCTGGATCAGGAAAACGTCCCGTTCCCTGCAGTTGGACTGGAGCTGAACCTCCAGGCAGTCATTGGCGAACCGGCGCACAGTCGCAGGCTCCAGCGGCACGCCGAGATGTCCGCAGATCTCCTCCGCGAGGTCCGGATGGGCAGTTCCGCTGAAGACCGAGATTTCCCGCACAACCCCAGGCTAGAGCCAGCGGAACGGTCCCGTCCCCCTGGTTAGGTCTGTCGGCTGAACACCCTGATGGCGAGGAAGCCGGCCGCGGCGGGAAAACGATACGACTCCGTCTCGAAATCGCGCGCAACGAGCGGCGCTCCCATGAACACGCCGATGAGTACTGGCAGGACGTACCCATGCCGCCATATCTCATCACCCAGGACGCTTGCGTCTGATCCAGCAGTCGCCCGCAGCCTGGTCGAAGCGGTCATCTGGACTGCCTCCGGTCAGGGGTCGCGGCGGCGGATCAGGACGGCTGCGCACCGCGGACGAGGCCGGCCTGGACGCGGACGGCATCGAGCTGGCCCGGGCGCCTCGTCAACGTTGAGCGATACGCCAACCGCCCGTAGATGCCAGAGGTCAGGTTCACCCGGGCCGCCGGGCGCCGCGGTATCTTGACTTGCCCGCCTCCGGCTTCGGTCCCGGCCCGCGAGGCCACTAACGGCCCTCATCATGGTGGCCGTTGACCTTCCGGTCGTCGCCTAGGGCATTTGGTGACGGCGGGGGTGAGGACAAGCTGCCGTCGGGCAGTTCCTCGACTGTGTAGCGGTCGTGGTCGTGACTCCTGACTCGTGCAAGGCTCGTTTCGTCAGAGGTCGTTCGGCGGCATCAGCGCCACGCCGCGGTAGCCGCTCGTGCCGGGCAAGTCATGGGCGCTGTGATGTCAATCTCGGGGACTACTGCCACGCTCTTCAGGCGGCCAGTGCGCTGCCGAGGCCGCCTACCAGCCTGTTCAGCTCGGAGCCGGCGGGATCGTGGGTTGGATTCACCTCGGTCAGCACCAGCCCGGCGAAGGACGGATGGGAGCAGAGCACGCGCAAAGCGGCCATCGCGTCGTCGAGCAGGACGCCAGAGCCGTAATGCGGGAAATTGCCGAGCGGGAGATCACCGGAGTCGACGACGTCAACGTCGAAGTGGACAAGGAACCGGCCGCTGGCGCCCGTCACGTTCGCCAGCGCGCGCTCTGCGGCGGCGGCCGGATCGGCGATGAAGGCCGGAGCCTCCTGGAAGCTGACGCCTGCATCGGCCAGGAACGCGCGCCCGGCGTCGTTCGTCTCGCGCGGGTCAGAACCGAGTATGGCGAGCCTCGCGGGCTCAAGCAGCGGCACCTGGCCGCCGAGGCCGGCCAGCTCGGGAGCGCCCCGGCCAAGCAGGTGCGAGATGCCCATCGAGTCGAGGATCCCCGAGCTGCCATCGCCGGGAACGCCGATATCAGCGTCGCCGTCGACGTAGATGAGACCGCTGTCAGGGTGGCAGCGCCGCAGGCCGGCGACCGCGCCGATGGTGATCGTGCAGTCGCCTCCGAGCACCAGCGGCAGCCGGTCGGCGGCCACGACCTTGGCCACCGAGTCGGCGACCTCGGCTGCCACCCTGGTGACCGCCGCCAGGTTGCGCGCGACCGGCGCGTCGCGGTCGGGGGCAAATACGGCTCCCGCAAGGTTGCCCGCGTCGGTCACCGTGAGGCCGGCCTCGAGCAGCCGGACTGCCAGGCCGGCGGCCCGCAGCGCGTCAGGTGCGAGTTCCTGGCCGGCATGGTGGGCTCCCGCGCTCGTCGGGACCCCGATCATCACCCACTCGTTCGGCATGATCCTCGCCTCGCCGTCGCGTTACCGTCAAAATGGATTAGCTGGTTACTTGAACACTAGATCAGTCGCGTGCGCGGCGCAACCGGCTAGGCTCGAATGGTGGTAACTGATCGCCGAAGCCACCAGGTGATGGAGCGGGCGGCCCGCCAGCCGGTGATCGGCCCGGCGCCAGGCCGCCTCGAGCACGTGCGCGCGTTCGTGAACACGCTGGATATCGAGGCTGGAACCGATGAGCTCAGCTCCCCCCGCGCTCTGACCCGCTGGCTGAGGGCACGCGACCTGATCGGGCCGCAGCAGGGCCAAGCCACTGAGGACGACCTGAGGCGGGCGATCGCGACGCGGGAGGCGCTCCGCGAGGTACTCCTGGCGCACGTCGGCCGGCAACTCCCGGCCGGGGCGCCAGTGCGCATCTTGCGATCGGTTGCCGCCAGCCTGGCTACCCGGGTGGACATCGGCGACGACGGCTCGGCGCGGCCAGTGCCTGACGGCCCGGCTGGTACGGCCGGCCTGGGCTCGCTGCTGCTGATCGCTGCCGAGGCGGCAACCTTGGGAACCTGGCCCAGGCTCAAGGTCTGCAGCGCGGACGACTGCCAGTGGGCCTTCTACGACCGGTCACCCACCAAGTCCGGCTGCTGGTGCAGCATGGCAGGCTGCGGGTCGCGCGCCAAGTCGCGCGCCTACCGGCAGCGAGCCGCGGCGCGGCGTTAAGACGCCGCAGCCGAGCCCCCGGTGCTGGCTGGCTGCTCGCTGCCGGCCCGCTCGCCGCCGCCGGCTGGCTCAGCGCTGCCGCCAGGCACACCGTTGCCGGCTGGCACGACTCTGCGGGCTCGCTCAGCGCTGGCCTTCCGGCTCAGGGGCGGCAGGTTCAGGCGTTCCCTGATCTCCTGCTGTACTTGCTCCGGGCTCCGGGTGGCGTCGACCGTGACCACGTACTCCTTGCGGCGGAAGATCGCCAGCACGGGATTGGTCTTCTCGTGATACTCCCGCAGCCTGACCGCGAGCGCCTCCTCGGTGTCGTCCTCCCTGGTTTCCAGGGCCGAGCCGCATGCGTCGCACTGACCGGCCATGAGCGGGCTGTTCGCGATCAGGTTGTAGTCCATGCCGCAGCCCGAGCAGAGCCGCCTGGCGAGGACCCGCCTGCGGACCTCGCTATCGGGCAGGTCCAGGTGGATCACGCCGTCAATGTCGTAGCTCTCGAGGAAGAACTCGGCCTGGCGCTCGTTGCGCGGGAAACCGTCGATGATGAAGCCGTAATTCCAGTCGTGCTGGCTCAGCCGTTCCCTGACCACGCCTTCCGCGAGTTCGTCGTCGACCAGCAGGCCAGCCGCCATCGTGCGCCGGACCTGGGCGCCGATCTTGGTGTGGTGCTGCACGTTCCAGCGGAAGATGTCGCCGACGGCGATATGCACCAGGTCAAGGTCCGCGGCGAGCATTGCTGCCTGGGTGCCCTTGCCGCTCCCCTGGACCCCCATGATGACGTATTTACGCACCAGGTCAGGCTATCTGGGCGCCCCGGTGCCGGCCGGCAGGTCGGGCCCGGTCGCGGGCGCCAGGTCGGCGGCGGCTCGGCGCAGACCGAACCGCCGCTCGCACCGCCTGCACAGCCGCGCGTCGAGCGACTTCCTGATCAGCGGCCAGTCGTGGCGTAGCAGGCCGCCGTTGACGAACCTGGCGATGTCGTTGCGCCGACCCTGGGCGAGCAGCATGCCGTACAGACTGCGCCTGCTCCGGTCGTCACTGACATCGCACTCCCGCATCCCCGGCCAGGACAGGTTCCTGGGCAGCAGGATCACTCCCTTGACCGGCCCTCTGAGGTCCTCGATCCGCTTCGGAAGCCGGCCGCCGAGCACGAGGCGGCGGGGTACCAGGTCCGCGATCACCATGGCCTGATTATGGCCGAGCCCCTGGCTACGTTCTGTGACGACTCCCCAGCATTTCCCTAGTCATGGCACTGGTGCGGGGCTGGCATGAACCGGCGCTAGGCTCAAGCCATGTCAGAAGGTCCGGTCCCGCCGCGCTGGCGGGTCCTGGTGACGCCCAGGTGGCTCAGCTGGCATCTGTTCGCGGTCGCAGCGGTGGCTGGGATGGTCTGGCTGGGCGACTGGCAGCTCCGGCGCGCGCTGGCTGGCAACACGCTGAGCTGGGCCTATACATTCGAGTGGCCTATCTTCGCGATCTTCGGCGTGGTCTTCTGGGTGAAGACCGTCAGGGACGAACTGCACCCGGCGCGGCAAAGCGGCGGCCGGGCCGACGAGGTCGCGCTCCCGGCCGGCGCCTGGCGAGCGGGCACCGGGCAGGCGGAGTCCGGGCGGGCGGAGTCCGGGCGGGCGGAGTCCGGGCAGGTGCCGGCCCATGACGAGCCGGCCGATCAGGAACTGGCAGAGTACAACGCCTACCTGGCCAAGCTCAGCAGCCAGGTCAAGGGTCACGGCAGATGGCACGGCCTGCGCTAGCTGGCTGAGCTCCGAGGAGGAATAACGTGAACGCCGACAGGCGGCTTGCCCTCGTGGTGCGTGCCTACCGGACGCTGGCTTACGTGACCGGGACCGCGCTGATCGTCCTGTGCTTCGTGGGCATACCGCTGCAGGTGTTCGCGAACAACCTGACCGTCGTGAAGTACGTGGGCACCGCGCACGGGATGCTCTACATCGCCTATGTCGTGGTCGCGTTCGTCATGACCAGGATGGTGCGGATGAAGGTAGCCAGCCCCGGCACGGTCATCGTGCTGCTGGCCGGCACGATCCCGATCCTGACGTTTGTAGTGGAGCGGTGGGTCACCCGCAGGTACATCAACCCGGCGCTGGCCGGCCAGCGGCAGCCGATCGTCCCGGCGGCCGTCGGCAGGTGAGCGAGCAGTACTTCGCGAGCAACCCCGCTGCCGTGCACCGCCCGGGTACGGTGCACGTGATCCTGCCCGACGTGCACCTGGCGCTCGGCACAGATTCCGGTGTCTTCTCGCCGCGCCGCCTGGATCCGGGGACCAGGCTGCTGCTTGATGTCGCCCCGCCGCCCCCGGCCACCGGCAACCATCTGGACCTGGGCTGCGGCTACGGGCCGCTCGCCCTCACCATCGCCGCCCGGGCGCCAGCGGCGCGGGTGTGGGCGGTCGATGTCAACACCAGGGCGCTGATGCTGACCGGCGCCAACGCGGCACGGGCTGGTCTGGCGAACGTCACCTGCGCCCTGCCGGACGAGGTTGACCTGCCGCGGCAGTTCGACCTGATCTGGTCCAACCCGCCGGTCAGGATCGGCAAGACCGCCCTGCAGGGCCTGCTCGCCGGCTGGCTGGACCGGCTCGCCCCGGGCGCGGCCGCCTACCTTGTGGTACAGCGAAACCTCGGCTCCGACTCGCTGCAGCGATGGCTGGCCGAGTCAGGCTGGACCGCGGAGCGCGCGGCGGCCCGGTCTGGCTACCGGGTACTGAAGGTGACAGGGACCCGTCACGTGTCAGGAGCGGCGCGGTGACGCGCCAGTTGGGGCAGACCGAGGTCAAGCGGCTCAACCGGTCCTGGCGGCGGGCCACGCAGGCCAGGGTCTGCCTGCTGCTCGAGTCGGTCAGCCAGCCGTTCAACCTGGGGTCGATCATCAGGACCGCGGCCGCCTTCGGGGTCGAGGAGGTCTGGCTGTGCGGGGACACTGCCGACCCGATGCACCCGTCGGCACGCAAGACTGCCCTTGGCACCGGCAGGCACGTGCGTTTCGAGCAGGTCGCCGGGCCGGCCGCGGCTGCTGCGGCGATCAGGTCGGCCGGGTTGCGGCTGGTCGCGATCGAGCTAGCTGACGGTGCCGTGCCGGTGCACGAGGCGGGCCTCGCCGGCGACGTCTGCCTGGCGCTCGGCAACGAGGACCGCGGCTGCTCGCCCGGCCTGCTCGCGGCGGCCGACGAGATCGCCTATATTCCTCAGGTCGGCCGGGTCGGCTCGCTGAATGTCGCCGCCGCTGCCGCTATCGTGCTTGCCGAGGCGCGCCGCAGGGAGTGGGAGGATCACCGTGCCGACCGACTTCCTTGATCACCCGCGGCCGATCGCGTTCGCGCACCGCGGTGGCGCCGCGCATTTCGCCGAGAACTCCTGGCGGGCTTTCGAGCACGCCGTCAAGCTCGGCTACGCCTACCTAGAGACGGACGCGCACGCCACATCCGACGGCGTGCTCGTGGCCTTCCACGACAAGACCCTGGACCGGGTGACCGACCGTACCGGGGCGATCGCCAGGCTCACGGCCAGCGAGGTGGCCGCGGCCAGGATCGGTGGCACCGAGCCGATACCGCTGCTCGAGGACCTGCTCGGCGCGTGGCCAGACGTTCGGTTCAACATCGACGTCAAGGACGCGCCGGCAGCGCGGCCGCTCGCGGAACTGATCAGGCGAGCGGCTGCGTGGGACCGGGTCTGCATCACCTCGTTCTCCGCGGCCAGGCTCAGCGCGACGCGCAGGCAGCTCGACCGCCGGGTCTGCATGGCGACATCGCCGGTGGGCGCCGGGGCGCTCCGCTCCGGCCTGCCTGGCAGGCTGCTCGCCCCGATGTTCGCTGGCCGCTGGGTACGCTGCGCCCAGCTGCCGATACGCATGGCGGTCGCGCCGCTCATCGGCCGCGCCCACGACGCCGGCCTGCAGGTGCACGTCTGGACGGTAAACGAGCGGGATCTCATGGCCTCGCTGCTCGATCTCGGGGTAGACGGAATCATGACCGATAAGACCGAACTGCTGCGCGATGTCCTGATAGAGCGCGGCCAGTGGCACCCGCGCGAGTGAGCCGCAGTCACAACCATCGCTGCGGTCGCTCCCGCATCAACGCAGGCCGTGCGACCTGCGCGCCGGATCCGATCCGCTGCCCGCTGGCGCGGTTGGAAGGCTTGGCTGAAGGGAATCTTGTAGGCGTCCGTGCCGTTGACAACTACGAACGCCGAGCGCCCGGAGGCAACGAGCATATGGCCGAACGCGCACTACGTGGCACCCGCCTGGGAGCCACAAGCTACGAGAACGACCGCAACACCGACCTGGCCCCCCGCCAGGAGGTCGCCTTCGACTGCCCGAAGGGCCATCGGTTCAGCGTGCCGTTCGCCGCGGAGGCCGAAGTGCCCTCGAAGTGGGAGTGCCGCATCTGTGGCGCGACCGCGACGACCGCGACGGGCGACCAGCCGACCGCCGCGAAGGCCAAGCCGCCCCGCAGCCACTGGGACATGCTGATGGAGCGGCGCACGATCTCCGACCTGGAGGAAGTGCTCGCGGAGCGGCTGGCGATCATCAGGGGTCAGCGCGGCGAGACCGCGCCAGCAGCCACGTCCTCCCGGCAGCGCAAGAGCGCCTAGCCGGTCACGCGACGCTGCGGATCGGACGGCGGCGCCGTCCGATCCGTCGTGCTATCCCCCACTGAGCGACCCGCACGAGCGCCTCGGCGACGACGGAGCGGCTCATCTTGCTCGTGCCGCGCGCGCGCTCGGTGAAGGTGATCGGCACCTCGCGGATCACCAGGCCCTGGTCGGCGGTGCGCAGCGTCAGGTCCACCTGGAAGCAGTATCCCTGTGACTCCACCTGGTCAAGGCCGATCGCCCGGAGCGTGTCAGCGCGGTAGGCGCGGAAGCCGGCGGTCGCGTCGTGCACGCCGATGCCGAGCATCATCCTGACGTAGACGTTGGCGCCCCTGGACAGGAACTCGCGGGACTTCGGCCAGTTCACGACCGTCCCGCCAGGCACGTACCTGGATCCGATTACCAGGTCGGCGCGGGGGGGCCCGGCGAGCGCGGCCAGCATCCTCGGCAGGTCTGCCGGGTCGTGCGATCCGTCGGCGTCGGCCTCGACGAGTACGCCGTAGCCGTTCTCGAGCCCCCAGGTGAACCCGGCGATGTAGGCGGTGCCGAGGCCCGACTTGCCCGCCCGGTGCAGCACGTGCACGAGCGGATCGGCCGCTGCCAGCTTGTCGGCGATCTCGCCGGTGCCGTCCGGGCTGTTGTCATCGACAACGAGGACGTGCGCGGCGGGAACCGCCGCCCTGACCCGGGCGAGAATCGGCTCGAGATTGTCGCGCTCGTTGTAGGTCGGGATGATGACGGCAACCGGACCCAGGTGGTCCGCCGGCGGCTCGGTGGGTGTCAATCGTTCCTGCCTCAGGATGGTCGGATACGTCGGGCATAGGCACAACGATCGCTGCCCGCCGGCGGGTTCCGGGCAGTCAAGGGATGCCGTGTCCCGGTCACCCGCAACCAGCAAGATCTGCGGGTAACCAGCCTAGTCAATCACGCGGCTGCGCGAGGAAGAGGCCCAGGCATCCTTCGGACCGAGGGACGTCCCGTCGGCAAGGGGTTCGTCCGTCGTTGTCTACTGGATGTCTGGGCCCCTTCCACATCCAACCCCGTAGTGCCCGGCGGGCACAATGCCACCGCCGGGCACGTGACTGGCACGAAGATACCCCCCCTGGCAGCGATGTCAACCTGCCCCTGGCCACCTCGCCGGCCCTCGCCGCCAGCGATGGGCGGGCCGGAACCAGTCTGTCGGGTCTTGTGCGGCGGCGATACGATTTCGTAGCACTCAAGGGTGCGGCGAGGGTCGGCCTGACGGATAACGGCGCAGGCCGCTGTCCGGAATCCCCTTTCAGCTGGAGGTTCGAGTTATGACGGATAGCACGGACACCGAGGTCTCCGAATCCCAGATCGCGGTCCACTGGCGGGAAGAGGAGTACATCCAGCCGCCCCCCCGGTTCGTCGCGCAGGCCAACGCCGCGGATCCGGCGATCTTGGACCGGTTCACCGAGGGCAAATTCCCGGGCTGCTTCGTCGAATACGCCGATCTTCTCACCTGGGATGAAAGATGGCACACGACGCTCGACACGTCGAATCCTCCTTTCTGGAAGTGGTTCGTCGGCGGCAAGCTGAATGCGTCCTATAACTGCGTTGACCGGCATGCTCAGGCGAAACCCGACAAGACTGCTATCGTCTGGGTGCCCGAGCTCGAGTCAGACGAGCATGTCCACATCAGTTATGGCGAGCTACACCGCCGGGTGAACGAGTTCGCGGCCGTCCTGCGCGACTTCGCCGGGCTGCAGGCCGGCGACCGGGTCACGCTACACATGCCTATGGTGGCCGAGCTTCCGGTCACCATGCTGGCCTGCGCCAGGCTCGGCGTGATCCACTCTGAGGTCTTCGGCGGCTTCAGCGGCCACGCCTGCGGTACCAGGATCGCCGACTCGGGCAGCAGGGTCCTGATCACGATGGACGGCTACTACCGGGCCGGTGATCTGACCGACCACAAGGTCAAGGCGAACGAGGCGCTCGAGGAGGCGGCCAGGCAGGGCCAGGAAGTGGACAAGGTGCTCGTCTGGCGGCGCCACGCGGGACAGTACGCCTCGTCGACGCCGATGGCCCCAGGCCGGGACTTCTTCGTGGACGAGCTGCTCGCCCAGCACGCCGGCGCGGTCGTCGAACCGGTGTCCATGCCGGCCGAGGCCCCGCTGTTCCTCATGTACACCAGCGGCACCACGGGCCGCCCCAAGGGCTGCCAGCACAGCACGGGCGGCTACCTGGCGTACGTCGCCGGCACGTCCAAGTACTACCAGGACATCCACCCGGACGACATGTACTGGTGCATGGCCGACATCGGCTGGATCACCGGCCACTCCTATATCGTCTACGGGCCGCTGGCGCTGGGCACCACGACGGTGATCTACGAGGGCGTACCGAACTACCCCGACGGCGGCCGCCCGTGGCGGATCGCCGAGAAGCTGGGGGTCAACATCTTCCACACCTCGCCGACAGCCATCCGGATGCTCCGCAAGGTGGGTCCCGAGGAGCCGAAGAAATACGACTACCACTTCAAGCACATGACCACGGTGGGCGAGCCGATCGAGCCAGAGGTGTGGCGCTGGTACCACTCCGAGGTCGGCAAGGGCGAGGCGGTGATCGTCGACACCTGGTGGCAGACCGAGAATGGCGGGTTCCTCGGCAGCACGCTGCCGGCACTGCAGCCGATGAAGCCTGGGAGCTGCGGGCCGGGCGTGCTCGGCGTCTACCCGGTGATCTACGACGAGGATGGCAACCAGGTGCCTGCGGGGAGCAACCGGGCCGGCAACATCTGCATTAGGAACCCGTGGCCGGGAATCTTCCAGACCATCTGGGGTGATCCTGAACGCTTCATCGACACCTATTACCGCAAGTACAACAAGGATCCGGATAGCAAGGACTGGCACGACTGGCCGTACTTCGCCAACGACGGCGCCGTCCAGGCCGCGGACGGCTACTTCCGCATCCTCGGTCGGGTCGACGACGTGATCAACGTGGCCGGCCACCGGCTCGGCACCAAGGAACTCGAATCCGCCGCGCTCACCGTGCCCGAGATAGCCGAGGCCGCCGCGGTGCCGGTGATGGACGACATCAGGGGCCGGATCGTGGAGATGTACGTGTCGCTCAAGCCTGGCGTCTCCGCCGACGGCATGCCGGAGAAGGTGACTAAGGCGATCGAGGTCGAGATCGGCAAGATCGCCCGGCCGAAGAACGTCTGGATCGTCGCCGACATGCCCAAGACCAGGTCAGGCAAGATCATGCGCCGGGTGATCGCCTCGGTCTCCAACTTCGCCGACATCGGTGACGTGACCACGCTGGCCAACCCGGAGGTCGTCGAGGCGATCCGCCATCACGTGCAGAGCACCAAGGTGGCCAAGGGCGAGCTTCCGCGCGAGCTGAGCGAGGCTGAGTACGAGGAGATCGCCAAGTACGGCGCCGCGGAGTAGCCGCGGGGACGG
>WNFI01256793.1_pt1 | contig 24219 bp, 24 predicted proteins | sample 5400471 | NCBI WGS metagenome assembly WNFI01 (sample SAMN13153348, study PRJNA577476) | soil metagenome | isolation source: 100 cm saprolite on Douglas fir-dominated hillslope | place: USA:California | collected 2013-09-17 | reverse complement strand
GTGGGGCGGAGCCCTCGTCAACCCCCAGATGCCGGAGGAAAACCAGATGCTGAAAGGCCGCTCCCTCGCCGCGTCGCTGGCCCTCGCCATCGCGGGCGGCCTGCTCGCCGCATCGATCGCGTCCGCGAACCCCGTCCTGATGCCGACGGTGACCAAGGAGATCGCCAGCCAGAAGGCGATCGTCGCGGCCCACCAGGCGATCAACCCCCCCGCCCCGCCCTGCCCCGAGACGGGCATGCTGCCCGCACCGTTCTCCAACTGCGGGCTGCCTGAGGCGCCCGCGACGACGCTGCCCTACCCGACCAACATGGCCTACTGGGGCGGGCACGTCCAGACAGTCCCGAAGGTGTACGTCGTGTACTTCGGCTGGGGCGAGCCGGGCGCGTTCCCGGCCGGCAGCAAATGCAAATCGGAGAAGATCCTCGAGGGCGCGCTGAAAGCGGCACTGAGCTGCGATCCGGCCGGCGCAGGCAAGCGCATGGCCGACTTCGTGCAGCAGATGGGCGGCACCGAATGGGCCAAGGTCAGCACGCAGTTCTTCCAGACGGGCACGAGCGGAGCAGAAGAACACATCACCAACCCGAGCGACGTGCTCGCCGGCCTGTGGGCGGACAACACCGCGCCGGCCGACCTCTCGAAGACCTCCGCGGAAAACGAACCTGGCACGGGCAACACCTACAGCGACCTCGCCGCCGAGGCGGCGCGCGCGGCGAGGCACTTCCGCGTGAAGGATCTCGCCAACGCCGACTTCGTGATCGCCCAGCCGCAGAGCTTCAGCGATCCGAACGCCAACGCCAGCGGCTACTGCGCCTTCCACGACTACACCGAGCCGGGCCTGGAGGGGGGCATCTACAACGGCATCACACCCGGCATCTCCTACACGAACATGCCCTACGTGCTGGAGATCAACAGCGAAGGCGTCAACCTTTGCGGTGAAAACGCCGTCAACGCCGGCCCGGAAGGCAAGCTCGACGGCGAGTCGATCGTGCTCGGACACGAGATCGAGGAGACGATCACCGATCCGGGCGCCGAGGACATCGTCGGCAGCGGGATCGAAGCGAGCAAGCTCGGCGGCTGGTACGACACGCTCGACGCCAATGAGAACGGCGACAAGTGCGCCTGGGTCGGAGAGCCCTTGACCGGTCCCGTGCCCGGCGGGCCGCAGGTGCTGCCGATTCCCGGCGCGATGGGCGACATCACGGGCAACGCGGGCAAGACGTTCGCCGTGCAGTCACTGTGGAGCAACGAAGCGGCCGGCGGCACCGGCTACTGCGCCGGCGCGGGGACGGACCTGCCCGGCGCCTAGCGATAGCTGCGTCACTTCAGCGAGGTCCAGCTGTAGTCCCACTCGCCGACGTCCCACAAATCGCCGACGCCGTTCACCCGGCTGCCCTCGATGTTCGCCTGCTTGTCCCAGTCGAACGGAACCGCCGCAGCGTTTTCGACGATTTCTTCATCGACCTTCGCCCAGGCGCGGGCGCGGGCAGCCTGACCGGTCACCGATTCGGCGGCTGTGGCGGCTGCATTGATCGCCGGGAGGTTGGTCTGACTCCAGTTGGCGTTGCCCGTCTCGTTGATGAACTTGCCGTTGAACGTGATGTTGAGCACTGCCTGACCGTCGGCGAAGTCGGCGATCCAGCCGACCGACGGACAGACGTCGATCTGTTCTTTCGGGACGTTGCAGTACTTCGCGTACATCGTCGCCGTTTCCACCAGCGTGAACTTCGTGTTGAAGCCCAGGTTCTTCAGCGTCTGGTTGACGATTTCCGCATCCTGTTCGGCCGGGTTGCCCTTCGCGGCCACGATCGACAGGGTTTCACCACCGGTGTACTTACCCGACGGATAACCGGCCAGCTTCATGTACTTCTCGGCCACCGCTTTGCTGCCTTCGGGATGTTCGTTGAAGTCGAACCTCGGGCCCTTCGGCCCACCGGCCTGCTCGAACCCGGGAACACCGGGATACAGGAAGTGCGTAGCGACGTTCGCGACCAGGGCGCCGCCCCGCGCCCTGATCATCGCCTCGCGATCCAGCGCGGCCGAGAAGGCCTTGCGCAGGTTGACGTTCTTGAACGGCCCGTGCGAGTTGTTGACGCCGATGTAGTGCGACCCCGCGCCGGGTGAGATCTCCAGCTGGTCCTTGTGCGATTCGTCCGCCAGGCGGACGTTGGACTGGGCCGGCGCTTCGTTCTCGACGATGTTCGTGCCTTCGAGCACCTGCTTGCCTATCACCGAGTTGGTGCCGCCGATCTTGATCTGGATCTGATCCAGGTAGGCCGGCCGGATGTCACTCGAGGCCGTCCAGTTCGGGTTGCGCACCAGCGTCGCCGACTTGCCCGGGAAATAACCGACGCCCAGTACCTTGCCCGCGCTGTCGTTCTTGAGCATGTACGGCCCGGTGGCGACCTCGTAGGAACCGTAGTTGGAGGGCTTGCTGCGGTCGTGAGGAGCGGCATATTCCTCCGGCACCGGAGCGCTCAGCGGGAGCACCAGCGCGTTCGCCACGATCTGCGCCTTTGGTTCGGTGAGTTTGAAGACGATCGTATGCTTGTCCGGCGTCGTGATGCCCTTGATCGGGCCGCCCGTCGCCTTCGGCACGCCTTCGACGGCATCGAAGTACGTGTGCAGGTAAGGATTGGCCACGTTTGGGTTGGCGCCACGCTCGATCGCGTAGGCGACGTCTTCGGAGGTCACTTCACGATTCACCGGCGGCGAGAACCTGACGCCTTTTCGCAACGTCACCGTGATCGTCTTGCTGTCGGAGGAGATTTCCGGCCGCCCCGCGGCCACATCAGGACTCGGTTCGGTCTCCGTGTTCGGCTTGAACGAGTAGAGGGGACGCTGCGTCGCGTACACGACCTCGTAGTCGATCGCGTAGTAGGCGATGCCGGGATCGAGGTGTTCGAAATCCGTTTCGGCGAGCACCTGGAGAACGCCGCCCTTCCTGCCGCCGGTGAGCGGCTCGGTGAGCGGGCTCTTGAAGCCACCCGAGCTGAGCGCCGCGCTTGCCCCGCCTGCGCTCTGGCTCGCCGGGGAGCCCGTCCCCGAGCTGCTCGGGCCGCAGGCCGCGATGCCGAGGGTCGTCGCCGCCACGAGGATGCCCGGCGCCGCTGCGGCCGCTCTCATCTAAGGGCCCTCGCTTCGCTCGTCCAGGTCACGGTCGGAATGCCGCGCCGGACGAGCACTTCGCGGCGCATGTGCGCGGGATGCCCTCCTGCCGGCGGGCCTTCTTCGCTGAGTGGACCGTGCAGGCGTCCGCCGACTGCCCGGCACGGCGGACACGAGCCTTCGGTCGCGCTCGCGGTCAGCCCGCCCAGCGAAGCGTCGGTGGGCGGCTGAGACCGGCTCGGCCCGGTTCTGCCGATCGCCACGACGATCACGACCATGACCGCGGCAAGCCCGAGGGCACTCGGACCGAGCCGTGACCGCCACCATCGTCCGAGGCCGCCGATCGCGAGCGACCGCCTCGCGTGACCACGCGCCGTGACACTGTCGGCAAGCTGGCGCTCGAGCTCTTCGAAGGCGCTCATGAGGCCTCCGCCAGCCGGCTTCTGAGCCGCTCGAGGCCACGGTGGACGCGCTGGCGGACGACCGCCTCCGAACACCGCAGGTCCCCCGCGATCTCGGCGTAGGACTGTTCGTCGAGGACCCGTGCGCGAACCGCACGCTCCTGCCCCTCGGGCAGCTCGGCCAGGAGCGCCTGCATCCTCGCCTCGCCGCCCAGCGAGGCGAGCTCCTCGACCCGCACGAGATCCTCGTCGTCGAGGGTCAGGCGCCGGTGGCCGAGCTCGCGGCGCGCACGAGCCTCGACCCGTCCGCGCCGGAAGCTCGTGTGCAGCTTGTGCTCCGCGATCCCGAACAGCCAGGCCGGTGCCGATCCGCGCGAGGGGTCGAAGTCGCCGAGTGCCACGACGACGGCGGCGAAGGTCTCAGCGGTCAGGTCGAAGGCTGCCTCGCGGGATCCCACCCGGCGCAGGTGGAAGCGCGTGACGACGGGAAGCCAGCGCCGGTAGAAGTGCTCGAACGCGGCTGAGTCCCCCGCTGCAGCTGCCACCAGCAGGACGCCGTCGTCGACATCGTCGTGCGTGCCCACACCGCTTCCTTCGCTCGAGGTCTCATCTTGTGACATCGGGACCGCCGCCTCGCATCGCGCCTGGCGGCATCGCCGCGAGCACCCCCAGCGCAGCGCGAGCCGTGCGGCCCGCCCTCGCGCAGCCGCCTCTCGAGCTTGTCGAGCGTGGCCACCCGATCGGTCCCGCCGAGCCCGTCGAGCACTCGCCGCAGCTCGGCCACCGCGGTCGCGGCCTCGCCGCCCAGCGCCCGCCGCAGACGCATATGGCCGCGCAGCCACAGGCCGGCGACGGCGCTCGCGAGCAGCACCGCCACGCCGAGCCCGAGCTCGACCCAGGGGCCGGCGCCCCCCGCGTCCGGCCGCGCGGCTGCGATCACGCCCGCGCCGGCCGCGAGCCGCACCGGGCCCGCTGCGCCACCCGTGGCACCGCCGAGGATCTCACTCTTTTTCTTCGCTGCGGCGGCGGCCCCGGGCAGCGTGATCGGAGCCGCCGGGGTCGGGTCGAACGAGACCCAGCCGATGCCGGCGAAGAACACTTCAACCCACGAATGCGCGTCCCGCGCGCGGAGCTTCCATGTCGCGGAGACGGGGTCGTAAACGGTCGGTTTGAAGCCTGCGGCCACCCGTGCGGGAATTCCGTCCATCCGCAGCATCAGCGTCATCGCACCGGAGAACTGCTGGCAGTAGCCGCGCCGCTGTTCGAACAGGAACGCCTCCAGCGGGTACCTGCCGAGCGGCACGTGTTCGTCATAGCGGTAGTTGGCCAGAAGGTAGTCCTTGATGCGCTCGGCGATGTCGTAATCGGCGCTCGCCCCTCTGGCCAGGCTGCGAGCGAGCGCGAACATCGGTCCGTACGGCGAGCCCTGGACGCGCGCTGCAGCCGCGGTGGCGAGCGCTCGCCCTGGCGCCGAGGGCCCGACCAGGCCGCCGGCGGGGACCGGTGCGCGAGCCTCTGCCGCGAAGCGCGGCTGGATCAGCGCCGAGGCGCCGCGCGGGGGCAGCGCGAAACGCGCATAGGGCAGGTAGGCACGGGGGAAGCGCCGTGGCGCGCGTCGCAGCTGTGCGACGGACGGGCGGGGCCGGTAGGAGGTGACCTCGTAGCTGCCGCCGGTGAGCACCGCAGCGGCGGCCAGCGTGCCGTCCGATTCGCGTGCCACGAGCGGCGCGCCGCTGATCCATCGCAGCGTGAGCGGAACGCCGTCGCCGCCGAGCAACAGCCGCGAGCGGAGGCCCGCAACCGTGACGATCTCTTGCGAGAGCCAGCGGCGATTCGGCCGGCCGCCGAGATCGATGCGCGCGTTCCCGGCGGCCGCGTCCGAGCGCAGGAACCGCAGCCCGTCGAAGCGGTCCAGTGAGGTCACCCGCAGCAGCCCCGGATGGGCCGCGGCGACGGTCAGCATCGGCGCGTCCGTGCGCGCCCAGGTGATCGGTCCGTAGCGCTGGTCCCACTGGAAGCTCGCCTCCGCCGAGGTCGCCGCGGCGGTTTCGCGGAAGCCGATCCAGGCACTCGAGGAGCTGAGCGCGGGCCGCAGCGCGAGAGCGACCAGGGCCGGCACGATCAGCCACCGCGCGGCGCGCAGCGCTCCCCCCTGCCCGCCCCTCGGCGCCCACAGCCAGAACGCGATCAGGAACAGGAGCACCAGCCCCCGCAGGCCCGGCTCGGACTGGGGCGTGTTGGCGGCACCCGTCAGGAACAGCCCCACGAGCATCGCCGCCGCCGCGGTACGCCGCACCCTCCCACCGGTGGTTCCCGGCCAGAAGCACAGCGCACCCGCCGCGATCAGCACGAACGGCACGACGAGCAGGACCGCGAGCCGGGACCATCTCGCGCCCCCGCGGTAGGGCCACAGCCAGGCCCCGAGCCCGTCGACGCCGTCGCCGACGTGCCGCACGAGCCGCCCCCAGCCCGAGGGCGCGAGCAGGTGCGCCGGCACGCCGAGGGCGAGCAGGCTGAGCAGCAGCGTCGCCACCACCGCGACGGGCCTGGCAGCGGCGGGCAGCGCAGGCCGCCCGTCGGCGCGTCCCGCGGCGAGGGTCGCGCAGCCGGCGGTGGCGATCGCGGCGAGCGCGAGCAGGCGTGCGGCAGGCGGGTGGAGCAGCAGTTCGCCGTAGGCGAACGAGGCGAACGCGGCGAGCGCGAAGAAGGCAAGGGCGCGGAGCGCCAGGCTGTCGGTCACGCGCCGGGCGGGCACCGCCGTCCGTACCGGCTGCGCGCCTGCCGCGAACGAGTTCACGCTGCCCTCGCCGCCCGTCCGGAGGACTGGACGGTGCAGCCCGCGACCTCGAAAAGAGCCGCCCGGTCGCCCCGGGGCAGCGGCGAGACCGTGCAGCACACGACCGCGCGGCCGGCCTCGCCGAGCTCCGGCCGGCGCGCGCCGACCCAGATCACGGCGCGCGCCCGTTCCACGACCGCCCAGTTGGGCCGCACCCCCGCGGCGACCGTCGCGAGGCGCGCATGGAGGTACGGCCACGAGGCCAGGTCGGGCCTGATCGCGTGCGCCTGGAGCGCTCCGGGCAGCAGCAGCGAGCAGCCACCGAGCCCGGCGATGCCCACGCACAGCGAACAGGCCGCCCGCACCGCCATGTCGAGCGCCTGCACGCTCGCCGGCGACGCGGCGTCGAGCACGATCATGAACGGCATGTCGGTGGCATCCCGCTCGGCGCGGCGTTCGACCAGCTGCCCGACGCGGGCCACGGTGAGCCAGTGGATGCGAGAAGCCGAGGCGCCGGGCCGGTAGGGCCGCAGCCCCTCGACGTCCGGGCCGTCGTCGAGCAGCGCGCGGGTGCGGCCGAGCCCGAGCGCCCGATCGAGCTGCTCGCGGCGGATCGGCTCGACGCGCGGCAGCACGAGCAGCCGGCAGGGCGCCGAGTGCAGCTCGCGGCGGCCGATTCCGAACGGGTCGCCGAAGCGCACCGTCGCGGGGCCGATCGCGTGTTCGCCGCGACGGGCCGGACGCAACGACAGCTCCTGGCTCACGCCCCGGAACGACACGGCCCGCCACTCGCTGCCAGCGAGCGGCTGCAGCTCGCCGTGGCTGATCGCGAACGGCCACCCGCCGGCGCGCACCGTCAGGAGGACCGGGTGGCCCTCTTCGACGTCCGCCGCCGCGAGCTCGAACGCCACGGCGCTGCGATGCGAAGCGATGCGCACGCTCGCCTCCGCTCCCACGGCGAGCAGGATCAGCGCGATGCCCGGCACATACAGCGGGGACACGGCGAAGGCGCCCGCCAGCACGGTCAGCCCAACGCCCAGCGCCGCGATGCGCGACGCCCGGCTCACAGCGCCGAGACCGAGGCCAGCGCCGACTGCACGATCTCGACGCGTGCCGTGTCGGGCACGCCCGGGGCGAGCAGCAGGCGATGAGCGAGCACCGAGGGCGCGAGCGTCTGTACGTCGTCGGGCAGGACGTGATCGCGTCCATCGAGCGAGGCCTCGACGGCGGCTGCCCGCAGCAGCATCAGGCCGGCGCGAGGGCTGCCCCCGAGCTCGGTGCGCGCGTCGCGGCGCGTGTGGTCCAGAAGCGCCACGACGTACCGGCGCAGCGCCTCGCTGGCATGGACGCGCGCGATCGCATCCTGGACAGCAACCACCTCGGCGGTGGTGCTGACCGGCGAGAGCTCCAGCACGCGGTCGCCCGCGACGTGATCGGCGAGCATCGCCGCCTCCTCGGCAGCGGAGGGATAGCCGAGCGAGAGCCGCACCATGAAGCGGTCGAGCTGTGCCTGCGGCAGCGCGTAGGTGCCCTCGAACTCGACCGGGTTCTGCGTGGCGAGCACGAGGAACGGTCGTGCCAGCTCGTGGGTCGTGCCATCGACCGTCACGCGGCGCTCCTGCATGCACTCGAGCAGCCCCGACTGCGTCTTGGCCGAGGCCCGGTTGATCTCGTCGACCAGCACGACGTTGGCGAACACGGGCCCCGGGCGGAACTCGAAGCGCCCATCGCGCTGGTTGAAGACGTTGGCCCCGACGAGATCGGCCGGGAGCATGTCCGATGTGCACTGCACGCGGGCGACGTCTGCCTCGAGCGACGCGGCCAAGGCCCGCGCGAGCGCCGTCTTGCCGACACCCGGGTAGTCCTCGATCAACACGTGACCTCCCGCCAGCAACGCGACGAGCAGCTCCCGCGTGACGCGCTCGGGCACTCTCACGCCCCGCGCGATGTTCGCCGCCACCCTCGAACCGAAGGCACCCACCTCAGCTGGGCCCAGCTGGTCGACTGCTCCCATCGCCCAGACGATGCTACGACTCGGATGCCCAAGGCGGCGCACCACCGGCCGCCTAGATGGCTCGCGGCACCTGCTGGGTGATGCAGTGGATGTTGCCCCCGCCGAGCAGGATCTCGCGGCCCGCCACTCCGATGACCTCGCGCCCCGGAAAGCACCTCCCCAGGATCTCGGCGGCGTGCTCGTCGCGGGACGGGTCGAGCAGCGGGTACACGACCCGCCCGTTGGCTGGATAGAAGTTCACATAGGAGGCCGCCATCGGGTCGCCGGAGCAGCGCGGGATGGTGCCCTCCATGCGTTGCACGCCGGCCGCCTCTGATGCCTCGATCGACAGCGGCCCCGGGGCGTCGATCGTGATCACCTCCAGCGACCGGCCGGCCGCGTCGGTCGCGAGCTCGAGGCGGCGGCGCGCGTCGGCGCAGACCTCATGTAGCTCCCCTTCGCGGTCATCGGTGTCGGTCAGCAGCACGGCGCCCGGCGCGACGAAGCAGGCGAGGTTGTCGACGTGCCCGTCGGTCTCGTCGCCGGGAAGACCAAGGCCGAGCCAGATCACCTTGCTCGCCCCCAGGTACTCGCAGAGCAGCCGCTCGATCTGCTCGCGAGACAGCTCAGGGTTGCGGTTGGGGTTCAGCAGGCACTCTTCGGTCGTCAGGACCGTGCCCTGGCCGTCGACGTGAATCGAGCCGCCCTCGAGCACGAGCGGCGCGCGGTAGCGACCTGCCCCTTCGACCTCGAGCACGCCGGCGGCAGCGGCTTCGTCGAGCTCCCAGTGGCGGTAGAGGCCTCCCCAGGCGTTGAAGCGCCAGTCGACGCCGCGCAGTCCGCCGGCGCCGTCGACGACGAACGTGGGGCCGATGTCGCGCATCCAGGCGTCGTCGCTCGGGAGCTCGACCAAGCGCACCGATGCGGGCAGCAGTTCGCGTGCGCGCTCGAGATGCGCCGCCGCTGCGGCCACCGTCACGGGCTCGGCCGCGGCGATCGCCGCCGCCACCTCGGCGAACGCTCGCTGAGCAGGCTCGGCGAGCTCACGCCAGTTGTCGTGCCGGTGCGGCCAGGCCATCCAACACCCCGCATGGGCCTCCCACTCCGCGGGCATGCGGAAACCGTCCGCGGCGGGCGTCGAGTCGAGGGGGTCCGTCATGGCCAGATGATCACAGAAGGTCCTACAGTCACCCCATGACCGAGACGATCCGCCTGATCGCCGCCGAGGGAGTGCTCGAATCCCCGGCGAGAACCCGCCCTCCTGAGCGCGCGGCGCTGCGAGTGGCGGCGGTCCAGCATCGCTGGCACCCCGACCCGGAGGAGCACGAGGAGGCGCTTGCAGCCGGGATCCGGCTCGCGGCTTCCCATGGGGCGGCGCTCGTGTGCCTGCAGGAGCTGACGCTCTCACCGTACTTCGCGGTCGACCCGGCCGGACCGGGACCGGGGGCCGCGGAGCCGGAGCAGCTGCCCGGCGGGCCCACCTATCGCTTCGCGGCCCGGATGGCCGCCGAGACCGGCGCGCATGTGCACGCCTCGCTGTACGAGCGCGCAGACGACGAAGACGGCCTCGGCTACAACACCGCGATCGTCGTGGCGCCGAGCGGCGAGCTCGTGGGCCGCACGCGCAAGCTGCACATACCGGTCACGGCCGGCTATCACGAGGACCGCTACTTCCGGCCCGGCCCGGCCGGAGCGGACGCCTTCACCCCGATCTCGCTCGGCGGGGCGCAGGTCGGCCTGCCAACGTGCTGGGACCAGTGGTTCCCCGAGCTTGCACGCGCCTACAGCCTTCGCGGGGCCGACGTGCTCGTGTACCCGACCGCGATCGGGTCCGAGCCGGATCACCCGGATTTCGACACCGAGCCGCTGTGGGAGCGGGTGATCGTCGGCAACGCGATCGCCAACGGCACCTTCATGGTCGTCGTCAACCGCATCGGCGACGAGCCCCCGCTGCGGTTCTACGGCTCCTCCTTCATCTGCGACCCGTACGGGCGGATCCTCGCGCAGGCCCCACGCGATCAGCCCGCGGTGCTGATCGCCGACCTCGACCTCGACCAGCGTCGCGACTGGCTCGAGCTGTTCCCGTTCCTCACGACGCGCCGCCCAGACGCTTATCAGCCGCTGCTCAGCTCGGGCTCTCCATAACGACCCCGAGCTCGGCAAGGCGCTCGACACCGCCGTCGGTGACGTGGATCACGTGACGAGCCCCGTGGAGCCGCAACAGGCTCGCCGCGGTCGCCGCGCGCGCGCCGCCCCCGCACATCACTGCGATCGGCCGCTCGGCATCGAGTGCGGAGGGCACCCCGTCGAGGTCGTGCCATGGCACCCACGTCGAGCCCGGCACGTGGCCGCGATCCCACTCGTGGTGCTCGCGGACGTCGAGCAGCTGCAGGTCGCCGTCCCGGGGCAGGCGCCTCGCGAGCTCGTCGGCCGAGACGCGCTCGGTGTGCTGAGCACGGTGGCCTTCCGAGCGCCAGTTCGTCATTCCGCCCGCGAGCAGTCCTGCGACGTTGCGCACGCCCACCGCCAGGGCGAGACGGCAGGCGCGGCGCCCGTCGGCGTCGTCGCGGCCGATGAACACGACCTCCCGCTCCGGGTCCGCGAGCCACGCGAGCTTGGACCCGAAGCCGGGCCGCAGTGACGGGATGCAGATCGTGCCCGCGATGTGGGCGTCGTCGAACTGCAGTTCGGTTCTGACGTCGACGAGCAGCGCCCCCTCGTCGCGCTTGAGCTCGACCTGGCGCGCGTACAGCGCCTGCGCCTCGACGCCTGTCGTGACCAGCGCCCCGCGGTTGAGGGCGACGATGTTCGCGAAGGTCGGCGGCTGGGGGCCGAGCTTGGCGATCGCCTGCTCGACGAAGCGCTCCTCGTCGTCGATCGCGAGCGTCGGGTTGTGGCGGCGCTCGTACCCGATCGTCGATGAGACCTTCATGCTCATCCCGGCGCCGCCGCACATCGAGCCACCGAGGTGCGCGGGCCAGACCTCGCATTCGTCGGGCAGCGCCAGAAGATCGCGGATCGAGCGGAAGATCTGCCGTGCGCCTTCGGAGCGCTCGACGGCGAGATCGGTCCGCGCGACGTCGCCGACGAACAGGCTGTCGCCGCTCAGCAGCGCCCACGGCTCCGGCCCGCGTTCGGTATCGATCAGCAGGAATGCCGTGTGCTCGGGGCGGTGCCCGGGCGTGTGAACGGCACGCACGAGCAGCGAGCCGAGCCGCAGCTCCCAGCCGTTCTCGAAGGGCTCGCAAGCGTAGTCGGGCGCGGCGAGCCGGTGGACGTGTATCTGCGCTCCCGTCGCGGCGACGAGGCGGCCGTGGCCGGAGACGTGGTCGGCGTGGTTGTGCGTCTCGAGAACGTGCGTGATCGTCACGCCGCGGTAGCGAGCCAGCTCGAGGTACTCGTCGATCTCGAAGCGCGGGTCCACGACCGCCGCCACGCCCGCGTGCTCGTCGCCGATCAGGTAGGAGGCGCAGCCGAGGTCGTCGTGGGTGATCTGGCGGAACAGCATCGCCAGGAGAGGATGGCAGTGCTCAGCGGCGCGGCTCGTCCGGGAGCCTCGGCGCGCGGCGGCGAACGCTGCCCGCGGGCATGCGGCGATCCTCGCGACGCTGACTCGGCGTCCGGCGACTGTCGATCAGGAGCGCGAACGTCGGGCAGGCCTCGGCCGCGAGCTCCGCGGCGGCGACGAGCTCCGCCGGCACCGGCTTGCCGTCGACGATCGGGTAGCCCCACTCGTCGAGCGCGATCAGCTCGGGCAAGAGCTCCGCGCACATGCCGTGCGCCTCGCAGGCGATCGGGTTCACGCGGATGTGCTTGCTCAACCGGCCATCCGCTCCAGTCGCGCGGCCGGGTCGGGCAGGGGAAGGGCCGGATCGACTCCGCAGGCATCACAGCGACCGTGGCGGGCGTGATCGGAGAACTCCTCGGCGAACACCTGCAATGCGCTCGCGATGAAGCGCAGGGTCCCATCGGGGTGCCGGCAGGCGCCGCGCCCGCGGATCACCGAGGCAAGCCGCATGGCCTCCCGGGCTCCGTTCTGCTCGCCGCCCCACGCAAGCCCTTCCAGTCGCTCGGCGACCGCAGGCAGGCGCTCTCTCCCAGCAGCATCACGACACCTGCGCCCGTCGAGGCCTGGCGCGGCACCAGCCAGCCGTCGTCGAGCGTCATCGCATCGACCTCGGTGCGGTCTATCCAGGTGCCCGCGTAGCCGCCCACGAGCACCGCACGGATCGGCTCGAGCCGCCCGCCGGCGGCGTCGATCAGCGAGCGCAGCGTCGCGCCGTGCTCGATCTCGTAGACGCCGGGATAAGCGACGGGCCCGCCGAGCGTGACGAGCATCGAGCCGGGGTGTGCAGGTGTGCCAAGGGAGCGAAACCAGGCGGCCCCGTGCCGGGCGATCAGCGCGACGTGAGCGAAGGTCTCGGCGTTGCTCAGCAGCGTCGGCCTGCCCGCGACTCCACGCTCGAAGATCATCGGCGGCGTGAACGTCGGCTTCGCGGCGGCTCCGTTGAGGTAGCCGACCAGAGCCGACTCCTGACCCGCGACGTAGCCGTCCGGCACGGCTCTGAGGCTGAGCGACACCTCCGCAGGCAGCCCGCGCCGTTCTGCGATCGCCTGGCGCGCCGCTTGCAGCGCCGGCGAATCGTCCTCCCCGATGCACAGGATCACCGTGCCGGCCGACACCGCCCGCGCTGCGGCGACGGCCCCGTCCAGCACGAGGTGGGGAGCGGTGCACAGCAGCGTCTCGTCCTTCGCGCTCGCGGGCTCTCCCTCGGTCGCGTTGACGACGACGGTCCGCCCGCGTCCCCGTGCCGCGGCGACGGCGTGGAGCTTCAGCGCGGTGGGAAAGCCCGCGCCGCCGCGTCCGTGCAGTCCGGCGCGTTCGATCTCGTCGACGAGCTCGCCGGGGCGTCCGCGCTGCGGGCGCCCCAGTACGGGCAGCGGCCCGTGGATCGATAGGTGCGTCGCGAGCGCCACGGGCCGCTCGTGCTCGACGCCTGCCAGCAACCGCGGCAAGCCCGGGGCACCGGTCGCTTCCGTCACCGCGAATCCTTTCGGCCCGACTTCCGGGCCTTCGCCTTGCCCAGCAGCGAGCTCGGCGTTCCCGAGCGGCGCGCCCATTCCGAGCCGAGTGGCCCTGCGGGAAGCCACACGACGAGGAACAGCGCGAAGCCCGCGGTGCTCGCCAGCGCGACGCCGCGCACCCGCAGGGCCTCGGGCCGCGCGGAGGCGACCCGCGCGATCACGCTGATCACGACCACCACCAGGCAGCCGATGCTGAGGGCCATCAACCACGCGTCCTTGACGTCGCTGCCCGTGCCGAAGCCGTGCAGCAGGGCCACCGGCCAGGAGGCATAGGAGAGCCAGTGCACGGCGCGCCAGGCACGATGCCCGACGCGCCTGCGCGCGAGGCTCGTGATCGTCACAGCGAGCAGCAGATCGAAGGAGACCGCGCCGAGCCCCAGCCAGAACGGCCGGTAGGAACCGACGAACGGAATCACCGCGTCGAGCAGCCCGATCGGGGCGAAGCTGTCGAGCACCGAGGTGAGGATGTGGAGCGCCAGGAACACGATCGTCAGCAGCGCGAGGTTGCGGTGCAGGCGATCGATCAAGAAGCGCGGCCAGCGCGTCGTGGCGTAGCGGCGGACGTCGATCACGCCGAGCGCGACGGTCACGGTCAAGAGCACCATCGCGACGGCGCCCGTCGAGCGCGTGAGGTACCAGTAGGCGCTCGGAGCAGATGCTGCGGCGAGCATCATCAGCTCCTCGCCCCCACCGGGCGGCCGGCATCGAAGGCGGGCCAGCCGGCGACCGTGTGCACGCCGCCGTCGAGATCTACGAGCCGCGCCGGCAGAGCACGCTGCGCGAGCCACGCGATCGCCTCGCCGTCGCGGAGCAGAGCGGTGGTGCTGGCGATGTTCGCGTCGGTGCAGTTGGCCGCCGCGACGCTCACGGTGCGCCAGCGGGTCACCGCCGGACGGCCGCTGACGGGATCGATGATGTGGTGCATCAGCTCGCCTTCGTGGCGCCAGCGCCTCGTGGTGGTGCTGGACGTGGCCAGACCGCCCGTTTCGATCGTGAGGCGCTGGCCGGGCGACTCGGCTCCGTCGCGGTGGTCGTCGGTGACATGGAGCAGCCATCCGCCGGGCGGCGGGCTGCCGCCGGTCGCGACGTCGCCGCCGAGTGCGACCAGCACGCCGTGGCCGAGCCCGCGATCGGCCGCCGCGCAGGCACGGTCCGCCGCCAGCGCTTTGGCGGTCGCGCCCAGGTCGAGCTTCGTCCCGGCCGGGATCCGCACAGTGCCATTCGTGCGGTCCACGTCGACGTCACGCCAGGCACCTCGGCGCCGCGCGAGCAGGCTCGGGCGCGGGCGGGTGGACGAGTCGGCGTCCGGGACCCGCACGGCCTCGAGCTCACGCTCGCTGCACATCAGCTCCCAGCTGCGGTCGTAGCCGGCCTGCTCGAGTGAGCCCCCAAGGCAGGGATCGAGGGCGCCGTCGCTCAGCGCAGCGCCGCGCAGGGCGACCTCGATTGCGTCCTGGAGCAACCGTGAGACCTCGAGCGGGCGCCCCGCTCTGGCGTTCAGCTTCGTCAGCTCCGAGTCGACCCGGAACCTGCTGCAGGCCCGATCGAAGGCGTCGAGCGTGCCCTTTACGGCGGCGATCGCCGGCTCGAGCTGCCAGGGCTCGACGACACGCACGATCGCGGTGCTGCCGAGAGCCTGCCAGCGGGCTGTCGGGAACGGCCTGGGCCTCACCGACGCCCGGCGCCCGGGTCGAGCTCGCCACGAACGTTCTCGCCGGCGGCGACTGAACGGCGACCCCTCAAACGCAGCGGGCGCTCTCGCCGCGCCAGCAGCCACTCGGCGCCGGCCCACACCCCGCAGGCGAAGAGCGCTATCAACCCGGCCAGCGCGAGGATCGCCAGACCAGGGGCCACGATCAGGCCGAACAGCGCCAGCGACGCGCCGATCGCGAGATCGATCACCGCCAGACGCCGCCGGCGGACCCGCGCGGCGGCCTCACGCCGCCTCTGCCGCGAGGCGAAGGTTGCGTCGAGGTGCTGCTGCTCGGAGGCCGTGATCTCCTCGGCGCCGATCGGAAGCCGGTTGCTGCTCACGCCGGGATCCTCCGGAAGAGGGTTCGAGGGAGCATCCGCATCGCGAACATCACCCACCGCAATCGAGCGGGCGCCCAGACGGTGTGAGCCCGGCGCCGCAGCCCACGGATCGTCTCCTTCGCGACCGCCTGAGCGGTTGTCGCGAGCGGCGCCTCGGGCAGGCCGGCGGTCATGCGCGTGCGCACGAAGCCGGGACGGACGACCATCACGTGGACGCCCTCGGCGGACAGCTCGTCGTCGAGGGCCTGGGCGAGCGCGTCGAGGCCTGCCTTCGAGGCGCAGTAGACGGCGTTGGCCGCCCGGGGGCGCTCGGCCGCGACCGAGGACAGCACGACGATCGTGCCGCTGCCCTGCTCTCGCAGCAGCCGCGCCGTCTCCATCAGCAGCGACCCGGCGCCGACGGTGTTCACGCGCAGCACCTCGATCGCGGCGGGTATGTCATCGGGCAGTCCGCCGCGTTCGCCGAGCACCCCGATCGCGAGGATCGCGACGTCGATCCCGCCGAGTATCTCGGCTGCACTGCGCAGCGCAGCAGCGTGGCCGAAGGTGCGAGCTGCGTCGACCATCACCGTCTCGACGCGCTCGGCGCCGGCTGCGAGCAGCGTCGCGCCGGCCCGGCCGAGCGCCGCTGCGTCTCGCCCGGCGAGGACGATCTCCCGTGCTCCCTCGCCCACGAGCTCGAATGCAATCGCCGTCGCGATCTCGGAGCTGCCACCGATGACAAGGACGCGCCGCGGCGTCTCACGCAGCGCAGCTGCAGCGGAGCGGCGCCTCATCGCGTCAGGCCCAGCCGTCGTGACAGGTCCGAGCGGAGCCGCTCGTGAGGGTCGACGCGGGCGCGGACCTCGAGGAAGCGGGGCAGCTCCGGGTACATCGCCGCGAGGCGCTCCGGGCTCATGCGGGCATCCTTCGCCAGGTATACCCGTCCGCCGGCCGACGCTACGAGCAGGTCGGCCCGGTCGAGCGCCGCGGCCAGGCCCGGAGCTCGCCCGGGAATGTCGATAGCCAGCGTCCAGCCCTCGATCGGAAAGGAGAGCAGCCCCGGGCCGGCGGGACCGAGGCGCTTGAGGGACGCGAGGTACATCGGCACATGCCGGGCGCGGAGCATCTCGAGCAGGGAGCGGAGCGTCGACTCCTCTCCGTCGGGTACGGCGAACTGGTACTGGATCAGGCCCCGGCGACCGTAGAGGCGGTTCCACCCTCCGACGCCGTCGAGCGGGAACAGCGCCGCCCCGGCGGACAGCGGCCGTTCGCGGGCGATCCGCGGCGCGCGGAGCCAGTGCAGTGCGTTGAAGGCACGCACGCTGGCGGGCCGAAGCAGCCCCGCGGGAAGCCTTCCGGCGAAACCGGTGCGGGCGGCGGCGAGGCCGAGCTGACCCGGGCCGGCGGCCTCATCGCCTTCACGCGAGCGGGTCACGACCGCGCGGCCGAAGTCCCGCCCCGGCGACATCAGGTCGAGCCAGGCGATGCCGTGAGTATGCGTCGCGGAGTCGAGCAGCTCGAGTGCGTCCTCGAGCCTGTCGAGCTTGTCGATGTCCGCCAGCGCGCAGGGACTGCGCAGCACGATCGTGCGGAGCGTCGCCGCGGTGATCACGCCCGTGAGCCCCATGCCGCCGAGGGTCGCCGCGAACAACTCGGGATCGTCATTCTCCGCGACCTCGTTCTCGCCTGCAGCGGGGGTGCAGAGCGCGAACGAGGGGACGTGCCGGGCGATGCTGCCCGCGTCGGGATGGTTCTTGCCGTGCACGTCCGCGGCGATCGCGCCGCCGACGGTGAGGTGTGCCGTACCCGGCACGACGGGAAGTGTGAGTCCGTGCGCGGCGAGCGTTTCGAGCAGCTCGGCGAAGGTCGTGCCGGCACCGACGCGGACCTCACCGGTTCGCGAGTCGATCGCTCCGACGCCACTGAACCCCGTCATGTCGAGCACCGTGCCGTCGCTGTTCTGCGCCGCATCGCCGTAGCTGCGCCCGGCACCTCTGGCGATCAGGCCGCGCACCGGCGCCTCGCCGGCCAGCAGCTCGGAGATCTGCCCGGAGCCGGCCGGCCGCAGCAGCGTCACGGGCGCCGGGTTGGTGCGTCCCCAGCCGCTCACGACGGCCCGCCGCACGGGCGCACGGGAAGGACGCTGGGCTGTGTCAACCAGCGACATAGGCCCCCGATATGAACAGGGCCACCCAGGCGGCGCTCATCGTCAGCAGGAAGCGGTCTGCGAAGACGAGCTCCTCGGGGGCTTCACCGGCACCCTTCTCGATCAGCAGCGCGTAGCGAAGCAGCCACAGCACGAATGGGATCACGGTCAGCTCATACCACGAGATCCGCGCCTGATGGGAGCGCTGGAAGGCCCACAGGCAGTAAGCCGTCGTCGAGACGGTCGCGGCGAGGCCGATCACGAAGCGCAGGTAGCGCTCGGAGTACTCGCGCAGCGAGGCCCGCACCGTCGCCGGGCCGGAGGCGCGGAGCTCGGCGTAGCGCTTGCCCGCGACCAGGAACAGCGCGCCGAAGGACGTCACCAGCAGGAACCAGCGGGACACCGTGATGTCGGTCGCGACGCCGCCGGCGAGGGCCCGCAGGACGAAGCCGCCGCAGATCGCGGCGATGTCGGCGACGGCGATGTTGCGCCACCACAGCGTGTAGCTGCCGGTCAGCAGCAGATAGCCCAGGCCGACCGCGGCCAGCCACGGCCGAACCACCAGCGCCAGGCCGAGCCCGGCCGCGGCGAGCGCCACGGCGGCGGCGACGGCCAGCGCCGGCGAGATCGCGCCCGAGGCGATCGGACGGTTGCGGCGGCGGGGGTGGGCACGGTCCTCGTGGCGGTCGTGCACGTCGTTGAGGAGATAGGTCGAGCTCGACAGCGCACAGAAGGCGACGAACGTGACGGCCAGCTTGCCGGGCACCTCCGGGCGCGTCAGGATGCCGGCGGCGCCTGGCGCAGCGAGCACGAGCAGGTTCTTCACCCACTGCCTCGGCCTGCAGGCCCTGACGAGCGCGACCAGCGTGGAGCGTGCCCCGCCGGCGCTCCGGCCCCGCTCAGGGGAAATCGGCTCTCCAGCCTCGGCGGCTGCGGGCAGGGCTTGGTCGAGAGGCTGGGCCACGTCCGAGGACATCGCACCACGCATAGCTCAGGTCAGCATAGGGATCCCGTGAAAATGCTCTTACGCAGGCGCTTTCGCGGGGCGGTCCGGCGCGGGCGTCTGGCACGATGCGGCGATGGACTCGCTCGCGGCTCCGGGTCACGCGCGCCGCCTCAGGCCACGGCGGCCGTTCGGCAACGGAGCTTCCGCCACGACGCGCCGCGTACGGCGTGTGCTGATCGCTGCGGCGCTGCTCGTGCTGCTCCCCGCCGCCATCTCCTACACCGCAGCGCTGCTGCAGGCATCCAACTCGAGCACGGGCATCCGCTCGGTCGAGTGGCTCCGCGACCACGGCGCGGCGGGGCTGGTGGCGAAGGTCGAGTCGATCTACTACTCGCTGACGGCGCCGGCCAAGGGTGGCCCCGCGTTGCGAGCCCTGCCCCGCGTGGGCGTCGCCTCGAGCCAGGCCGGACGCGCCGCGCGCGGCGCCGCCCAGGCCGTCGTCGACCGTCCCGCGCGGATCACAGCGCTGAGCCAGCCGGCCCTGCCCGGCGAGGGGATCTGGAACGGAACGCTCGAACATGAGAGCCGAAACGATCCGCCGCTGCTCGTCACGACGTTCCGCAGCGACCCCGCCGAATATCCACGGCTGGTGGCCGGCGTCGCCTGGATCAACACCTCGAACACGCTCGTCTCGCTCGTGCCGGGGCGACTGGAGCCGTCCGTGCAGCTGCCCTCGCGAGGCGCGATGGATGTCCCGCCGGCGAAGCGATCGCGGCTGCTGGCGACGTTCAACAGCGGCTTCAAGCTGAGCGACTCGCGGGGCGGCTGGGCACTCTACGGGCACACCTACGCGCCGATGCGAGAAGGGCTGGCGACGTTCGTGCGCTACGCCGACGGGCACTACGACGTGGCCGCCTGGCACGGCGGGCCGCAAGTCTCCTCGAACGTGCTGTTCGCCCGTCAGAACCTGCCGCTGATCGTCAGCAACTCGCAGTCGAGCCCGCGACTGTCGAACAGCTCGGAATGGGGCGCGACCGTCGGCAACGCGGTCCAGGTATGGCGCTCGGGCATCGGCGTCGACGCTCACGGCAACCTGCTCTACGCGGCCGCGAACTACCAGACCGTCGGCAGCCTCGCCCGGATCCTCCGCCACGCCGGCGCCGTGCGGGCGATGGAGCTCGACATCAACTCCTACTGGATCAGCTTCAACACCTACGCGGCGCCCGGCGCGCTGCGACCGGCGAAGCTGCTGTCCGGGACCGAACGCCCTGCGACCCGCTATCTCACACCCGACGACAGGGACTTCTTCGCGATTTACAGCCGCTGAGCTCCCCCTGCGCGGGAGGCCATGGCCGGCGCGGACCGTCGACCCGGTTCCGAGGGACCGTCGACCGGGTTCCGAGAAGTCGAGGGCGGGGCGGAGGCCTCTCAGGAGCCGCCCGAGACGACCGGTTCAGACGGTTCTTCGCTGCGCGGGGGAGCTTCGTGGACTTCGGGCTTGGGGGTTTCTTCGGCGGGCGCCTGCGCTTCCGAGCTTGGCGCCTGCGCCGGTTCGCTGTTCGTAGGCGTTTCAGCCGGCTGGGATTCCGCGGGGCCGGATGACTGCGGCGCCGGTTCCGGCACGGGAGCGGCGGGCTTGGGCGTCTGGGCGGGGGGGGCGAGCGGCTTGTGGGCGCGGTGAGCCTTGGTGCGCTTGCCGGTCGAGCTGGTGTGAACGGTGTGGCCCGAGAAGGCGTTGGCGGCAACGTCCGTGAGGACGCCGGTGAGGGCAACGCTACCGCCGATCAGCCAGCGGTTGGCGCGCGCGAGGCGCCGCAGCGCAGCGTCGCGGGTGCCGGGGGTGTGGAGCGTGTCGTTGCGATGGACGATCTTCATGGAGCGATCTCAGCCGTGATGCCGGTGGTAATGGAGCCAGGGCGCGAAGTCGGGTACGAGCACCAGAGCGAGGGCCAGTCCGGCGAGCAGAGCGCCCGCCAGTGCCACACCGCGGGCCGGCCCCCCGGCGACTCGTACGGCGAGGTTCCGCGAGGTCAGCGAGACGCGCGAGGCGAACCCCGAGCGCGAGGGGAGCAAGCGCGAGTGCGGCGACGAGTCGGAAGGGAGCGAGGCGGCGGAGGATGTGCTCGCCGCCGCCAAGATCTCGTCGCGCTCGCGGCGAGCTCCGGGCAGCGCGCTACGCAGCTCGGAGAGATGGCCGAGGACGTGCAGCGAGGTTGCGGCCAGCCAGATGAAGAAGATGACCTTGTGGATCAGCAACCAGGTCGAACGCGAAGAAGGGCCCAGTGCGAGCAGCACGACGCCCGTCCCGATCACGCCGATCGTGCTGAGCACCACGAGCGGCCCCAGAGCTCGCAGAGCAAGCGGAGGCGGCCCCTTGCGCCGGTAGGAGGGATCGCCGGAGTAGTAGCGCACGAAGCGGTAGCCGGTGCTGCCGATCTTCAAGGCGACGGGGCCGATCAGCAGCAGACCGAGGAACATGTGCAGCCAGGTGAGCTGGCCGATGCGGATGATTGTCACGCCGAGTACGGCCAGCAGCACGAGCAGCACAGCCCCGGTCTGCACGGTCAGCAGCTCGTTGCCGTCCGTGCCGCCGGCGAGCAGGCTTCGCTGCGAGCGCCCCGCGAGCGAGGGGCCGCGAGGAGCCGTAGCGAGGCTCCCATCGGTGCGACCACCGAATCCGAGCGTCGGGCGCTGCAGCTGTGGGTTCTCGGCCACCGTGTCAAGTTTCGGCGGAGCCGCTAAGACACCCGTAACCATCCGATGAGAAGGCTCTTGGACTCCACGCTGCCCCGGGCCACCGACGGTTCACGGCTCACGGTGTCCGTATCCTGAGCGCGATGACTCCGACGACCGAGCAGAGCTCCCAGGGGCAGGGTCCGGAGGAGGGCACGGCACGTGCCGAGGTACTGCTGATCGAGGATGAACCGGGGATCGTCGACTTCGTGCGCCGAGGCCTGGAGACCGAGGGCTTCAGAGTGCACAGCGAGAGCGATGGGATCCGCGGCGAGCAGCGCGCGCTGGCGGAGAACGTCGACGTCGTGGTGCTCGACCTGATGTTGCCGAGCCGAGGGGGCATGGAGGTGCTCGCGACCCTGCGGTCGGCCAAGCCGGAGGTTCCGGTGATCGTCCTGACGGCCAAGGGCGAGGTGGAGGACCGCGTGGCCGGCCTCGACGCAGGCGCGGTCGACTATCTCGTCAAGCCCTTCTCGCTGGCCGAGCTCACGGCGCGGATCCGGGCGCAGCTGCGCAGCGTGGCCCTCGGCGCGACGACGCGGCTTCGCGCCGAGGACGTCGAGCTCGACCTACTGACCCGGAAGGTGACGCGGGCGGGCCAGCCGGTCGCGTTGTCGAGCACCGAGTTCGAACTGCTCGCGCACCTGCTCCGGAACCACGGCCGGGTCGTCAACCGCGAGGAGATCCTCAGCGCCGTATGGGGCTACGAGCACGATCCGGCGACGAACATCGTCGACGTGTACATCGGCTACCTCCGCCGCAAGCTGCGCCGGCCCGACAGCCCCGCGCCGATCCACACGGTGCGCTCGGTGGGCTATCGGTTCGGTCGTGCGGGGCGCTAGCCGCCTAAGGCCGCTCGAGCTTCGCTGGCGGCTGGCGGCATCGGTCGCCGCCCTGCTGATCGCCTTCGCGACGGTCACCTTCGTCGCCGTCTATCGAGGCACCGGCAGCCAGCTGCGCCACCAGATCGACGTCGAGATCGCGGGCGACGCCGGCGAGCTGGGGCGCGCGCTGCAGAGCTCCGAAACGAGCTCGCCGGCGGCCCTGCGCACAACGGCGGCCGGCTATATCCACGCGCAGCCGTTCAGCGCGAGCTCGACGCTGCTGTTCGTGCTTCTGCCCGGCGGGGGAACGGTCACGAACCGTCCCGAGCTGTTCAGTGAGCCCGGTCCGGACGCCGGGGAGTCGTTGGAGGCGCAGGCAGCCGAGAATCGCCTCGCGGCGCAGCTGCTCGGCGCAGGTGAGGGCTACTCGGAGGTGAAGATGCCCGACCTCGGGAAGCTGCGACTGCTGCGGCGAACCGTCCGGCTTCGGGCTCGCGGCGCGATGCCGGCGCGCTCTGTCGCGATCGGCGTGGGGGAGCCGCTGGCGACCGTCTCGCGGGCGCAGGACGTGGTCTCCCGGGTGTTCATAGTGGCCGGCCTGATCGCGCTGGCGGGGGCGCTGCTGGCCGCCCTCCTGATCGGCACACGCCTCTCGAATCCGCTTCGCCGCATGGCCGCAGTGGCAGCGCAGGTCGATGCGGGTGATCTCCACCACCGCATCCACGACACCGAGCGCGGCGCACGCGAGGTGCGTGTGCTCGCGGAGTCCTTCAACCACATGCTCGATCGCCTCGCCGACGCGTTCGCGGGGCAGCGGGCGTTCGTCGCCGACGCCTCGCACGAGCTCCGTACGCCGTTGACCGTGATCCAGGGCCAGCTCGAGGTGCTCGCCGCGCAGGCCCATCCGGCCGCAGAGGAAATCCGGCGCGTCGAGCGGCTCGTGCAGGCCGAGGTGGGTCGAATCACCCGCCTGATCGACGACCTGCTGCTGCTCGCCCGCAGCGAGCAGACGGCGTTCCTGCGCATCGAGGGAGTGCCGCTGGAGCGGTTCGTGACCGAGCTTTGGGACGGCTTCACGCTGCTCGAGGACAAGCGCACATTCGAACTGGGCCCGGTACCGGCCGGAACGCTGCAGGCCGATCCCGACCGCCTCGCGCAGGCGCTCCGCAACCTCGTGATGAACGCGGTCGCCCACACCACCCCGGGCAGCGGCCGGGTGCTCCTGCACGTGGAGCGGGCCGGGCCGGGATGGGTGCGATTCGTCGTGCAGGACGACGGCCCGGGTATCGCGGAGGACCAGCGAGAGCGCGTCTTCGAGCGCTTTCACCGGATCGACGCGAGCCGCGCCCGCGCCTCGGGCGGGACGGGACTCGGCCTCGCGATCGTCAAGGCCATCGCCGAGGCGCACCACGGCCGCGTGCGGGCGACCGTGGGCGCGCTCGGCGGCGCGCGAATAGAGCTCGAACTGCCCGGCTTCCTGCCGGCCCCTCAACCGGCGGGAAAGCGCGCGCAGGAGGTGAGCCCGGCCTAGCGCAGCTCGCTAGGCGTCTGCCCGGGCGTACATCAGCGAGCCCGGCGTTGTCAGGTCCTCGCCGGTCTCCAGCAGCGTCTTCAGGCCCGAGAGGATCATCGGCCAGCCGCCGTAGAGCTCGTCGTTCGCGCCCTCGCGGAGCTGATCGTGGGTCACCAGCAGCCGGCAGGAGTCGCCGACGGGCTCGATCTCCCAGGTCACCCGCGACGTGCCCTCCGCCGCGACGTCCTCGCTCCATTTCGCCTCGAAGCTCTGGACGAGCCGGCGGGGCGGGTCTACCTCGAGGTTCTCGCCGGACATCATCGGGCCGCCCCCAGGATGCACCCCCTCGTAGCTCGAGCCCGGCGTCCAATCGGACTGAACACCGACGCCGAAGGTGTAGCGGCTTCGCAGCTGCGGATCGGTGAGCGCCTGCCAGAGGCGCTCCGGGGTCGTCTTGATGTAGATCTCGAACACCTTTTCCATTGTCTGCTCCTCGATCGTCTTCTTCAGCCCCGTGAGCGTCGCCGCCCAGGGCTCGGCATAGCGGCTCACCCAGCGGTCGTGGACGAGCCTGATCGGGACGGGGTTCAGGAAGTGAAGCTTCTCGCGACCACGACGTTTCGTGGTGACGAGCCCGGCCGCCTCCAGCACCCTGAGGTGCTTCATCACGCCGAAGCGCGT
>WNFI01272782.1_pt1 | contig 24224 bp, 17 predicted proteins | sample 5400471 | NCBI WGS metagenome assembly WNFI01 (sample SAMN13153348, study PRJNA577476) | soil metagenome | isolation source: 100 cm saprolite on Douglas fir-dominated hillslope | place: USA:California | collected 2013-09-17 | reverse complement strand
TCCGCCAACGTGGTCGTGTCGCCGAGGGGCCGATTTTCTGACACGTCGCGCAGCAGCCTCCGCATGATCTTGCCCGAGCGTGTCTTCGGCAGCTCCGGCGTGAACACGATGTTGGCGGGCGCGGCGAACTTGCCGATCACTTTGCCAACATGCTCGCGCAGCTCGCGCAACATCCCGGGAGAGCCCTCGCGACCGCCCTTCAAGGTGACGAAGGCGACGATTGCCTGCCCAGTCTGCGCATCATTGCGCCCGGCCACCGCCGCCTCGGCGACCGCCGGGTGGCTGACAAGAGCGCTTTCGATCTCGATCGTGGAGATGCGGTGTCCGGACACGTTCATCACGTCGTCGACCCGGCCCAACAGCCAGAAGTCGCCGTCCTCGTCGATCCGCGCGCCGTCGCCGACAAAGTAGGTATCCTTCCAGCGGTTCCAGTAGGTCTCCTGGTAGCGCTTCGGATCCCCATAGATGCCTCGGAGCATTGCAGGCCAAGGCTTGCGGATCACGAGGTAACCACCCCCTCCCGGCGGCACCTCCACGCCGTCGTTGTTGTAAACCGCGGCGTCGACGGTCGGAAAAGGTTTGGTCGCAGACCCGGGCTTGAGCGTAGTGATGCCGGGCAGTGGAGTGATCAGGATCATGCCAGTCTCGGTCTGCCACCACGTGTCGACCACCGGCGTGCGGTTGCCGCCGACGTGCTCCCGATACCAGATCCAGGCTTCAGGATTGATCGGCTCTCCGACGCTGCCAAGCAAGCGCAGCGAGCTCAGGTCGTGCTTCGCCGCGTATTCAGGTCCCCACTTCATGTGAGTGCGGATGGTCGTCGGCGCGGTGTACAGAATGTCCGGCTTGTAGCGCTCGACGATCTTCCACCAGCGGTCTTTGTCCGGATGGTCAGGCGTGCCCTCGTAAACGATTCCGGTCGTGCCGTTGGCCAGCGGGCCGAAAACTATGTAGCTGTGACCTGTCACCCAACCGATGTCGGCCGCGCACCAGAAGATCGAATCGGGCTTGACATCGAAGATGTAGTGATGCGTGGTCGCCACGCCAACCAGGTAGCCGGCCGTGGTGTGGATGATGCCCTTGGGCTTGGCGGTCGTACCGCTGGTGTAGAGCAGGTAGAGCAGGTCCTCCGAATCCATCGGTTCGCACGGGCACGAGGCGGGGTCGTCGCTGACGCCTTGGAGAGCGTCGTGCAGCCAGACGTCGCGTCCTTGTTTCATATTGACGTCGCCGCCGGTCCGCTTGACCACGACACAGGTCCTGACCGTCGGCGAGGCCTCCAGCGCGGCGTCGGCGTTGACCTTCAGCGGCACGCGATTGCCTCTTCGCCAGCCTTCGTCCTGAGTGATCAGGAACTCGCACTGCATGTCATTGAGGCGTCCGGAGAGGGACTCCCCGCTGAACCCACCGAACACCACCGTGAAAGGCGCTCCGATCCGGGTGCACGCGAGCATCGCCGCCGCGAGCTCCGGGATCATGCCCATGTAGATCCCGACGTGGGTGCCCTTCTTGACGCCCAGCTTCTTGAGGCCGTTGGCGATGCGGACGACCTCTTTTTGCAGGTCGCCGAACGTGATCTTGCGGCGATCGTCGTCCGGCTCGCCCTCCCAGAAGTAGGCGACCTTGTCTTGCCGGCCGCCCTCCACATGCCGGTCGACGCAGTTGTAGCAGACGTTGAGCTTGCCGCCGATGTACCACTTGGCGAACGGCGGCTTCCACTCGTAGAGCTGCTTCCAGGGCTCAAACCAGGAGATCCTGCCGGCTTCCTTGGTCCAGAACTCGTCGAAGTCCCGCTCGTAGATGTCAGGCTGGGCATTCGCCTGCCGGCTGAACTCGGCGGAGGGCTTGAAGCGCCGTTCCTCGACCTGCATCGTCTCGATCGCGTGACCGCCGGATTTGCCTTCGCTCATAACCCTCCCCTTATTTGCCCCTCAGTTGGCGTAGCTGATCGGCACCCACGAGGCTAATTCTGGCCGAACAAGCGACGACGTTCGTCAGAGAGTAGGGCTAAGCCTTCCCCGCGACAAGGAGCTGTTCACGCAGCTCGTGCTGGAGCTCCTTGGAGACCAGCGAAGCGGAAAGGTGTCCCGCGAGCATGCGCTTGAGCGGCGGCGGCAGCAGGTGTTCGAGCTCCGCGCGAGCCTCCTCCGGCCCTGCGAGGAACAGTCGCTTGTAGATGCCTGTCTGCATCTGCCGTTCGATGGTTTCGAGCACGCGCTCCAGATTTGCTTTGGCGCGGTTGTCGGCTTTCCGCTGGTTTGCTCGGTAGGTTCCGCCGGCTTTGGTGTGCCTGACCTCGACACCCCTGACCTGGCCGAGCGGATAGACGTCGTCGAGGATCGCCGCAAACAGCTTTCCATGTTCCTTGTCGGCCACAGCGATGAGAGCCGGCGGAAACCGTTCCAGCTGGCGCTCGATGGGTGCCAGCAAGAGAGGACCGACCTGGAGCCGGGTCTCTGTCTCGGCCGGCAGCTTGACCAGCTCGAGCACCCCCGCCGGTTCGTCGGCGAATCCTGCCATCGCGGGACAGCCGGCCGGCTTGACGACTTCCAGATGTTCGCGAATGCGCTGCAGCTCACGCTCCATGATCTCGCGTTCATCGTCATCGAGACGATTTGTGTAGCGTCGCTTCAGCTGACCGATCTCGATGTCGTAGACGCGCAGGTCGTAGCCTTCGGCCCTGACCGGCATGTAGACGCTGAGAGCGTGGTCGGAGGCCCGGCGAAGATTGGGCACCACGGCGAACAGGGCCTTCAGGTAGCTGTTCTCCCTGATTTCAAGCTTTCCCATTTCAAGTTCAGTTGTACGCGCCCAATGCCACGATTGCCAGGGGTATCGGTGGGCGAACCCGCCGGCTGGAACGGCGAGGCAAAGGTTGCCGGGACAGTGATCGAGTCCTGCGTTCCCTGGCGAGGCTACCGCCGCGTGGAACGCGAGTAATAAAGGACCCCCGCGACTCCGCTTACGACGCCATGGGAAGGAAGGGCACGGTCGCGACGTTGGGAGGAAGCGGCAGCACGAGAGTGAAGACGCTGCCCTTCCCCGGCTCGCTGGCGATCCGGATCTGGCCACCGTGAAGCTCGATGAATCGTCTTGTCAGGGCCAGTCCAAGGCCGGTTCCATGTTGCTCGCGCGCGGTGGGAGAGTCGAGCTGCCGGAATGCTTTGAAGACTTCCTCATGATCCGACTTGGCGATGCCTATCCCGGTGTCGGTGACAGAGATCTCGACGGTGTCCGCCAGTCGCTGCGCGGCGATCGACACGCAACCGCCCTCCGGCGTGAATTTGACCGCGTTGGAGAGAAGGTTGAGCAGCATCTGCTTCAACTTGCCGAGGTCGGCCGGTACCTTTCCCGAGGCCGCCACGTCAGCCTCGAGCCGGATTGACTTCTTCGAAGCGAGCAGCTCCATCGTGCTCACAACGTTGCGAACGACGTCAGCGATCAACACGTCTTCAATTCGCAGCACAACCTGTCCGGCCTCGACCTTAGAGAGGTCCAGGACGTCATTGATCAAGACCAGCATGTCCTTGCCGCCCGAGTTGATCTGCGTCATGAACTTCTTCCTCGCCTCCTCGTCGAACCGGCCGCTCGTATCCCCGATGAGCAGCTCTGAGAACCCGATGATCGCGCTGAGCGGAGTTCGCAGCTCATGACTCATGCTGGCCAGGAACTCGCTCTTGTGTTGATACGCACGCGCGAGCTCGACGTGCATCCGCCGAGTGGCCAGAAGGTTTCTCACCCGGAGCACTACCTCCTGGCGGTCGAGAGGCTTCGTGAGGTAGTCGTCAGCTCCCATGTCCAGCGCCTTTCGGCGAGCAACCGATCCGATGTCGCCGGTCAGCACCACCACAGGCAAGAAGCCCAGCCGGCGGCGGACATCCCGGAGCTGCTGGAGGATCGCAAAGCCGTCGGGCGGCGGCATGTGCAGGTCGAGGAGGACAAGATCCGGCTCGAATTCGTTGAATACCTGCTCGGCTTGGGTCGAGTCCGTCAGGCCTCGAATCACCGTGGCCTCGCCCTCGAGGAACCTCTCGAGCATCACGACGTCGTCCTCGTGGTCGTCCACGATCAAGACACGGCCGCTCACGGCTTGGCCTCGAGCGCCTGGCGGACGCGGGCAAGCAGCGTCGGCTCCGTGAACGGCTTGTCGAGCAAGTGCTTCTGGGTCACGTCCTGGGCCATGACGTAGCGGGCGTTTCGCCGACCGTAAATCAGGTCATGCGTTGTGACCTGAACCTCGATCACCGTGCCGTCCTTCTTGCGGTGGTGGAGCGCGCCGTCCCCTAGCTCCGCAACGCCCGGAACTGTTTCCACTGAAGCCGCAAGCTCCACCGGCCCCTTGAGATCCTTGATCGTCATGGCTAGAAAGTCGTCGCGTGAGTAGCCATAGCTCTGGGTTGCCGCCTCGTTGACTTCCAGAAAGCCTAGCGTCTCCAGGTCGAAGACCCACATGGGCTCGGGATGGGCCTGGAAGAGGAGTTGAAACTTGGTCGCGGTGGCTTCCAGCTCAGCACGCGTCGCCTCGAGCTCTCGCACCTGTTCATAGAGCTTGGCCGACACCAGGACCATGTGCTCGAAGTCAAACATCGGGCCTCGGGCCGGCCGCGTCGATCTGTCACTCACCGCCTTAGCGATGGCGTCGAGGAAGGCCTGGGGCTCGTACGGCTTGATGATGACCTCTTGAACGCCTATCCGGGCGGCCAGCTGGCGCACTTCGGCCTCGAGATAGTGCGCTGTCTGCAGCACCATCGGCGTCTGCGACGTCTGCGGGTCGAAACGGACTGCGCGGGCCAGGTCGTAGCCGTCGACGTTCGGTGTGATCAGGTCCGCAATGATCAAGTCGGGGTGCTCGTTCAAGATCAGGTCCAATCCGGCCCGACCGTCTCCGCAAACGACCACCTTGTAGCCGGCGTGCTTGAGCAGCGTAGAGGCGAGCAAGCCATCCGCGGCGTTGTCGTCAACCACGACTGCAAGGCGCACTCAGTCGCCGGCCTTGGAGCGGGGTGTTGCCGGAACGAAGAAGGCGCTGCCCTTTCCGCGTCCACAGATTGGACGAAGCTGGTGGATCACGTTTCATTCTCTGCTGGGGGCCGTCCGACCCACAACCTGAGAATCGTAGGGTGGACTCCGTCCACGTCCATGGCTTTAAGCCCCTCAGATCAGTGGGCTTTCACGGGGGATTTGGCACCCGAGTTCCTCGTTAAGTGAACCGTTACCATTCAGGTGCCGGGGGCGTATTAGAGGAATAGATGCGACGCGCCGACGTTCGCTTGGTCCGTGCTGCCTATGCCCTGGTGGTGGCCGGGGTGATCGGGCTTGCCGCGGCCCCCGCCGCCCAGGCGGTCGACAACCTCGTGTCGATCACCGTCAAGGTCGGGTATTCGGGGTTCGTCAAGACTCAGCAATGGATGCCGGTGGCGATCGACGTGACCAACAAGGGTGCGGATGTTGACGGCATCCTGGAGGTCAGCGCACCGGCCGTAGCAAACGGGCCGCCGACCGGCGCAGCGATCTACGAGACCCGCGTGAGTCTGCCCACCGGAACGACCAAGCATTTGAAGACCTATCTGGTCGAAAGCTGGACCACCACGTCCATATCCGTCCGAATCCTCCAGAACGGACGGATCGTGGCTTCAACCACGTCCGAATCACCCTCCCAGGCGACAGCGTTGGTCGGCGTGCTTTCCGACCGGCCCGCTGCGCTGAACAACTTCGAAGCTCAGCATCCAGGAGGTCTCAGGGACAACGTGGTGCATCTGTCCCTCGAAGACGTCGGCGATTCGGCGATCCTCCTACGCGCCTTCGACCTCCTGGTGATCGACGACTTCGCCACCGATACGTTGACCGCCGCCCAGCGAGGAGCCATCACCGACTACGTGCAGAACGGGGGCGCCCTTCTGCTGGGCACCGGTGCCTCTTGGCGCAAGACGCTCGCCGGAGTTTCCCCGGCGATCCTGCCGATGCGGATCGCCGGCACCACCACCCTGAGCTCAATCGGGACGCTCGACAGACTGTCAGCCGTTGAGGTCGCGACGGGAACTCTCAACCCAGGTGCGCTCGTGTGGTTGTCGGAGGGCGACGCGCCTCTGCTGGCAGAGACGCTCGTGGGCAGCGGATCGGTGAACCTCGCTACTTTCGATTGGAATCAGGAGCCGGTCGCGAGCTGGAGCGGAACCAACACGATCCTCCGCCAGCTTCTCGTTCGCACCATGTTCTCTTCTGCCACGCCTCCGTCCATGGCGACGGGAAAGTTCGGAATGATAAACGGATCGGTGACGGGCCGAAGCATGCAGCTCTCGCAGGCGCTGGGCAGCCTGCCGGCGCTCGACCTGCCCTCGCTCGTGCTGATCGGGCTCCTCATCCTGGCCTATGTGCTCGTCGTGGGCCCGATCAACTATCTCGCCCTCCGCGCGCTGCACCGTCGTGCGCTGGCCTGGGTCACAGTGCCTCTTATTGCGGTCGTCGCCTCAGCCGGCGCTTTCGGCACTGGAGTGTTCACGAAAGGCAGATCCGTGCAAACAAACCAGGTCTCGATCATTCACTTGCGGCCTGGCTGGGACCGCGCGTACGAGGAGTCGTACACGGGAGTAGTGACACCAACGCGTGGAGACTATGAGGTCAAAGTTGCCGGCTCGCGAACATTGATCGGACCCATCGTTTCTCTCAGCAACGGCTATCTGCTGAACGGTGGCGTGGGTTCCTCGACCACTGAGCTCGTCCGCATCAGCCCCGACACCAACACGATAGGGCTGCCTGGCATGACGGCGTTCGTCCTGCGAGGCTTCGCCACCGAGGGCCTCGTCGACGCGCCGCATCTGATCGTGACAACCAAGTTTGCCGGTGGCAACCTCACGGGCACCATTCGCAACGACTCCACCACGACGTTCACCGACGCCCTCGTCCTGGCGGGTGACGGATTCCAGAAACTTCCGGGGCTGGCCCCCGGCGCCACCACGTCATTCGATTTCACTCCCAAGGCTTCCAGCCCCTACGCAGGACCACCCGCGTACTCCACCATCTACACCAACTACCTGTATGGTCCACCGCCCAGCCAGCCCACCGACGCTGACCGGGAGGCGACAGAGAAGACCTCCATCCTTTCTTTGATCGCCTCACCGAATTACTACGGCGCCACCACGGCCATCACGCCGATGGTCGTAGCGTGGACGAAGCAGCCCGCCGAGCGGATCGCAGTCACGGGCAGCCAGACGCGCTCGACAGCCGAGACTGCAATAGTCGTTCAGATGACGGTTGGCCCGATCGGGCCTGGCCAGCTGCCGGCCGGCCTGGTCGTCAGCCGATTCACCGACATCGATGGCACCACTCAGAGCGGAATGCCCGGTGCCGTGTTGATGCAGAACGGAACGGTGACCTACGCGTTCAGGCCGACGCTCGCGCCGGGCAAGCATCTAACTTCAGCCAGCCTGGACTCGACCAATCAGATGCAGAATGCCGGCAAACCCGTTCCCGCTGGTTCCTCGGGTTCCGCGCCAACCCTTCAGGCCGAGGTTTGGGACTGGACCAAGTCGGCCTGGGTGCCAATGGATTACAAGGCCAATGGGCCCAGCACCCTACCCCCTACAGCGTTGGATCCATCGTCGAGTGAGGTGCGGCTCCGCCTCACAATCAGCGGTGGCCAGACATACCTCGGATCGCTCTCGTTGACTGGGACTGTCGCGTGATCACCGCAGAAAACCTGACCAAGGTCTATGGCAAGCGAACCGCGCTCGACGATGTCTCGTTTGAGGTGCCCGAAGGTGAGATCTTCGGCTTTGTCGGGCCGAACGGCGCCGGGAAAACGACGACCCTCCGGATACTCGCGGCGCTCCTGGAACCCACCAGCGGACACGCTTCGATCGGTGGCGCAGACGTCGCCAAACAGCCTCAGCAGGTGCACAGCCGGATCGGCTACATGCCTGACTTCTTTGGCGTCTACGACCAGCTCACTGTTGCCGAGTACCTTGACTTCTACGCCTCGTGCTACCGCCAGCCGAAGCATCGCCGCAAAACGATTGTGAACGAATTGCTCGAGCTCATCGGCCTGACGGAAAGGCGCGACCAGGCTGTCGACACTCTTTCGCGCGGGATGAAGCAGCGATTGTGCCTGGCCCGGGCTCTCGTCCACGATCCCGTCGTGCTCTTGCTGGATGAGCCGGCATCCGGTCTAGACCCGCGGGCGCGCGTCGAGATGCGCGAGATCCTTCGTGAGCTCCGCCGGATGGGCAAGACCATCATCATCTCCAGCCACATCCTTCCGGAGCTCACCGAGCTGTGCACGATGATCGGCATCATCGACCACGGCCGGATGCGCGCCACAGGTCAGGTAGAGGAAGTCATCCGGAAGCTGTCGGCCGGCCGTCGGGTTCGTATCACCGTCGTCGGTGACAAGGAGCGTGCCGTCGCGATCCTCGAACCGCTGACCTATGTTCGCCAGGTCGACACGGCCAATGGAACTATCGAGGCCACCTATGAAGGCGACGACTCCACGGCGGCCGACATCCTGCAAGCTTTGACCTCGGCAGGGATCAAGGTGTCGGCCTTCAGCCCGGTTGACGGCGGCCTCGAAGAAGCCTTCATGCGAGTTACTTCGGAGGACGAGGTATGAGCACGGTGCTCGCGGCATTCTGGAATCCGATCGTCGCCAAGGAGTACCGCTCGCGGATGCGGACCTGGCGATCTCCGCTGGCGATGATGATCTACGTCGTCCTGATCGCCGGCCTCGGCTATCTGATGTTCTCTTCGATGGTCGGCTCGAGCAACGGACTGGGCGCCCAGGCCCCAAATTACGGCCAGCAGCTCTTCAAGTACCTCGTCGTCTTTCAGATGATCCTCATCACCTTCATCGCCCCGGCACTCACCGCCGGAGCAATCAGCAGCGAGCGCGAGCGCCAGACTATCGATCTGCTTTTTGTCACGCGAATTGCTCCGTTCTCGATCATCTGGGGCAAGTTGCTTGCTTCGATGTCGTTCGTCGTCCTGCTGCTGTTGCTATCGGTGCCGATTTTCAGTCTTGTCTTCTTGTTCGGCGGCGTTGAGCTCGACCAGGTCCTGTACTGCTTTCTCATCACCCTGGTCGCCGCCCTCACGCTGGGTCTCATCGGCGTCGCGTTTTCGACCCTGCTCCGGCGCACCCTGGCCGCCACCGTCGCCTCGTACGTGAGCGCCTTTGCGATCGTGTTCGGCACTCTGGGATACGGCCTGATCCTTCCGACGATCATCGATCCGAAATCGCCGAGCAATACGGCGCCACCCGCGGTGACTTATCTCAGCCCGATCATGCCTCTGGTCGCGGTCGCGACCAATGCGCCGCCCCTAACGAGCTATTTCGTTCGCTACGGGTACTCAAACCAGGGTGGTAGCTACTGCACGGCAATACCCGGTGGCGGCATGGCTTGTTCGTCCTCGGGGCCCATGGCGATAGGCCCCAACGGCGCCAAAGGACCGTATCAGCAGCCGACTGGGAATGCGATCCCCAGCGGCCTTTTCCAGGGCTGGCAGTACTGGCAGGCGACCGGCGCCTTTCAGCTAGCGATCTGTCTGGTGGCCCTGCTGGTCAGCGCAGTTCTACTGCCGCCGGTGCGCCGCCTGCCCTGGCGCCGCGGGCGCGCCGCTGCCGTCGCTGCTTGATCACATGATCAATAGATCGAGCTCGCTCGAGTCTGTAGTCCGGGCGCTCCGCGGATCGGACGCCAGGTCCAGTGCCGCCACGCACCTGGTGCATGGCGCACTGGCGGCGGCAATCTGGCTCGCGGCGGTCCAACTTATGTCCAGGATCGTTGCCCTCGAGCCACGCGTGGAACTTGCGGTGCTCGGCCTTCCCGTAGCGCTTGCCGTAGTTGTCATCGCCTGGATCTCGAGGCGACCCGGCCCCGATGCGCTGATGCAGGCAGCGGACGTGCGACTCGAATTGAAGGAGCGCCTCTCCACTGCTTGGGAGCGGCGTGGCGCGAGCGGGACCATGGACGAGCTGCTTCGCGAGGACGCGCTGCAGCACGCCGATACGGACAGGCTCGGACAGGCTTTTCCGGTCCGCATCAACCGAAGGGAGGCGGGCGCGCTCGCCATCGTCGCCGCCATTGCCCTCGCGCTGGCCGTTCTGCCGAACCCGATGGACCAGGTGCTGCACCAGCGTCAGGCTGACCGCCTCAGCCAGACCAAGGCCGCCGACGCCGTCCGAGAAGCGCAGGCCAAGATCGCGGCAAGCCCGAAGCCGGCGCCGGTGGATCCGAAGGTGCAGCAGATCCTCAGCGATACAGCGAAGAAGATCACGGACGCCCAGGATCCCCGCCAGGCGCTGCAAGCCATTTCTCCCGCGCAGCAGCAGCTCCAACAGCTATCCGATCCGCAAACTCCGGCCCGGTCCAGCACTGCACAGAACCTGGCGAACGCGCTGAGCACAACCAGCGCCGGGCAAGCCACCGCCCAGGCACTTAGCAACAGCCCAGCCAAAGGCGCCGAGGAGCTGCGCAAACTTTCCAATCAGCTGCAAGGGCTGTCGCCAGAGCAGCTCGCGCAGCTGGCGAAGGCGCTCGAGCAAGCGGCCAAGCACGCGCAGGATCCGACGATGGCAGCCTCGCTACAGCGCGCGTCATCCGCTCTGTCGAAAGGCGACCTCGCGGCTGCGGCCGCTGCGCTGAGTGAGACAGCCGGGCAGCTCGATTCGCTCCAGGACCAGCAGAGCAACGACCAGGAGATTGCCGCGGCGATCAATGCGCTCGAAGGTGCACGGCAGGGGCTGGCGGCGCAGGCGGACCGCGACGCAGCGGCCGCAAGCGCTGCTGGTGGAAATTCCGGCGCATCGCCCGCCGCCGCCTCGGCCGGCGCCGGCAACGGAAATGGGAACGGGAACGGGAACGGCAACAGCAACGCCGGCAGCGGCTCCGGCACCGGCAGCGGCACCGGGACAGGAAGCACCGGCAGTGGCAGCAGCGGCAGCGGCTCCGGCGCCGGAGATGCCGCGAAGCCAGGCGAGAAGCTATACGTGCCGGGACAGCCCGTGCCTGGCATCCTGCAGAACGACCCGGCGCCACTGGGTCCTGGGCAGGATGTGCCGCTCACGCCGTACACGCAGGTGATCCAGGCTTACCGGCAGGCCGCCCTCAACGCCACCAATCGCAGCTTGATCCCAGGGAGCCAGCGCGACCTCGTGCGCGAGTACTTCTCGAGATTGGGCGAGTCACAGGTTGTGCCGTGATCACTGACAAGCGAGTCGACCCCAAGCAGGTCACCGAGCTGGCGAACAACCTCGAGGGCGAGCTCTCGCGCCTGATCGTCGGTCAGAAGGAACTACTGCGCGACACGGTCATCGCCTTGATCGCAGGCGGCCACATTCTGCTCGAGGGCGTTCCCGGCCTGGGCAAGACCGTCCTCGTCCGCTCGCTCGGCCAAGCGCTCACCTTGAGCTTTTCGCGCATCCAGTTCACGCCCGACCTGATGCCCGCCGACATTGTCGGCACCAACATCATCCGAGAAGATTCGGGGCGCCGCGAGTTCGAGTATCAGCCCGGGCCGATCTTTGCCAGCCTCGTGCTTGCCGATGAGGTGAACCGCGCGACTCCGAAGACCCAGAGCGCTCTCCTGGAAGCTATGCAAGAGCGAACCGTGACCGTCGGCACCCAGACGCGCCAGCTTCCCGTTCCATTCTTTGTGCTCGCCACGCAAAACCCGATCGAGCTCGAGGGTACTTACCCCCTGCCTGAGGCGCAGCTCGATCGCTTCTTCTTCAAGGCTCTGGTGCCGTTTCCAACCGAAGACGACCTGCTCGAGATCGCGCGCCGTACAACCGGAGAGACGCTTCCGGAGCTTCACGCGATCGGGGATGCGAACTCCATCGTGGCCGCCCAGCGGGTCGCTCGTGAAGTTCCCATCGCCGAGCACGTGCTGCGTTATGCGGCGCGGCTGATCACCGCCACGCATCCCGACCGAACCGACCTCGACTCTGTTCGCCGCTACGTCCGGTACGGCGCCAGCCCGCGCGGCCTGCAGACCCTGGTCCTTGCGGGCAAGGTCCGTGCCCTGCTCGAAGGCCGTTTCAACGTTGCCTTCGAGGACCTCGCCGCCGTGGCGCGGCCAGCCCTCCGCCACCGCGTCTTCCTGCAGTTCGAGGCGGAGGCCGACACTGTGACTACGGACCAGCTCATCGGCGAGATCCTGGAGCACGCGAAAAAGCAGCCAGCTTCTTAGCCGTGGCCGCCTTGCTCGATCCACAGCTTCTGCGCCGGCTGGAGGCGCTCGCGCTGCGAGTACGCCGGGCGGTCAGCGGTCAGATGGGCGGAGAGCGCCGGTCGACTGCTCGCGGCCGGTCGGTGGAGTTTGCCGACTTTCGCAGCTACTCGCCTGGCGACGACTTTCGCCTGATCGACTGGAATGCATACGCGCGACTGGACCGGTTCATGCTTCGCCTGTTCGTCGCGGAGCAGGAGCTGCCGCTCAGCATTTTCGTCGACCTCAGCGGTTCGATGGACTGGGGTCGCCCCAACAAAGCGCTGACCGCCCGGCGGCTGGCCGGAGCGATCGCCTACGTGGCCCTCTCGTCGCTCGATCGTGTGCGTCTCACAGTCTTCGCTGACGGTCCCACGTCTGGCGGTGCACCGTACCGCGGCCGCCGCGCCGTGGCCGAGCTCTTCTCGCGCCTGCAATCCTTTCCGGCCGGCGGGCCGACCGACTACTCCCGTCTCGTGTGGCCCATCGCCAGGCAGCGCCCAGGAATGACCGTCCTTATCAGCGATGGCCTGGGCGAGAGCTCGATCGACCCTGCCATTGCGGCACTCTGCCGCGCCCGGCAGGAAGGAGCCGTGCTGCAATTGCTCGCCCCCCAGGAGATCGCGCCCGACTGGACCGGCGATGCCCGGCTGAAGGATTCCGAGACTGGCGCGGAGCGGGAGTTCACATCGACGCCGGTAACACAGGCCGCCTATCTTGAGAAGCTCGCGGAGCGGACGCGCGAGATCGAACGGGCGGCCCACCGCCGAGGCCTGCGCTTTGCGCGACTGTCAACCGATCAGCCGATCGATGACATGGTGCTGCGCACCCTGCGCCAGCTGAGCCTGCTGTCGTGACCTTCCTGGCGCCTGTTGCGGCGATCCTCGCGCTGACCCTGCCCGCCATCGTCGCGCTGTACTTCTTGCGGATCTGGAGACCGACCAGGGTCGTGCCTGCGCTGAACCTCTGGCCGGACCAGATTCGTGATCGCCAGGCCAACGTCCCGTGGCAGCGACTTCGCTTCAGCTGGCTGCTCCTGCTGCAGCTCCTTGCTGCCGCCGTGCTCGTGGCGGCGGAGCTTGGTCCGCTGGATCGGATGACCTTGATCGCCGTCGGCTCCGTGCCGCGCGTCGTGACTTCCGTCGTCGGCGACCGCGAGTCGCTCCATCGCGCCATCAGCGCGATTGGTGCAAGCAACGGTCCTGCCGATCTGTCGGCGGCGCTGACTCTGGCGTCAGGGTTGGTGCGTCCAGAAGACGACGCCCACGCCTACCTGTTCAGCGACGGCATCGTCGGCCCGCTCCGCACCGAGTCGGCGAACGCTCTGCCATTTCAACTCGACTACCACCGCGTTGGCATCTCAGGAGAAAACATTGCCCTGACCTCGCTAGTGATCCGCACCGGCGCTCAGTCGCGAGCCGCCCACCTGCACGTGCAGAATTTCGGTCAGCAGGCCAGGTCGTTCAATCTCGAGTGGCGCGCTGACAACAAGCTCGTCGACATCCAGAAGTTGACTCTTGCCGGCGGCCAGGCTCAGGATCTCGTGCTTCCGGTCCCTGCAGATGCCACGCTCGTCTCCGCACACATCGATGCCGGCGACATCTTTGGCCTGGACGACACCGTCACGGCGGTGGCGAGAACACCACGCGCGTTTCGAGTGCTGCTCGTCACCTCGGGCAACGTGTTCCTGCAGCAGGCCATAAGCCTGCGCCCGGACGTCGAGCTGGATGTCGTAGCTCCGTCCGCATACAAGTCATCGGCGCCCTACGCGATGAGCATCTTTGATCGCTTCTCGCCCCCCACCTTGCCGAACGGGCCGTTCATCTCGATCGACCCGCCCGCGGGCTCCGCACTCGCGGGCGGCACAGCCATCGGCATCGGCCGCGTGCGCGCGACGGATGCGGGCGATCCGCTGCTGACCAACGTGGACCTGCAGGACGTGCACATCGCTCGCAGCCAGGACCTTCGTGACAGCAAATTCGGCCGCACCCTCATCACCAGCTTGCAGACTCCCCTGGTCCTGGTCCGTGACGAGCCTTTCCGACAGGTGCTGTTTGGGTTCGACCTCCACGACTCCGATCTGCCGATCCGGGTCGCGTTTCCAATCCTTCTGCAGAACCTGAGCGAGTGGATTTTGCCTCCCAGCGTCCCCAGCCACAGCTACCATCCCGACGAACCGGTAACCGTAGTGCCGGAGACCGGCGCCACCTCCGTGACTATCGTGAGGCCAGACGGGAGCCGTCGCTCGCTGGCCGCTGGTTCGGTGGCCACTTTCCGGGACACGGGCTTGATGGGCCTGTATACGGTCGAGCAAGCAGTGTCCGGAAATATCGACAGGTCATGGTTCACCGTCAATCTCTTTTCCGAGCAGATCTCTCAGCTCAAGCCAATCGAACGACTCACGCTCCCGCCGTCCACGAACACAACGGCTGCACATGTCGTCCACCGAGGCCAGCTCGAGATCTGGCCCTGGATCGCGTTGGTCGCGCTTGCCGTCGTCGTCATCGAATGGCTGGCATTCCATCGTGGGCTTTGAGCTGACCCGCCCCATCTTCTTGGGGGCGGGCGTGGTGGCGCTGGCAGCGATCATCGTCATCTGGCGCCGCTTTGCTCCACCGCTCTCGCCTCGCCGCGCACGCACCTCACTCGGGCTTAGGGTCCTGATCGTCGTGCTGCTCACGGGAGCCCTCGCGGGCTTCGAGCTGCAGACCAAGCCGTCCTCGCAATCCTTGATCGTCGTGGCGGACCGTTCGGCGAGCGTTCAGAGCGCACAGGACACCGAGCTCGCCACAGTCCAGCGCATCCTCACGTTGCGTCAAGGCGACAACCTCGCCGGAGTCGTGAGCTTCGGCCGCGACCCCCAGGTCGAGATCAACGCAAGCTCCAACCCCCAATTCGGCTCGTTCCAGGGCCAGCCGAATCCCCACTACACAGACGTGGCCTCCGCGCTTCAGCTGGCGGGGTCGATCCTGCCCGCCACCACCCGCGGGCACATAGTGCTGGTCAGCGACGGACGAGGAAACCTCGGAGACGCGGTCGGGGAGGCGCGCCTCCTGCAGGCGGAGGGGGTTCGCGTCGACACCGTGGCGATCAACGTGCCGGTGGGGGCAGAAGTGCTGGTGGACCATCTCGATGCCCCTCGCTCGCTTGCCACCGGAGAGAAAGCAGATGTAAAGGCGGTCATCGTCAGCAACACGGACACACCGGCGACTGTGCGCTGGTACCTCGACCACACTCTTATCAACACTGTCCAGCTCTCCCTGACCTCAGGTGAGGCGACCATCACCCAAACCGTGCAGCCTTCGCAGCCGGGCTTTCATTCGGTACGCGTGGTGATCGATCCGGTCATCGACACGTACTCGGAAAACAACGTCGGCGAGGCGTTGATCCAGGTCGTCGGGCCGGCTCGAGTGCTCCTCGTCGAGAACACGCCGGGCGGCGCAGCCAGCATCGAGCCTGCCCTTCGTTCCACAGGAATTCTCACGGCGACAGTCTCCGCATCGCAGCTGCCGCGGTCCTCGGCCGATCTTGCCGCCTATTCGGGCGTCGTCCTGGTCAACGTTCCTGCGTCAAGCCTCGGCGTGGACGGCATGGCGCTGCTGCAGGCAGTCACCCGCGACCTTGGGATCGGGCTGGTCGTCATCGGTGGATCCGACAGCTACGGCCCCGGAGGTTACGCAGGAACGACGCTCGAGACAGCGCTGCCAGTCCAGATCATGCTGCCCATGAACACGCAGAAGCCACCCGTCACCGTGATGCTGGTTCTGGAAAGCAGCGAGAGCCCTGATGGCGACCGGGTCATCCGGGCTGCAGCGGAGGCTGTCATCGATCAGCTGACACCAAAAGACAGTGTCGGCGTGACCAACGGCATGATGGGCACTGTCGTCGTTCCGCTGGCTCCGTTGACAGACAAGGCCAAGTTCAAACGGCAGATCGAGGCGATGGGACTTGGCGATCCGCCCAATTACGAACCTGATCTGAAAGCCGCCGATCAACAGCTCGCCAAAACAACCGCTTCCCTCAAGCACATCATCATGCTCGGCGACGGCGACGCTCCTTTCCAGGTTCCGCAATCGACCGTCGAGGCGATGCATGCGCATGGCGTCACGGTGTCAACGGTGGCGGTGGGCGCCGACCCTAACGGCGCGGCCGTGATGCAGGCCATCGCGGGATGGGGCCACGGGCGCTTTTATCAGAGCAACAGCCCCCAGGACGTGCCAACAATCTTCCTCAAAGAAACCCAGCAGGCACTCAAGCCATGGATCGTGGAGGGCAACATCACCCCGCGGCTTTCGTCGCTGGCCGAGGTCCTGCCAGGCATTCCCCTCGATTCGTTCCCGGCACTGACCGGCTACGTTGCGACCACACCGCGCGCCGCCGCGGACGTCGTGCTCAAGAGCCCGCAAGGCGATCCGCTGCTGGCAACATGGCAGTACGGTCTGGGCCGGGTGGTCGCCTGGACGAGCGATGCGGAAGGAAGGTGGACGGCAGACCTGCTGCGCTGGCCGGCAGCCAATGCCTTCTTCGGCGACATCGTGCGCTACAGCCTTCCTCAATCGGGTGATCCCGCCTTGCAGGTCGAGACTCAGGTCCAGGGAGACCGTACCCACTTGCTGGTGACAGCGCCATCCGACTCGGGAGCGTCCGTCAGTGTGAGCGCGGTGACACCCGATCTATCCGACGCGTCGCTGCCTCTGTCCTCGACCGGTCCTGGGCGGTTCGAGGGCGACCTTCGGACCGACCAGGTGGGCGGCTATCTGCTTCACGTTACAGACTCGGTAGGGGGCGTCGTCAAGCACTCGAACACGATCGGTCTCGTGGTCCCGTACTCGCCCGAGTACCGCAATCTAGGGACGGACACAGCGACCTTGACCGCCATCGCCCACGCCGGTGGTGGCGTCCTGCTGACTGAAGTCTCGACCGTGTACGACCTCGCGGTTCCACCAGTGCATGGAGCCCTGCCGGTTGGCGAGCTCCTGCTGGTGCTGGCGATCCTGCTGTTTCCGATCGACGTCGCCCTCCGGCGGTTTGTCTTCACCGCCGAAGACCTGCCTTTGTGGCGCGCTGCACTGAAACGGCGGGCATCGCCTGCGCTCCCGGCCGAGGCCACTGTCACGCGGCTGCGTGAGCATGTGTCCGGCGTGCGCGCGGCCCGTGGCCCCAAGCCGCCGCCGCCGACTCCGTAAGCGCAACGGGGATCCACACCGACCAGAGAAATGAGATGGGTCCGTCGCCCGCGATGGCAGCGGACCCATCCGGGAAAGTCAGGCGCAGATCGCGCTTACCGTCACCTGGCGCGGGTTGGTGTCTGTGTTGGTCGCCATCACGTTCCAGCCGTTGTTGATGAAGTTGCCAGCCCCGTCACTGGCCTCTGACGAAAACACCTTCACGAATGTAGGCGTTTCGATGTCGAAGCCTCCGCCGAGAACCTTCTTTCCCGCGGAGCATTTCACCGAGACCTGGACCGTAGCTCCGGCGGCCAGAACGACCTTGTTTGACTTCTGCTCATATCCGGAAAGTCCGGATGGTCCTGGCGGTCCCGCGGGTCCCGCGGGCCCTGCGGCGCCTGCTGGTCCGGTTTGATTCCACTGGATCGCCGTCTCGTCGTGATGGCACGGCTGGCCCGTGTTGACGAGCTTGATGGTGCCGCTGCTGTTGTTGTAGCAAGCGTGAATCACGTGAGTCACCGGATCGGGCGAGATGATCTTGTGAGCGGCGTAACCAACGCCGCTACCCAGGACCAGTGCCACAACACTGACCACCAGTGCGATCGGGAGAGGAAGGCGTCGATTCGTCAAGAAACGCATGCCACGCTGAAGAGACCTCATCGGGTTACCCCCACCGGTCGCCAGGCTGCCGCTGGTAAAGCGGCGACTTCAGCCAAGCGGCCGCTCAAACGCGGCTATGTTAGTTGGCTTGTGAGCAGTTCGGCGGTCGGGATTTTCGACTCGGGCGTGGGTGGGCTGTCAGTCCTGCGGGAGATCCGCTCGGCAATGCCGGCCGAGTCTCTCCTTTATGTAGCGGACTCCGCCAACGCCCCGTGGGGCGACAAACCCGCGGAGTACGTCCGCCGGCGGGGGCTCGAAATCGCCGATTTCCTGGTTGGACAGGGGGTCAAGGCAATAGTGATCGGCTCGAACACCGGGACGGCCGGCGCCGCGGAAGCATTGCGCGCCAAGCTCACGATCCCAATCGTCGGGATGGAGCCGGCCATCAAGCCAGCCGCCGGCTTGACCCGGTCGGGGGTGGTTGGCGCGATCGTCACTGCGACCATGGGTGCCTCCGACCGCATGGCCTCTCTTCTCGACCGCTTCGGCCGAGACGTGCGAGTGGTCAGCGTCCCCGCGCCGGGCCTCGTCGAACACGTCGAGGCGGCGGACCTCACCAGCTCGGAGCTGAGGCGACTTGTCGAGGGCTATGTCAAGCCGCTGCTGGATGCCGGCGCTGACACCATAGTGCTCGGGTCCACGCATTACGTTTTCCTTCGCTCGCTGATCGCCGCGACCGCCGGCGATGGCGTGACAATTGTGGACTCCGGCGCGGCTGTTGCCCGGCAGCTCGGGCGGGTCCTCGACGAGCGCCGGATCGCGGCGCCGGCCAATGCGGAGGGTGACGAACGCTTCTGGACAAGCGGCGACCCCACCGAATCAGCGCGAGTGATGTCCGCTCTCCTCGGGCGGACGGTTCGCGTGGAAAAGATGCCTGTCTAGACGTGCATCATCGCCGTGGAAGTGAACCGGCGAGCAGGGCCAGGGCGGCGAAGGCAACGACGCGGCGACGGCGGCACCGAAGAAGTAAGAACCTGACCACCAAGAAGAAAGGGCGCTCGGCGCCCTTTTTTTGTTGCCCTCTTCCCACTTCGCGCTCGTCGTGCGTTAATAAGCCAGCCACAGGGAAGGAGGGGCGCGCATCGGGCGCGCCGACCGTTAGGAGGACGTATCCAGAGACGCGCGAGGCGCGACGGGCCAGTTGGTGGAAGCACGCCGTGACCAATAACCTCTCCGGACGCCTCAATCACCTGTGGGGAGCTGCGGTCGCCGGCGCCCTCCTGATAGGGGTGGGCAGCGTGGCGGCCATGGATGACTACCGACAGCTTAGCGCTCCCGCCTCTGCGGTTAGTGGCCAGGTCAAGCCAAGCCCGCAGGCACAAGCCGTTGCTCGCGGTGACGTGCTGGCGGAAGCCCCGGGGGCCATGCAACGCGCCCCCCTTGCTCAAGCGGGGCTCGCTGCCGCGAAACAAGGTCCCCCACCGCCAGTTGAAGACCCCGCAATCGACGCCCGCCGCGTGGCGCCTTACCTGGAGATAGTCGAGCCGTCAGGTGACGGCGCGCCCGTCACGGCGCCGATCGTCGCGCGATTCAGCCAGCCCATGTCCCGGGCCAGCGTGGAGAAGTCGTTTGTCATCAGCCCCGCAGTACATGGCGACCTCGCGTGGCTGGACGACTTCACCCTCCGCTTCCAGCCGATCAAGTTCGCGCACGCTCAGACCTACGAGGTCCGCCTGCGCGGCCGGTCGATTCGTGGCGTGCCTCTGGCCCGGCAGGGCCCCTGGCACTTCACCACAGTGGCCGGCCCGGCGCTCGTTCTCGCACCCGGCCCAAGCGCCATCCGGGTGCCCGTGTTGATGTATCACTACATACGGGTCAATCAGCTCTCTTATGACCGGTTGGGGTTCAACCTCTCAGTCACGCCCGCCGACTTCGCTTCACAGATGGACTGGCTGGCGCGCAACGGTTACCACCCGATCACGTTTACGGAGCTCCACGGCTACCTCAACGGACAGCACGGCCTGCCAAGCCGCCCAGTAATCCTGAGCTTCGATGACGGATACGCCGACTTCTACACCACCGCGCTGCCCATCCTGCGTGCGCACGATTTCAGCGCGGTCGCCTATGTCGTTTCAGGTTTCGTGGGACGGGCCGGCTACATGAACGCGGCGCAGGTCATCGAGGCCGACCGGTCGGGCATCGAGATCGGAGCGCACACCGTCGATCACGCCGACCTGACCAAACAGTCCGCCGACGGCCTGCGCTACCAGCTCACCGCTTCCAAGGCTTCCCTGGAGCAGTTGGTCGGTCATCCCGTCCTGTCTCTTTGTTACCCGAGTGGTCGCTTCACTCCTGCGGTGGCGGCGGCCGCGGAAAACGCCGGCTATCGCGACGCGACCACCACGAGGTGGGGATCCATGCGCATTTTGTCCAGCCGCTACGTCTGGGACAGGCTGCGAATCAGCGGCGGCGAGAGGCTCGACCAGTTCGCGAGCGACGTCGTCAGCCAGTCCTAGCCTGTGTTCTGCAGGCCGGCGGCAACGCCGTTCACCGTGACCAGCAAGACATGTTCGAGCTGCTCGCGCTCTCCTTCCTCGACAGGTTCGCGCCGGAGCCCTTCCAGAACGTGGAGCTGGATGTGCGACAGCGCGTCGACGTATGGATTCCTCAGCTCCACGGCCCACGAAAGGACACGATGGTTTTCAAGCAGTCGGCGATGACCCGTGACCGCCAGCACCCGGTCGACTGTCAAGTCGTACTCGGCAAGGACACGCGCCCTCAGGTCGGCGCGCCCACCTAGCCCCAGGTACCGCTCAGCGATCCGGCGATCGGTCTTCGCAAGGCTCATCTCCGCGTTGTCGAGGAGCACGTTGAACAGAGGCCATTCGGCGTAGGCCTCCTGGAGCTCAGCCAGGTCTGCCGCCGCGATGCCGCTGCCAAGCCCATACCACCCGGGCAGATTCAGGCGCATCTGCGACCAGGCGAAGACCCACGGAATTGCACGCAGCTGGTCGAGCTTCCCCGACTGGCCTCGCCGTGCCGGGCGCGAGCCGAGCCTCATGCGACCAAGCTCGTCGACGGGACTGACGCGGCCGAACCATTCCTCGAAGCCCTCGGATTCGACAAGGCCCCTGTATGCGGACCGCGCCGGCGCTTCGATCTGGCCGGCGAGGTCGCGAAAGCGGCTCGCCGCCCGCTCCGCCACGTCTTCGACCTCAGGCAGCGAGCTCATCAGAACCGCGGAAGCCACCTGCTCCAGGTGACGGCGGGCGATGGCGGGGTTGGAGTAGCGCGCGAAGACCACTTCCCCCTGCTCAGTGACCTTGAAATGGCCGCCGATCGAACCAGGGGCCTGCGCGCGAATGGCACGATTGGCAGGCCCGCCACCGCGACCCAGCGCGCCGCCTCGACCGTGGAAGAGTGTCAGTCGGATTCCTCGGCCGGCTGCCCAGCGGACGAGATCAGCCTGCGCCTCGTAAAGGGCGAGGCTTGCCGAGACGGGGCCGACCTCTTTCGTCGAGTCCGAGTAGCCGAGCATGACCTCCAGGCGCCCTGTCCTGTCCAACTGGCGGCGCACCGGCTCGAGCTCGACCATGCCATCAAGGACCTGGGAGGCTCGTTGGAGATCCTCGACCGTTTCGAAGAGCGGAACCACCTCGAGCTCGGGCCCGGACTCATTGGCCAGCGCGAACACGTTGGCAATATCGCTTGACTGGCGAGTGAAGCTGACGACGTACCGCTTGCACGCGTCGACTCCAAAGCGCTCCTGGATTCGCTTGATGGCCCGGAAGGTCGCCAGCACCTCTTCGGTCTCGTGTGACGCAGGTCCACTTCGCTTCAGCTCAGCCAGCGCGTGCTCGTGGACGCCGCTGTGTTGCCTGATCTCGAGCTCCGCCAGATGGAAACCGAATGTCTCGACCTGCCAGATCAAGTTTTGCAGCTCGCCGTAGGCGGGACGCCTCGCGCCCGCCGCGGCGAGCGATCTCTGCACCGCCCGGAGGTCGTCGAGGAGCTCGGCCGGGGACTGGTAGGCCGCGGGCGCGACCGCAAGCCGCGTCGCCCTGATCCGTCCCGCGACATGAATGAGGTATTGGCGGTGTTGCTCGGAGTGGGACCGAGCTTCGATTTCCGCGAACCCCGCCGGATCGGCGAGGCGGGCCGCCGCGAGCCGAGAACCCAGATCCTCGTCTGGCGGGGTGGTCACCGAGTCGGCCGTCAACGACCGTCCGATGCGGGTGGCCACCACCTCGAGGCCGCGGAGGACGTGATCGGCCTGGATGTCCATCGCGTTGCCGGTGACCTCGGCGGTCACGGCACGATTTCCATCGCGGTCGCCGCCGACCCAACTTCCGATGCGGATGAAAGCGGGTGCTAGGGGCGGGCGGACATCCGCGTTGTCGGGATCAAGCACCGCGTTCAGATCGCGGTAGATCTCCGGTACGGCTCGAAAGAGAGTCTCGTCGAAAATCGCCATCACCGAACGCACTTCGTCAAGAGGCTGCAGCTGAGTGCTTCGCAGCTGCGCGGTCCGCCAGAGGACATCGATTTCCTCGAGCAGCCGCCGCCTGGCTTCGCGCTGCTCGCGCCCCGACGCCCTTGGATCGTCGAGCACCTCGAGCTGTGTGCCGACGCGCGCAATAACTGCAACGACCGCCCGCCGTCGTGACTCGGTCGGATGAGCGGTGAGCACTGGCTGGATCACCAGGTCGCGGAGGAGCTCGCGGACTCTGTCCTCACCGTGACGAGATCGGATCTCGGTTATAGCTTCGGCCAGCGATTCGGAAATCGGCTCCGTGCCCCTGTCACGCTCGCGCAGCGCGCGCGCCCGGTGCCGGTCCTCGGCGAGGTTGACGAGCTGGAAGTAGCACGTGAACGCCCTCGCGACCTGTTCGGCCCGATCGATCGGCCACGACGCCACCAGAAGAGCGGCGCCACGATCGTCCTGATCGCTGTCGCGCGCGGCGATCACTGTGCGCCGGAGCTGTTCGACGGCGGCGAGCAGCTCGGCGCCGCCGTACTCGGCGAGCACCTCCCCAAGCAGGTCGCCGAGCAAGCGCACCTCCCTTCGAAGTGCAGCGGGCATCTCTACGCGCGCGACTTCTCGCGATCTCATGTCAGCCGACTATTCTCGGCCTACGTCGGCTTGCGCGGACCCGCGGCTACGGCGTAAGTGGCTCCAGGTTCAGTCTTTCTTGGGTTCGGCCGGTGGTTTCTGTTCCTCGCCACGGAACGATTTCCGGAACCCCACTATCGATTTGCCGAGCGCCTCTCCGATTTGCGGTAGCCTCCCGACGCCGAAGAGGATCAGGACGATCACGACCAGTGCTACGGCCCAGAACGGGTGTAGTCCAAAAGGCATAGGTGTGCACTCAGTATGAGCGATCGACCAGGGCGCTCAATCCCATCTGACACACTGAGACGGTGCGTGGCTTTCTAATCGGGCTGGTGCTTCTCATGGTGTTCGCCGTGACCGTCCTTTCGCTTCGCCCGGGCGGTATTCGGCGCCAGCTCCGGTTCGCCGCCCGGCGATTTCGAATCGTGCTGGCGCTCGGCGGGATCTTCCTTCTGGGTTCGTCGATCATCCGAATCTTCTTCCGGGATGGAGCAGTCGCCGACTGGGGGCCGCCGGCGCTCGCCCTGGTCCTCGGAGGGGTGTTCGTGGTGCTCGCTCAGGACCCTGCCTCTACTGCATCGAGTACGCATCCCCCGGCCGGAAGGAAAGGGGACGTTTAGCGGCGGATTCCGGCCGCCATTCCCTCGAGCCGGTGAATCCTCTCCTCCACTGGCGGGCGGGTGCTGAACCTTCGACTTGAGGGCTTGGTTGATGAGACCGAACGCTCGCAGCTCTTTTCGTCGTACCTGCACCTAACCGGCCTCTGGCCCGAAACGTAGCGTCGCGCCCATGGAAGATCAACGGAAAGCGGTGGCTCGGATCTCGGCACAGGGGTCGGCTTCTGCGGCCCTGGACGACGTTTGTCGGTGGCTCATCGCGCGCCAGTCGAACCCGATACGTTTCGAAGTTGAGGATCTGCCCGCGCTCGGACAGGACTGCTGGCTCAGGCTGGCTCTGCCTGTCACCGCTCCGCGAGCGGTGCTCTGCGCCCTCTGGCTGCTCGAAGATATCGACGCCGGCGGCTGCCTGATCACGGGTCACCTCCGTTTCGTGGCGCATCCAACCCGGCCCGACATCAGACTGAGCTTCAGCGGGCGCACCGCGACGGCGATGAGACCCACACTGCTCCAGGGCCACGCGAA
>WNFI01527898.1_pt1 | contig 24248 bp, 58 predicted proteins | sample 5400471 | NCBI WGS metagenome assembly WNFI01 (sample SAMN13153348, study PRJNA577476) | soil metagenome | isolation source: 100 cm saprolite on Douglas fir-dominated hillslope | place: USA:California | collected 2013-09-17 | reverse complement strand
ATAGTTGAGGTTCATCGCCTTCGCGAACTCCGCTTGTTGGCGTAGACGTCGGCGCGCTTTCCAGCCACCATCAGCGCGGTTTGCATCAACTGCATGCGCTCCGATGGCACACATCCGCGCCGCAGCGCCCGCGCGAGCTTGCGGATGCCGCTGCTGCTGCCGAGCTTGACGTTGCCAGTTCCTGGCTGGCGGTGATAACGCGATGTGCCCGCCCATCCAAACGGGCGCGTCGCCGGTATCGTCTCAGTGGCCTTTCTCAGCCAATCAAAAAGGTCCTTCATGGCTTCCCCGGCGTCGTGTATTCGCCCACAAGGAGGTAGCCCTCCTTCTGCATCGGCTCACGCAACAGCAACCCCCATGGCTTTCGCGTGTCAAGCGCAACATTGCGATACCAACACATACCATGTGTGCGGCCGTAGTTCGTGGGATACTTCCTGCGAAGCTCGTACCTAGCTCCGGGCTCGAGTACGGCAGCAGCGTCAGCATGAAGAAATCCACGCACCGCGGCCTCGTTTACCGTCACGGTTCCCCAAAGTTCCACGCGATGGTCGGTTTTCTTGAGACCGCCAACTGGCAGCAACGCAGTTAAACGGCGGTCAGGTTTGTGATAAACTGTCCCAAGACATATCCAGCCCCATTCGATGACAACCCCCATCTCACCGGTGGCCTCGTCGATCGCGTCGCCGATACCTTCCTCGGTCCACAGCTTCGGGTCGTTCTTCGGTGGTGTCATTCTGGTCGGTCCTCCCTGATTAATGCATCGTCGGCGGTCACCGCATCGTCTACAATAAGTATCCGGCCATCTTCAAAACAATAATACTTCTTCCCGTTTTTCCAGATGATCGAAGGCACACCGGATGCCGCGGCGCGGGCGCGCGCCCGCGCCTTAATTGAAGGACGGGTTTTCGGCGGCAATATTGGTGCCAGCATCCGATCTCTCACCCCAAGCACCGCCAGCGCGATCTTGCGCTCGATCTCCTTCTGCTCCTCGGGAAGCTCGTCCCATGACAGGGTGCGAATGCTCAACCGCGGAATGCTGATGGCATACGCTCTGGTGCGTTCCTCGTACCCAGCACGCGCGGCTGCCTCAACCAGGCCTGCACCGTACGGCCGCGGCCCCGGCACTGACCATACCATGCCGGCACCATATGGCTGTGGCACGGTCACCCCTGTCGATTCCGTTACCGGCGCCGGGTCCCGTCCAACCATGGTCTCCGCAAGCTTCGCAGAGGCCGCTCTTCGGCTTTGAAGATTGATGTCGTCCATCTCATTCTTCGCCCTATCGTGCTCGCGCACCATGGCCACAATCGCACGGATGTTAATCATGTCCAACTGCACGCCATATGGATGAGCCTCTGCCATTACTCGGCAGCACTCCTGCACCAAGGCTTCGTCGTCGGCCGACAGCCACTTCGGAGGCACCCAATGGCGCTGCGTACCTGCAGGACCTTCCAGCGTCCAACCCTGCGCGCGCTTCAGTTCCTCGCCCGGATAGACGGATGGCGGTTCCTTCACCTTCCGCCGCGACCAATGCCGGTAGCCGGGTTCTCCACCATGCGCCCAACCGTCCGCATTCCGCTGCATTATCTGTTCAACAGTTGGTTCAACGCCCAGCGGCACAAGCTCGATATCGGTGTCTTTGATAATCCCCCTGCTCGCCCATACCCGCATGTTGCGCTTGATCTGCTCCATCCGGTCCGCGTCCAAGGCCCACCGCTCACTTGCCATCGCCCTATCCTCCCACCGCGGTCGGACAAAAACACACGGCGTGGTAAAAGACCCAAACGGCCTCCCCCAATATCCCGAGGATACAACCGACGAGCAGCAATGTGCCAGCCTTCATCATTTCTTCCGTCCTTCCACAATGAACCTCGTCAGCGGCTGCACCTGTTCCATCCGCCGCTCATCGCTATAGAGGCCATGACAATGGCCCCACAGCACGTTGAATTTGGTAAGGTCGACGGCGCCACGAACCCACGGTGACACATACGGGCCGGGCGGGAACAGCAAGATGTCGAGCGATTCTTCCTTCACCGCGGCGCGCGCAGCGGCAGGCCCGATCAGCGGCAGGACAGCCGCAGCCTTCAAAAACCAGCGTCGGCTAAACATCTCCCTCTCCTACGTGACGTCAAATGACCCGGTCGTCTCAAACTTCACCACCGGCCCCTCAAACACACCATCGTCGTGCCAATCGATATAGTTCACCCTGTCGGCGTCCTCGACACCTTGACGCTCGATCGCCTTCTTGAATTCACCCCAGGTCATGGCGCTCCTCATCTCGCTCGATCGCCCACTTGCCCACCCTATAGAAAAGCATGGCAAGCACGGCCGCGCCAGACAAAAACCCCACGATGGCCATTACCGCAAAGAACGCCAGGAACGGCAGGTAAAACAGAACCAGAACGGGCCCAGGTACTTCACCGGCCTGGACAAGCCCGGCTACCACGAACACAAGCGCCGCGGCACCCCCCCAGAAAATGCGGTCGCTCATCCTCATCGCCCACGCCTCGATTTACGTTCCCTCCATTCGAACAGCGCCTGGTTGGTTTCAAGCACCTCTTTGATCACATCCTCGACCCAAGAACGATTTTCGATGAGATGGTCCCGTAAGGCCGGCGCGTCCCGCGGGCCATCGGCAAGCACGATAATCCGGTCAATGCACGCGCGCGCCGAAATCAGCTTGGCACTCATCTGCACCGCGACGGTTGCTCGGAACACGGACGAAATGGATTCCGGCGATAGGTTGGAAATCCATGAACCTCTGGCGGCCCATACTGCGGGTCGAAATACCAGCGCGGGCCCTCGCGCATCCCCCGATTTGGGTAATAGCAAGGAATGGCCTCATACATGCCGCTGCGGGGATTCCAAACTACGGTCCCACACGGCTGCGCAGACCCTTCACCCATATATGCAACTACCGCAACGGCGGCTATCAAGAAAATCCTGATCATGTTCCCTTCTCCTCTAGTAAGAACCGTCCCCATTCTCGTCGTAGCTCTCAGGCGGCGGCAACCGATAGCGCGCCGCCGCGTCGTATGGCTTGTTCGCCTGCATCACAGATGCCTCATCGGATAGCGCGAACGAGAATATCGAAGAACCGCCGTAGAAGATCGTCTCCCAGCCATTCGCCGTGTCACCCTTGATCGGGATGTCGATGCGCAGCATCTTGGCGCCGAAGCGCTCGACTTCGCGGGTGCGGCCGGCGTGCTTACGATGCCCGAACACCTCCACGACCGCCCATTCCCAGCCGTCGCCGACCGGAATTGGCGCAACATCAGGTGCCGCCACCATGTCGATCGGCTGGCTGAACATCTCCATCACCATTTGCCTCTTCCTTTTCCTTGCACGGCCGCAGCGCCCACGCCGCCAGCTCGTCAGCCTTCTTCATCCGCTCCTCGAATGTCCACACCCTGACCCGATCTAAACGCTCATCCAACGTCGGATTTTCTGACAGAGGAAGCTGTACGCCCCACCCGGTTAGAGCTTCCCACGCCCGCAACTTGATCAACGCCCGCTCGTAATCGTTCACGCCTATCATGTGTCACCTCAAGCCGATCGACCAATAGTAGCGACGACGCCTTAGCAGCGTCGAGAACCGATCGCAACTGATCTCAACAATTTCATCTCCGACAGCCGATCTCATGTGCAGATGCAGCCGGCTCCCCATCAGCCAGCGAACGAACTGCCAAGCCATCACATTGCAACTATTGAGGCCAGTGAGTATCCACCCCCAGGATTTAACTTGTGAAGTTCGACCAGCATACGTTCGCGCCCATCGATACCACGGTCGCGGACAATAAGTTCGATTTCCCCCGGGGTTAGACATGTACTAAACGCGGTGTTGTAGCCTTGAGCAAACCCCATCTGCATGATTTTGTCGGGTGGCAAAATCACACCAGCGCCAGGTGGAGTGCGCCACCTGATATTCGGATGGTCACTAACCGCTTGCCCGCAAGCGAGCACGACAAATGGCTCTATCTGATCCTCCAGCATAATCATGAACTTGCCAGACGCGCAAATTCGGCAAGTGATACCTTCGATCGCTCGCAAACGGTAATCGACCGCCGCTACTAACTTGACGCCACCTACCGGAATTGCGAGCGCGCCCAGCGTTGCCGCAAGCCCAGCGAAAAAACCACGTCTCGATAACTCAATTGCCATGTATCACCTTCATCACAGCACCTCGACGGTAACTGCCATCAGCCTGCACATCTCCGCTATCAGACGGTAGCCCTCGTCATGCTCGATCGAACGCGAGGTAACATCATGCCCGGGCTTTGCGCGGTCCCCCATAAGATAAACAGGCCGGTCGGCCAGCGCCTGGAAGGCCTCAGCCATCCCATGCCAAAGGATGACAACCGCCTTGAGCTTGTCGCTCCTGGATAGCAGACCGACCTCAAGTTCCTTTAGAAAATCCGCGTTCTTATCCATCGCGTTGCGATTTCTTCACACACTTCGGACACGACACCGCCTCCTCACTCACAACCCACCCATTGGAGCCTTCGCTCGGCCAAACCCCGCATAAGGCACGCGCCGACCCGACCTCGACAGCATGGACCCCCAGATGGTGACCTGCCAACCCGCCCCGCCCCCGCCCAAGAACCATCGCACGCGTCTTGCGTAGCTTCATTTTGGGCCTAGCGAGATATGAATGGCCGCTCACACCCCGCCTCCCGGCACAAAGCAGCGGATGGAATTTGGCCCGTACCAAATCAGCGCCTGCCCGACCGGGTTGCCTTCGCTGGTGATGACCGCGTTGTCAGGGACACGTACCCAATACTCATGCCCCTGCGGATGCCACGGTACCGGCACGTAGTAGCCATCCGGTTTGATCTCCCAATCGGTGCGCGTTCCGTCGCTAAGAGCGCAGCACTCGCTGATCTTGGGGCGATTGAACCATTGGCGCACATCCGGCGGCAAATCCTTCCACTGTCCATTGTCAGCCCCATGGGCCATGTCGATCATCGAAGCAACGAAGATCACCAGCGAGGCAAAAAAGATCACAGCCACAAGAAACTTCACCACAGCGAAGGCAACATCCACCGCGCGGTCCCGCGGCGACATCTGCATCTGCCGCGCCAATTCCTTGTGATCCGCATATTCGCCGGCCGCCTCGGCAGGCGTGGCGTCACGCATCTGCCCTTCACAGTTTGGCAGCTGGAGCCACCCATGATGGTCGAAGCCGCTCATGTCACCCTCCTTCTACCTGTTTCATGACATTGATGGCTCGGCCAAGTTTGTCCAGTTCGTCGTCGAGCCGCATATCGGCGTGGTCAAGAGCGTCCGGCCAAGGTTCTTCGCGAACGTAGTGTTCACGGCGGAATTCTTTGGTAAAGCCATGATGCTTGCGGATGTTATCAAACATCCCCTGACGTAGGTGGTGGCGAGCCTCTACCACGGTTTGAGCCGCATTGAGCAATCTTGTGACCATGGTGTTTACAAAAAGAGGCCCACCGTTCATGTCATCCCCCCACTCGGCGCTGTTCGTACTCCATTTGGGAGAAGGCCTGTCCGGCGTGCAGCAACATCGAGAACTCATCTCGTGACATCCCCATCACTTGGGGACCTTGCGGGTCTTTCTTCAAAATAACGTAGACGCGGCCGCTCTCGTCGGCATTCTCGCCCTCGCTGATGCTACAAAATCGTTCTCGATCTTCACCATTCCGCCCTCCTTGCGTCACCTAATCCGTCCCAGCTAACCAAGCCTGTGTATCCAGTTCGTCCGCCGCCTTTTCCAGCCGCTCGATCTCGGCCTGCATTGCTTCCAGCCGGCGCGCGGCCTCCGCATGAAGCGGGTGCTCCCCGTAGCTCACATCAGCGTATTCGCCTCGCAGCCGTGCGCAAAGCTCGGCGAGCGGCATGTTGGGCAACGCGGCAGTGTAGGCGTGCACATCCCACCTCTTCGTCATTTCGTCTCAAAAACCTCAGACCGCGCCTGTCTCGCCTCCTCCAGCGCAGCAACGCGCAGTGCGAGGTCCGTCACGACCGCAGGAGAAACCCGGGTGCTGCCATCCTCGCTCTCGATCGGGGCGGGCAGAACGGCAAGTTCGGCGTGCCAAGCCCCGATAACCCGGTTCCAGGTGCCAAGACACGCAAAATGGATGACGGTGTGCGGGCCGAAGAAGTGCGCGGTATGCTCGCCGCCGACCCGCATTACCTTCTCGTCGCAAACCGGGCAGATGCCGTAGATGCGCTCGATCATGCCTGCTCCTTGCGCCAGATGCGCTTCCAGCCATCCCACATTAGGCCTTGGACGCCGCCGAAGCGGCGATTGCGCATGATTGGCGGAGCGCCGGGCGGGTGGTATTGCTGCGCAGCCATGCCGATTATCATCGGGTCTGGTGGCGCTGAGGTGTGCCCCTCAACCTCCTCCATGACCACCGTCGGTTCATGGCAGATGCTCACGCATCGCCAGAGCTTACCGATGGCATCCACGTAGACGTCGCCCGGCTCCGCATCGTGTACCGACATCACCTGCTCCTCTACTTCCCGGACCATATCGTTGAACGACCACCGCGTACCGCCGACGGCCAGCCGCGTCTTCGGCATAAACATCGGCTTGCCCCAATGAAGCTGCGGCAGCACCACGTAGCTGAACCAACGCGTCGTCTTCGTAAGGCGGACGATTGGCCTATTATCCTGCAGCGTGAACATCACAGCCCCACCAGCCGATAGGTGCGGCCCCGATGCGCAATGCCAACCCTCGCAATGCCCAGACCGTAGCGCGAAAGCCGCTTATCAAGACGGTTGAGCATCACGTGAATCGATTCATCGGACCGCTGCGCGCCATCCGGCCACGCCGCCTTGCAAATATCCTGGACCGTCACCCCGGCCGGGCGCTGCAACACCTGATAAATCCGGGCCGTGACCCAACCACGGTTCGCACCATCCAATTTCAGACCTATAGCCTCAGGGCTCGGAAAATCCTGCGGCAGACCACACTTCTCACACCGTTTCATCGCGCGAACTCCTCCCCGCGGTACGCCTTGATCGCGGCGAGGAACCACGACATCGGTAACGGTTCAGATGCTATGAGGTGCTCACTGTCGATGCGCTTCACATACTCGGCGAACGGCTTGAGGGCGGCGTGGAGGCGCTCACAAACCCCACGCTCAATGAACATCTGACCTTGAAGATCGGCAACCTCTTTATATAGGTGTTCACGTTCCGCAGTTAGCTCATCAACCTTGCGGGCCAGTATATCGCCCTCCAGGTCAAGGTTGCGCTCCGCCTCAAGCTCGGCGATGCGCATCTCATATTTTGAGATCAGTTCGAGCGCCTGCTCGTAGAGCATCGGCCGGGCCCACGCTTCCTCGGCCGACCGCGGTGCGGCGGCCGCTGGCAGCGCGCCCGGGATCATCTTGCGCAAGCGGGGCGCCGAGGCCGCATCAAACGCCGCCACCATCGCGTCGTACTCGATCTCACGCAACTTGCCGAGGCGCTCATCCCAACCCGAATAGAAATTGGGATCTTTGACCATTTTCCCGATGGCCTTAGCCCTACTCTCATAGGCCGCCCGCGCAGCCGCCCATATCCGCTCGCTCGCCCGCTCAATCATGCGCACCCTCCATGATCTTCGCCAACCCATCCGCACGGAGCTTCGCCTGGTGGGCCGCCAGATAATCCTCATCTTCGGCCGCAGCCTCCGCCAAACCGCGATAATGCGCGATCAGCACCACCAGTTCACTTCGCTGGAGCACCAACGTGATCTCGTTGAAATACGTCGTCATTTTCGCCGCCCTATCCATCCGCCCGATCTCAGCCACGATCAGCGCGGCCGCCTTTATTAGATCCCGCCGCCGCGTCGTTGGCTTCCACCACTTCATGTCCCACGGCCACAACCACCACTCCGGAGCAGGCAAGCTCAACCAGCCGAGCGGGCTGAGGATGTACGCCCCCGCCGCCCGCGAAAGCTCGTCCAACCGATACTTGTCGTCATGCTCCTCGTCGAACCCTTCGACGTCAACCTGCCGCTGGCGCTCCCTCGCAATTTCGTCCAGGACGGTCATCTGATATCCGCCATCCCGTCGTTGTTGAAGAACGGACACGGCCCGAGACCACACCGCTCGCACGTCCGAGGAGAGGCTTCATTATGAAACCGTTTCCATGTTGAGCAATTGCCCGGCCCAGGCGATGTCCTGGCGTGGTTCATAGGAGCTACCGCCGCCGGCATCCCATCGCGCACGTAAAGCCCCTGGTATCCAACGCCGCCCCACATCTCAGCTTGACGCCGTGCTACATCCTCGCTCATGAAGATTAACAGCGCGCCGTTGCGCGGGTCGCGCACCTGAAACGCCACCGGCCGCTTTGCAAGCTTGAACTGCTCCGTCCCACCAACCGCATCGGCCGCCGCAACCCCAAGCCGCGCTATCCCAAGCCCGACCTCCCAATTCACAAACATCGCCTGCGCCGCCGCCTTCGCCCGCTTCTCAAACATCCGTTCCTCCACTTTCTGCATCAGCACTTCCAAGATCGGAACGAAAAATAGGCGCCTGATTTCAGCCTGCGTCGGTAGCCCTATCCACGACGTCACGGTTAGCCCCCACCTGTCGGCCGATCAAACCGCTGACGGATGTCCCACAACGCCCGCAAGACGCAGAAAAAACCAACCAGCACAACCATGTGCATGACGGAATCGGACGATCTCAGCTTGTTGATGCCCAACGCTTCCTCAAAAACGACGCCGATGGCAACGTTCACCAGAATAACGCCGGAATAGATCAAGCAAAAACTCGCATGGTAGCCCATTCAGATAACCCCCATCGCATACGGACATTCAGGCCGATGCAACACCGTCCACCCGCCGCACATGCACCGCGGCATCACCTCCGCCACATCCGGCGGAACCTCATACCCGCTCACAAGCGCATCCCAAAATTCCCGCTCTATCCGCGCCACCATCTTGCGCAGAAGCTCATCGAGGTGCGCCCGGTCCTCAGACGAAATAATGTCGTCGATCGCCTTCTGCGGCGGCAGCACCCAGCGCACCGTGTATTCAGCCATCCGCAATCTCCCGAAGTTATGGCCCAAGCATCCTCGCGGGCCGGGCGCTACTCCAGCTCTCGGCTGGCATGACTGTCAAAGCGCATGCCGGCTATTCACCTGTGGGCGGCCGACGCCCGACGCGTGTCTTGCTTTACCACGCCGCCGCGAGAAGGACGACCAGCACCGCTGGACGCTACCAAACCTGCCCTTCCTTCAGAGAACACCCGGCAGATGATACCGCATCCTCAGTAAGCATGGTGAAAGCCACACAGCCCAAAAGAACAACCGCTGGCACACCAAAGAGAACGCCTAGAAGCACAGCCATAATAGCCTCCTGCCGGTTAGGCGGCCCGCTGCACCGGCCAGGCCACGTGATGTGGGCACACAACCCGCGTCCATGCAGAGAACCGCCCGTTCGGAACAATACACAATTCGCCACAGACCGCAAGATCAGAGCCGCCGATACAACCATCCGCCGATCAGCCAGCCAACCCCAAAAGAGACAGCCATATCCACCATAACAAGTATCGCCTCATCAAAGCCGGTCATCGTCAGCACCCATATTTGCCCCATTAGGGCTGGCTACTCATCGCAAATAACGGCACCGCGTCAGCAGCTATCCGCCGTTGCGCCATGGCAGCGTAATCGGGGTTTAGTTCGATCAGGATGGCGTTGCGCTGGAGGCGATCGGCGACGAGGCCGGTGGTGCCGCTCCCGCCAAAGGGATCAAGGATGGTGGCGGGAACGACAGCGGCGTCGCACTCGCAGGTCGGGCGCCAGCCAGTGGTTTGCGTGTTCTTTACCGCGCGCACTTCGAACCCAGGCTTCTCGTGCCGTCGTTCCAAGCTTCGCGGGCCGTTCGTTGTGCGACCTTCAGTATCGTAGCTCGACGTGATTTCCCGCTTCCACGGTGCCCCACACTTCGCGCAGCATCCTTTCTCGCTGGTCCCTGCCTTGATGCAATCAATAATCAAATCGGGCGGAAACGTTGCGAAATGGTCGGTTGACACTGGAACACAGGTACATATAGACTGCGCCAATGAAGATTTGCGCGCGCTGCGGGACGCCTTTTGAGCCGAAGGATGAACGGGCAAACCGGCCGGCGAAGTATTGCTCTCGTGGCTGCGCTCAACCGAATCGAAAAGCCCGAGTAACGCTAACGTGCCGCCAATGCGGCGAGGAGTTTGAGCGGAAGCGCTATATGCAGGATTGGTCCCAAGAGCGGGGACCGTTCTGTGGATTTCAGTGCTATTCGGCGTGGCAGGCTCAGCATACATGCGGCGCGGCAAATCCGTTTCACGATCCTGACTGTTGGATAATGCTGGCATGTCATCGCTGCGGGAAAGAAATTCGCCGTCGTCGCCTAGACCATCAGCGGGGAGCGTCGGTAACGGGGCGAGCGTTCTGTTCTCGGGAATGCTTTGAGGTTCACGCTCGGGAGACGTTTCCACGTAATTCGTATAACTGGACATCAAAGGTGTGGCGTCGAGCGAGGATGCGTGCGCTTCGCCGAGATGGCTATCACTGTCAGGATTGTGGGGCGACGGAGGACTTGACGGTTCATCACTTGAAACCATTCGCCGAGTTCCGGGGCGATCATGCCGCCCATGAATTGGACAATCTTCTGACCGTTTGTAGGGCTTGCCATCGGGTCCGACATAATCAGCTAAGAGCTGAGAGCCGTTGAACGGAGATGTAGCGACGGTCCAGACCGAACGCTTGTTGCGGATCGAGACCAGTTCGTTGACCGCACCGGAAAAACTGCTGTTCTGCTTGATCCCACTTCCGGGCTCGGTGCATTTAGGATTTACGCCGTTGCCTCGAGCATGAGCGTTACCTGTGACATCCTCCTTAATCGCCTCCGCATCGTAAAAATACCGCGCCGACTTCGTGAGCAAAAACATGTATTCGTGGGATTTTGTGCAGCGATCCGTCACGCTCTCCGGCATGGGATTGGGCTTCGACCAGATGATGTCCTGTCGCAGCCACCAGCCATCGGCCTGGAGCGCGAAGGCGACGCGCCAGGGAATGCCGCAGAGGTCCTTGGGCTTGAGACCGGCGTCGCGAATCGTTCCGGTTTGGCTCGATCGCTTCGGATGATTCTTGATCTGCGATCCATGCCACGACGGATCGTTGCTTTCGGTTACCCGATGGTCCTGCGCGCCCCACGAACCCGCGTAACTATCTCCAAGATTCAGCCATAAACTTCCATCGGGCCGCAGCACGCGATGAACCGCGCGGAATATCTCGACGGCGTTGCGGACGTAGAGGTCAATGGTGGGTTCAAGACCGTGGGCGCCGCGCCAAGCGCCACAGTGGCAGCAGAAATTCGTTGTGACGCCCTTCATCTGGTGCTGTTCTTCAAGCCGCTCGCGGTACTTCACGCTCGTCTGCACACCGTTGAGGCCACTCGATGACGCACTCTTGCCACCAGGCGGCGGTTTGTAATGCTCGACCCACACATGCTCGCACACCGGATCACCGCCCCATATCGACGGCGGGATACCGTAATCTCGAAGGCCCCACGCTACCAGTATGGCGGCGAAGTAACGATGCAATGCACCGACTCCGCAGCCATACCGGCTAGGACCTCCCTGCAATCGCCTTGAATGATCCGAACGCTCATAGTAACGTCTCTACGGGAGTGGAGGCGTTATGACAAGTAAAATCACGCTGGCCTACCTCGCAGGGCTTATCGACGGCGAAGGATACATTGGGATCAAGAAGCAGCGCCCGACGGCCGATCGCGTCGCCCCAAGCTACCATGCGCGTATCCAAGTTCGTATGGTGGATGAACAAGCCATCACCCTCTTGGCGCAAAAACTCGGCGGCAAATATTATTCTGAGAGGGCCGCGGCTGGCAAACGCCGCGGCCTTTACTGCTGGCAGGCTAGCGACGCTTTGGCCGAACAAATCTTACGCGCCCTGTTGCCTTATCTCCGGGTGAAGCGCCGCAGCGCCGAGGCCGTCTTGCGATTTCGCGGGTGGCAAGCCGGCAACTCTGCTCATCGAACCAAGCTGCTCGGACATCGCCAATTCCAAGGCTATCGCGGTGGCGTAAGAACAGTACGAACTATGGGATTTTCCGACGAATATATTGCTGTCTGCGAAACCGCCTATGCAGCATGCAAGGCGCTGAACCACTAACCGTCACGCCGCCACCGCCGCCCGTATCTTCCCCACAACCCACGCCCGCATCCTCACAAAGCGCTGCTCCGGCGTCTCCGCCCGAGGCCCCCACTCGTCGTTGAGGTACATCAACTCGCACGCCATAGCGTGAGCAATGCCAAACTTCGCAGCAACCGCTTCGTGATCATCCGGGTCGATCTCGCTCATATCCATGCCGCGCTTCACACCGACGGCGCCGAGCGCACACACACGGCCGTCACTGATGAGGTCCTCACTGATCAACCGCTTGTCCGGCATGGCGTCAAAAGCCTCAAGCATCTCGCAAAGCAACGCCTGCCCGCGCTTGCCGGCAATCGCCCGGCCGACGGCGGCACGCCATAGGTTGACTTGCCATTGCTCATAATCGTCAGTGTAACCCGATCTGCTCATGTTTCACCTTCCTTCCCCGTCTGAGCGCGAGCGCGGATGGCGGCAGCAGCATGCTCTGCGCCGGCCAATAGCTCATCGCACGCTGATCTCTCGGCGATCTGCGCGCATTCCTCGAACGTCTTCGCCCGGATGGCCGCTTCGAATTCGCCTCCTGGCATCGTTTGTTTCCAGGCGTCGCGCTCGGCCTTCACCTTGATGACGCACTTCATCAATTCGTCAGCCCGCGCCGAAGCATCCATGTAACGCTGAAGATACTCGGCCCGCACGGCATTGACGGATTCATGGAGCGCATCGTTCTCGGCCTCAAACCCGCGGATGCGCTCTAGTGCCACCGTCTCTTTGTTGAATAGCTGTTGATATGCGTTAAGATGCGTTTGCGCTTCAGCTTCAAGTTCACGGATGCGCTCATACGGGTCGCTACCACGAAGCTCATCAGCAGCCACAATACATTGACCAGTGGACGACCGCCAAGTGCCTTCCTTCGCTAAAATACCGATTAGTGGCGGCCCAATGCACACCGGAGCCGCGGCCGCCTCCAACCTCACGTTCTCGCCTTCGAGCTCGACGATGCGGTTCGCCGCCCTTTCCCAGCACGCCATCTCCTCAGCATTTGCTAGCTTCTTCAGCCTCTCGTTCTCCCGCACCAGCGCGCGGAGGGCATTAGTGGCGATCAGTAATGCCGGCGACAATGCCACATCAACGGCAGGGTCTCCGATAAGGCTACACAGCGCGGCTTCCAGCCCCGCAATATCCGCCGGCAGCGGTGGAGCTGCTAGTTCTGCAATCTTATTACCGCTGGCCCTGAGCGACAAAAACATGTTCTTCTGTGCCCGGTAAAGCTCCGAAATGCGTTCCTTCAGCCTCTCGTTATCCTGCGCCAGCGCGCGAAGGGCAGCTATCGCTCGATGCTCACGCGAACCTGCGTAACCAGCATGAGGATACTGTACCGCATCCTCAAAATCCGTGATCAGCCTCGCGACATCCGCCGGCAGCGGCAGAGCACCGGTCATATCGGTGACGTCATCAGCTTGATGAGACGACGCGGGAAGAGATGGAGCGTCCGGAGCGTCCGGAGCGTCCGACGTGGTAAAGAACTGAGAGATGATCTCCAAAGCGAGACGCCGGTTGTTGTCAAAATTAATGCCGCGCACATGCAGCTCTTGTTCTATTGCTCTAGCTTTTTCTCTGGCGGTTCCCGGCAGCGACAGAGCAGTAAGGCGGGAGATCGCCTCTGCCAAATGACGCTCCCAATCGATCCCGTAGAGCGGCCGATCCGCCTGCAAGGCAGACAAGATAGCATTGAGGCCGTCAGCGGTGTCGGTGCCGGTCATGGCTTGCCTCACTCTTCCCTCGGATGGCAGAAATAATCTATGCGCCGCAATGGTTGCGAGAAGTTCCGCTTTACCGCCTCACCAGCCCGCTCGCACTGCTCCTTGGTGACAAACTCAGCAACCATCATGGCAGGACCGTTGCCGATCAGCAATACGAACAGTATCCCCGTTCCCATTATCACTTCCCCTCTATCTGTATGCCGGCGGCGCGGAGATCTTTGATAACACCCTCGCACACCACGCAGTTACCGTCTGCTCCGGCATAATTGGCCTCGTGGTGGAGAACCAATGCCTTTGCCGCCGCCATCAGCGCTTCGTACTGGGCGCGGGAGATGGTGATGAGCTTCCCGGCTTCCAGGTCAGCACGGAATTTCTCTGCTATTGCCCTTTCGTCTGCCGTAAGTGCGTCGCTCATGTCTTGTCCTCCGATGGCGGGGCGGGGAGAGGAAGCCAATGGGTTGGTTCATAAATTATACCTTCCTGATCCCTCCACTCGTTATCGTCCCAACTTAAAATCAGCGGCCCCCAACCCAGAATAACGGCTCCGAGAATTTCAGTGCCGTTCAGCGGCGCTGTCTTTATCAGCCGCCATGGGTTGAGCAGCGCTGCCAGATTCAGGCGGATAGGTTCGGGGGCGGAAAGAAGTTCACGCCATGCAAGTTCAGCGATTTTGTCGCGGAGTTCCCAGGCAACATGTAAACTGTAACGCCCAAATGAGTCGTCAATTGCTTTTACGATCACGTCCCGTGCCGTCGTCATATGTGCTCCATCCCGCAAAACGCCTCATCGACGCGCTGGCGCCACTCCGTCATCGGAAACGCGCGAGCATAAAGGAAGGCGATCAACTCGCTCGTACTGAAACCACCGCGCTCGTTAAGGCGTTCCAAAGTTTGATATCCCCCGTAAACGTGACGATAGACCTCGTACGCTTGCCGCGTAACAGAAGCGGATATCTTGCCGCCCTTGTGATCAACGGTCTGAACCGGGTGAAGATCGGTCATCGCTTCTGCTCTTCGGCCTTCGCTTCGTTCGCCGCCGCCTCCTCATCTACCCCGTGCGCGATTGCATCAACGACAAGCTTCGCGATCCGCTTCGAAGCGCCGAGCAAGAAAGCCTCCATCCTCATGGCAGTTTCAAATACGTCATCGAGATGCAGACCGCGCATGTTCTTGCCCTCCAACTTGTACTGCTGATAGAGCAAACCGTCCTGCACCGTGTTGATGTCATGGAACTTCATCGCCATCGACAATGCGATGGCCGCGATGCCGTGAGCGGGCGCGACGGGCGTATTGCCCAAATGCGGCGCCAACTCTTCAAACGGCTTCGCGATGTCACCAGCTTCTGCAGTTTCTTTGCTCACGACGGCGCTCCTTCGCTGCTTGCAAACTCGTCTATCACTTGCTTGTTTCCAAGCTCCATGTTCTTCCCGACGATATCAAGAGCGCGCTCCCGGGTCATGGTCCTTTGGTCCTGCATGGCGATCAGCTTGCCCAGCATATTGCCGGCAATTGCCAGCATCTCCTCGCCGCTGACCTCGTCGGCATGTCTTGTGAGGAAGGCGACCAGATCTTGGTAGGTTGCCTCGTGCTCCTTCTTGGCGATCATGATCACGCGTCTATCTCCTCCAAACCGCATCAAACCACCAGCCCAACGCATATGCAAGGCGAGCGCTCCGCCGCGTCGAACCCGCCTCAAAGTGCTGGCCGCGCTGCCGATCCCGCCTCCCGCAACGAAACCAGAAAGACAGCGGCATGTTCATCGCGGCCTGCATGCGGCCCCCAGGCGTCTCATCCATCTCGCCCTTCCTCACACGTCGTCCTGACACCGCTGCTCGCATTCCTCACAGCACTGGCAGAACGGCGGGCTGTTCTCGCGTACGCACACTTGATACGGGCACAGATGCTCGGGCTGTGCCTCGTGGCCTGCGCACCTCGGGCACGGATCCACGAGCAACGGTTCGGCATTGGATGGCTTCGGTAGCCCCCATCGCTTCGCCACCGTATCGAAGCTTTCAAAGCGGAACCCCCAATTTCCCTTGTCGCTCATCCATCGACACCGACGTCTGCCTTGAGCTTCTCGACAACCGCGACCTGCCGCAAGCGCCGCCGCGCCTCCTCAACATAATGGTCAAGCAACTGCTGGCGGTCCTCTCCACTATACCCGGCGAGAAGAATGACCGCCACGGGGATGAACGTCACGTTGATGAAGCGCTGTTTGGCAAGCAAATGCGCACGGTGCTCCTGATTATCATCTCGGCCATCATCCCTCCATCTGCTCCTCGGGATGAAGATACCGCAATTCGATCGGCTCCATCAAAGCCTGCCTTTCAAGGCGCCGTGCCGCTGCGCGCTCCTTCTCGTGCGTCATCTGCTTGCCGACCCGGCCCCAGGGCAAACAGCCACCATGCCGCCGAGACCAATATTCACGCCCTGGGTGACCGTTGCGCCCAACTTTGCCATCACGGTTGCTCAAAACGGAACCTCGCCGCCCTCCGGAACCACCAGCTTCGCTGTGCCTGTAGGAAGCCCGCTGGTAGGCCTTGCATTTGGGGTAGTGCTTGGTAGCTCCCCTCCTGAAATAACCTCTGGGCGGCCTTCCCTCGCAGAGTTTTTGGCCCCCATCGGCTTGGTGGCTCCGATTTGTTCTCCAGGAACGATCCCAAGGGCCGCCAGCACGTCATCCGGGCAGCTCGAGCCACGATGGCCCGGCAACGCCGGCGAAAACGAACTATCCCATGTACCATCCGTCTGCCACCGAACGCAAGCGTCGTACCACTCGATGTCGCTGTGCCCGCCGTAGAACCGACCCTGCACCGCCTTGTCGGCAAACGGATGCTTCGTGTGCCCGTTCGACACGGGCGCCCCACCAGGCTGCGCACGGCCAGCCTGACGGTTCTGGAACCAGCTCTGCGCCACATTGGCGAAGAACGCCCAGGAACCGATCGCATCACCGCGGTACGAGGCAAGCTTGCTCGTAATCGCCGGCAGCACGTCCTCGCGAAAACTCATGCCAGGGTTAGCGCGCAGCAGCGCGATGATCGCGGTTGCCTCATCGAGCTTTGGAGCATTGCGCAGGAGCTTGCTTTGGCTTGCGCTCGCTGCGGTCCACAGGGCATCGACCATTTGGGCGGCGTCGTATCCGAACTCGGTTTTGAGGCTTGCGTTGTCGAAGGTCTGCTGGCGAACGCTACTGCTTTGAGGGTCGGTGGCCTTCGAACCATGCTCGGCCGACGCTGGCCCTCTTTCTGCCGGCGAAGCCGGTGCTTGCTTTTGCCCCCGCTCTTTGCCCCCCGCTTGCGGGGGGTAGGGGGGCTTAAGAATCTCCATCTTTTTCTCCATCTCCATCTCCCCCGATGGGCGTTCGCTTGGCTGATGCTTAGCGTTCGCTTGGTGTTCGCTGTGCGCACGCTGAGCGCGTCGTTTTTTCTTCTTTATTTCGTTAGATTTAGCTGCACCTTCGCGGCGGCCTATGGTAGTTGCCCATACCTCTGACACCAGCTCAACGAGGTATTTATGATACATCCGACCGTCGTTATGGCGCTCAAAGCCCGCTAGGGCCAATAGGAGCGTGCGCTTGGCATGTATCGAGCGTTCGCTTAGCGTGCGCTCAGCGTGCGTCGAATTATTTAATGAAATGCCTGCCGCTTCGAGGAGGAAATCTTCATCATCTGCGGGGAGGGAACCGGCTGGCACTTCGTACCATGCTGTCATCCAGAGGCGGAGGCCGGCGAGGAGAACTTCGGGTCTGCTTTGGTTTCGTTTCCAGAAGCGGCTGTCGTAGAGCTTGCGGATATCAAGCTTCATCCAATCGAGGTGGCGTAGGTCGACATCGGCATCGATTGGCGGGTCGGGCAGGGTATGTGGGCCTGGGGGCGCATGCGGGTCGTCGTGGTGGTCGCGATCGTCGCCCATGGATGTGTGGCCTCCCGAGGGGTTTGGACAGGGGCCGAGGCGGGCCAGGAGGGGAAGGGTGGCCTTACGCGGGCGCGAACCACGGAATCGCCTCGGACCCCTGTCCTGGCGTTATTGTGCTCACGTTTCGGGTGGAGCGCAAGGGGCGGGTTTTCCACGCCTGAAAATAATTCCTAGCGTTGGCTTGAAGACAGTTGCACAAGTGGTGTACCTTTGCAATTGAGGGGACAGGGTACCCCCGGCGAGGTGACACGGAAAAGATGAGCCAAGGCTGACAGGGGACCGCCCTAACGTACGAACGGGCAAGCGGCTCCGAGAGGACAAAGAGGAGAAGGAAACAATGGAACGAGTGACAACACGGCAACGCGGGACGATCCCAGGATGCAAGCCCGCGGGCAACGAACACACGATACCCCATGATCCTGGGACGGACGCACGAACCAACGCTTGGCTTGCATCGCTCCGCGCAGAGGGCGCGGCTTGGAGACAACGCTGCAAGGATATGGGTATCAAGCATTGGTCCGAGTGATGGCAAGTTCATGTAGGGCACGGCACGGTTGCCCTACATGGGCGTGTTACCAGGAGGAGAAGATGACGATGGACCTGACCAAAGAAGAGATCGAGCGCTACGCGCCCTACCACACGATGCCTGAATTCAAACATGGCTACGACGATTACAACGAATGCGCGCCTTTTGCGGACTACGAAAACGTGGCCGGCCAAGCCTACGACCGCGGCGCCGAGTGTGCGATGCGCCGCGGCCGCGTGAACGCCGCTGGCTTGGTGCTATGTCAAACCGCAGATGGCTGGAGCCTGCATGCGCCCGGATCGACAGACCTGGAGATCGCCGAGGGCAATGCACCCTATTTGAGGAACGGACCGGGCAAGCCGACCGCGCAAGATTATGCGCAGGCATACGCTGAACTGCTTCGACGCAACCAGCTAGCTACCAGCTAGCTACCAGGTAGCATTATCTGAAATTGTGGCTTCTCGTTCAATGAAGGAGATCAAACGATGGACCTATCAGGATACACACCAGCACACCGCCAAGCGTTCCTCACCGACGCAGCGTGGTCGCGCGAACTGACCCGCCAGTTTGGCAAGCGGTCCGGCGATGTGCGCTACGCTCCAGCAGGCAAGGGCGAACCTGGAAGCGCGCTGCGGGTGCTCTACGAGGCCCGGGCGATCGCGCAGGCCATCTGGCATACCGAGATCCAGGCAACACTCCGCGGTGCCACCCAGGCCAATGGCGATACCTTCAAGCGCCTGGGCGAAACGCAAGTGGTCGGCAAGCTCATGCTGCCTCGATGAAAAGCTTTTGCCCACCCTACGGGGCGGGCAGAGGCGTTTCACCAAGAAGGACGAACCACCATGAAAATAGGCACCCACACGATCGCACGCGCCCGCGGGCGCATCATGCAGGCCGAAACTGACCTCAAGCGCAAGCTCACCGATGGCGAGCGACGGGACCTACTCAAGGACACCACAACATGGAGCAACGACGAGATCAACCACATCGTCAAGCTGCTGACAACCAAACAAGCCCGATTCTGGGTCTATTTCACAAGCCCGGTCCGCATCAAGCTGAACAAGGGCCAAACGCTCTGCCACTACCACGGCGGGCCGACCGATGAAGGCTGGTACAGCGAAAGCAACATCTGGTCGTTCGATGGCACCCAGGTGAGCAACGAATGGATCCAGGACGGCCGAGATTGTGATGGCCGGATAGAGCACATGAGCACGTGCGTTTGCCCGCTTAACAAGCTGGCAGCCGGCTACGCGGCGCCCGACGAACCCGGCATCCAATATCCGCGGTGGAAGGACGTCTGCCACTCACAGCGCGACCACAGCGCAGAAGCAATGGGGTACTGACATGATCGCGAAAGGCACAATGGTTCGCATCACCACCACAAACGGCGGAGACATCACCTCTCGGCTTTTGGAAGCGTATCGGCCAACCTACGACGCGGTGATTGAACTTAGTGGCAACCGCGCCGATTGGGTCGGAAAAAATTGGGTGTGCATCGCCGCACCTCGCATCAAGACCATCGAAGCAGTGTGATCGCCACCCGATAGCCCGGCCACACCGGGTTATCCAGCGGCAACCACGCCGGCAACAGAAGGAATGCTTGTAATGAGCATCAACAAAACCAAGAAGGCCATCAAGGAATTGGGGATGTCAGTGCGTCACCGCGACGGCGAATGGCGTATCAACTTCCTCAACGGTTCGGAAGCGACGGCCTACTACACGACCGATGCAGCCGATGCGCTCGCCACGGCGAAGGTAATGGCGGCACAGATACATAATTCCGCAGCGGTCATCGCCGCGGACCCTCTGCCCAAGCCTCTGCCGCGGCCTTGGTGGAAATTCTGGTCATAAAGCGTGAGGCTACCAGGGGGCCGCCGCGTGCGGCCTCCGAGCGGCAATCACGCCGACAACCCCAGGAGAGGGAAACATGCCCAATTTTGATTTCGGCCCGGCCACCAAGGACGCCATCCTCGCCGCAGTGCATCAGTGCGCGCAGGGCAATATCACTAAGGACGAATTGCTCGTGCAGCTCCAACAGACGACGGGCGGCGATTATAAGGACCACGTCGACGAGGACAACCGCGGCTTCATCATCAAGGACGGCAAGCGGCTCATCACGTTCTACGTCGCAATGGACGAGGATTACGAATTCGAGGCCGCGGCCGACCTCGGCGTGGTGTGCGATAACCTCAGCGGGCTACATCGCATTGTGGAATGCACCACGTGGATGGCGCGGCCGGTCCCACAACAGGTAAACATCGCCATCCCCGACAACATCAAGGAAGACGAACTGATCATCGGAACGATGGAAACCTGATGCTTCTCGGCCGGGCTCCGCCGCAATGCGGAGCCTCCCGAGGCGCAACCACAGAAAGGAAAGATCATGAGCTATTCGTGTAGCGATTTCACTGATGACATCATCGAGGCGCTCGGGGCGCATATCCCTGAACGCTGTAACGACAGCCCTTACGATCAGGCGGTCATCTGCATAAAGATCATCAGGCACTTGCAGGAGAGCAACAAGAAGCTAATCAATGCCCTCACGCCGTTCACCACGAACAGCCCGGACGACGTAATGGTGAAGACCGCGGATGCTGCCATTAAATTCGCCACAGCACCGCTTCCGAAACAAACGCGCGGCAGAATGTTGGTCGATCGCATCAACCGTTTGGCCAACATCGAAGGTTGGTGCCTCATCGTAGACGATGACAGCATGGTAACGATCAATACCGACCATGACAGCCCCCACCCAAAGGGCGATGCCTATTCTCACATCGAGATGCTTGTGGAAAGCGACGCCGCCAGGCTGCATCACGTCGCAGCCTACGGGCTTCACGGGGCAACCTTAGACGATGAAAGCGAAAACTAAAATGCTTTCTCGGCCCGTGGGCGCCCGCAAAAATCAGCCGTCAGGGCTTTTCATCCCTGACGGCTCGCTACACTGGTATGGGTTTCTGTCATCATTTGGCAAGACCCACATCTGCGCTGTTTCCTGGAAATGTCAAGGAGAAGACCATATGACAAATACTGGTAACGGAACCACGCTCCGCGCCATCGCCGCGGAATACGATCGCCGCGAGGAAGCCCTCGCCGAGCTTGCCGGGGCATTTGACGACCAGCTCACTACGCTGTGCGGCTTGGAGCCTGAGAGCGTGGTGGAGCGCCGGCTTTACAACGCCATCGCCAAGGTGATCGGCATGCCGCCGCAGTGCACAATCGAGGAGGATTTCGTCTACCTTCCAATGGAACCAGACACGGCCGGGCCGACATGTCTCGGCGACGAGATCGCCCAGCAGGAGCACTCAATGAAGACTGTCAACGCTGCTACGGAAGCCGTGCCGCAGCAGCCTCACACCACCATCTTCCGGTTGACCGACGAACAACGCGACCTGCTCTGCACATGTCTCATGCACGCCAAAGAAGACGTATATGTCGCTGGGGCCGAGAAGAACGCTTCAGAAGAGCGGGCGATCGACGCATTGTTCGATCTGCTGGTGATAGAAGCCGTCAACACTGTCGCGGAAGCGCTGCCGGAATTCTCGCGGGCATCGCACCATTCCTGAAGGAGGATGAGCACATGAACTTTGGTAGACAACCGCAAATGGTCACAGTTACGCTCACCGGCGAAGCAGAGGATGTGACCTATTGGCTGCGCGAGCTTGCTCGTCGGGCTGGGTTCAAGGGCGATACGGTCGAACAACGTCCCTCTGATCGTTGCTTTGTCATCTATCCACGCGCCGTCAACGATTAGGAGGCGGCAATGTGGGCTTGCATGGCTTTCGGCCTATGGTGCACCGTGACAGGACCAGCCACGGTGCACGACGGCGACACCATCCACGTGGCCGGCTATTCGATCAGGCTGGCTGGCATCGACGCCGAAGAGCTTAACGAACCTCATGGCAATGCTGCTCGCCTCACAATGGTGGCGATCGTCGGCCAGGGCGACGTCACCTGCCACGTGACGGGCCGTTCGTATAAGCGCTACGTGGCTCGGTGCTTCGTCGCCGGCGATAGCCTCGACGTGGGCGAGATGATCGTGCGCGCCGGCGCCGCGCTTGATTGCGCACATTATAGCAGAGGCCGCTACCGCAAATTCGAACCGCCTGGCGCACGCGCCAAGCTCATCCAAAAATCATACTGCTAAGGAGCTCAAACTGTTCGAATAGTGCCTCTCGGCCGTGCGCCGGCCTCATGCCGGTGTATCCCGAGGCGCAATGGTGCGACCTCAAGAAAGGAAAACAAACTCAATGAAGATATGCGCAACGATAATCGCGATCGTCACTGTGGGGATCTTCGTCACCGGGTGCGCAACAGCGCATGGCCCATACGGGTCGGCCGCTTCAGTTAGCCCGTGGGCTGAGCTTCAAGGCAAGCAACGCCCGCACAACACCAACAAGCCCTACGACCAGATGCCCTATCGGCATGATGCCAACCCGAACTGACAACACCTGTCAATTGTAGCCCGATGGCCGGGATGTTCCCGGTCATCGCCAACCAGAAACCCAGGAGGTCTAAAATGAAACACGGAAAAGCTATCAGGGTCGTCCGCCCTATGCGCGATGACGAACTGGAATACGATCTTTCCGAGGAGATCGTGCTGCGCAACAGCACCCTCACGCTCCTCGTTGATCGCGAGACCGGTGAGGAGCTGTGGCGTCATCCGCACGATTACGCCGCATAAATAACAGCCGCCGAGGCTTTTCATCCTCGGCGGCCCGCTGGACGGATGTGGGTTTCTACTCTCTGCTGGCGCACCACAATTTGGGACGCCTTACAAAAAAATCAAGGAGCATCAGATGAACGTGCAAATTGGCCAAATCTGGCAGGAGAGAGACGAATGCCAAACGCGTTACGTGCTGGTGACGCACGTCTACGCCGATGTCGCCGTGATCATCACCTGTGATGCGAACGGCGAACCGTTGCCAGGGAAGCGACACACAAACGCAAAGCTGGCGCGGTTCGGTAAAGCACGCGGCTACAAATACAAAGGGAGCACCGCATAATGGCCACCACAATTCAAACGTTGCAGGAAAGGCTCGACGAGCGGGCGCGAGCTGAGGCCAAGGCGCTCGCAAAAGAGGCCATAAGCAAACTGCCTCGCTGTGCCGGCTTGGTTACCATCAAGAAAACTGCTGTGCTCGAAGATGTAGCAGGCAATGTTACTATTTGGTGGGACGTCCTGCGCTACCAAATAGAGCGCTTCTTTGAGGAGCAGTTCTACGTCGAACGCCTCGACGCGCTGACGACCGCGCTTGTCGAAGACGTTGTTATCAGGGGAATGCCACAGAAATGAACTGGCTCCGCTCAGCCAGAGAGGCGCGCGTCGATGACATCATCGATGCACTCCTCACCCACGCCCGCGCCGGCCGGAAGGACCAGATGCGAGGACCTGACACACGAGATGATGTTCAAGGAGACCACGACAATGCCAGAGCAGAGCAAGAGTGGACAGTTGATTAGCTTCGCAGAGGCGATCGTTGGACACCTCGGCGCAGCCTACACACAACGCGCATCCAACGACGACGCGCTCATCGCCGAGCACATCGAGGAGGCCTATGAGCGCGCCGTCGATCTTCTTCTCCTGTTGCGCATGGGGAAACAAAAATGACCCACTTCGAAGCTATCCCCCCCTTCCTCCTCCTCACCGCCGAAGAGCGGGCCGCAGCCTGGAAAGGTCGGCGCCTCACCCAGGTCAAGAACGAGGCCAAAGCCGATTACGCGATGCCGCGCAGCGCCGACGCCACCGCCAGGGCGCTTGCCAAGGAACGCGAAGTGACGCGTCAGGCTAAAGCCAAGGCCCGGCTTGCTAAGTTGCGGAAACGTTCCTAAATAGGAAGTGCCAAGGCGGAAGAGAAACCCAGAGCAGGACAGCGGGCGGCGTCAGGGAACTGGCGCCGCTTTTACATCGGGGGAGGCCGCATGTCCTCAATCCAC
>WNFI01706286.1_pt1 | contig 24259 bp, 27 predicted proteins | sample 5400471 | NCBI WGS metagenome assembly WNFI01 (sample SAMN13153348, study PRJNA577476) | soil metagenome | isolation source: 100 cm saprolite on Douglas fir-dominated hillslope | place: USA:California | collected 2013-09-17 | reverse complement strand
GAAGCGCGGCCGTGAAGGCGCGCCAATCTGGCGAGAGACGTGGGAGGGACGTCGCGCCGCAGGCGGCCCAGCAGATCATCCGCCGCATCCGGGCGATTGCATACCAGCACCATGTCGCAGCCGGCGTCGAGCGCCGCGTCTGCGCGCGCGACGATGTCGCCGGCTACCCGCGCGCCTTCCATGCTCAGGTCGTCGCTGAATATGACGCCCTGAAATTTCATCTTCGCACGCAGGATTTGCGATAGCCAGATTTTCGAGAAGCCTGCCGGACGATCATCCACGTCCGGATAGATCACATGCGCAGGCATCACCGCGGACAATCCATGCGCCATCAGTTCCCGGAAAGGAATCAGGTCTGCCGCCTCGATCTGCGCGAAGCGGCGGGTATCGATCGGCACGTCCGTATGCGAATCCGCCGCGATGTAGCCGTGTCCCGGGAAATGCTTGCCACAGGCAGCCATGCCTGCAAGCGCCAGTCCTTCGATCAACGCGCCCGCCAGCTCGATCACGGCTTGCGGCTGCGAGTGGAAGGCGCGGTCGCCGATCACGGCGCTATTGCCGAAATCGAGGTCCAGCACCGGGGTGAAGCTCAGATCGACGCCGTGTGCGCGCAACTCCGCCGCGAGCACGTAGCCCGCGTCGCGCGCAAGATGTTTTGCCTGCTGCGGATGTTCGTCCCATGCCGCGCCCAACGCGCGCATCGGCGGCAGCCGGGTGAAGCCCTCGCGAAATCGCTGCACGCGTCCGCCTTCGTGGTCTACCGCAATGAGCAACGGCGGACTGCGCAATTGATGAATTTCGTAAGTCAGCTCTTCGAGCTGGCGCGGAGACTCGTAGTTGCGCGAAAACAGGATCACGCCGCCGGTCAACGGATGACACAGCCGCCTGCGATCGGCGTCGTTGATCTGCCTGCCTTCGACATCGAGCATGACCAGCCCGAGCGATGCCGGCGGGTTCATCGCCTCATTGCTCCAGGATGACGACTGCGCATGCCATGCCCTTTTCGTGGGACAAACTCAGATGATGACGGGCGACGCCGCGATTTGCCAGAAAGTCCGGTAATGGCCCATGGAAATCCAGCCCGGGTTTGCCGATATTGTCGCTGGTCACGCTGATTGCATGCAGCGTAACCGGATAACGCAGTCCGGTGCCCAGCGCCTTGGACAACGCCTCTTTCGCCGCAAACCGGTTGGCGAGGAACCAGACGGGGCGCGAACTTGCGGCAAACGCCGGGCGCTCCGCAATCGCCAGGATGCGATAGGCAAACTGGTCGCCGTATTCCCGCAACAGGCGCTCAATCCGGCTCACGTCCACAATATCGATGCCAACGCCGACAATCATTTGGTCACCCCGGAGCCAAGGGCGTCCAGATAAAGCCCAACCGTCCGCGCCATGCCGAATTCCAGGGCGTCGGCAACCAGCGCATGGCCGATCGAGACCTCAAGCACACCCGGCACGCTGCGCAGGAACAGCGGCAAATTTTCGCGGTTGAGATCATGACCGGCATTTACGCCTAGGCCGTTGCGAATGGCGGCGCCGGCGGCTGCCCTGTATCGGCGCAAAGCGCCCTCCTGACCGGACGTACCAAAAGCGCGCGCGTAGGGTTCAGTGTAAAGCTCAATACGGTCCGCGCCGATCGCGCGCGCGCCTGCCATGGCATGCTCGTCCGCATCCATGAACAGGCTGACCCGCACCCCCATGCTCCTGAGTTCGGCGATAAGGGGTTGAAGTCGTCCGCCGTCGCGTGTCAGATCCCAGCCGTGATCCGAAGTGGTCGCCCCCGGCTCATCGGGAACCAGCGTGCACTGGTCGGGCCGTGCGGCGCGTACCACGTCCACGAGCTGATGAAACGGATTGCCCTCGATATTGAATTCGACCCGCCGGCCTCGAACCAGCCTCCGCAGCACACCGACATCATGTTCGCGGATGTGGCGCGCATCAGGACGCGGATGCACGGTAATGCCGTGCGCGCCCGCATCCAGTGCGAGGCGCGCGACGTGCTCCACACTGGGAATGTCGAGCGGGCGGGAATTGCGCAATAGCGCGACTTTGTTGACGTTGACGCTGAGTCTGGTCATATCTGTTGCATTTCGCGAAGCAACTGGCGCGTGTGCAATTCCTGATCACCGAGATAGTGATTCACCAGGAAGCGCATGAGCTGTTTGCTCTGCATCAGGGTTGTAGCGCCGGAAAAATTATCGCTTTGCAGTTCGATCAATGTCTGGCCGGAAATCTCGACCGCCGCGTCCGCCCCACGATGAAGCGCCACAGGTCCGCGCTCGAGGACATAAGTGTAGCGTTTGCCGGGATCGATCGGCCGGCCCGTATCGGCTTCGCGATCGAGGATGAGCGCATAGCCCAATTCCTTCAGCAGATGCTTCTCGAACCGCCTCAGCACCCAGGCCGGTTCGGGCTCGTGGGCGAGCGCCGCAATTGCGTCCTGGTAAAGGTCGAACAGCGTGTCGTGCGGATCTTCCCTGGCCAGGAACTTCATCAGCAATTCGTTCAGGTAGAAACCGCACATCAATCCCAGTCCCCGCAGCTGCGGAATGCCACCCTGCCATTCCGCTTTGTGCAGCGTGCGCAATTCGGATCTGCCGGCCCACGACAGGAGCAGGGGCTGAAACGCCATCATCAAGCCTCGCAGCGCGGATTTCGGCCGCCGCGCGCCGCGTGCGACCAGCCCCACCCGACCGAAATTCCGGGTGAAGGTCTCCACCACCAGACTGGTTTCCCGAAACGGATAGGTGTGCAGTACGAACGCGAGCTGCGCATCCCGTCTCTGCCTGTCGCCCGTCGCGCCAGCCGCGCCGGTGTTATTCGTAGCCACGCTTCATTCGTAACCCAGGCTCTTCAGTGCCTTGAGGCTGTCCGCCCAGCCGCTTCTGACCTGCACCCAGAGCTCGAGGAACACTTTCCCGCCGAACAATTTCTCCATGTCGATCCGGGCCTGGGTGCCGATCTGCTTGAGTTTTTCTCCGCGCTTGCCGATGACCATGGCCTTGTGGTTGGTCTTGTCGACGATGATCGCAATGTGAATGTGCCGCATGTGGCCCTGCGACTCGAATTTTTCGACCATCACCGTCGCCGCGTAAGGCAATTCCTCGCCGAGCAGGCGAAACAATTTTTCCCGTACCAGCTCCGCCGCGAGAAACCGCTCCGGGCGGTCTGTGACTTCGTCCTCTTCATGCTGCGCAGGGCCCTCCGGAAGATAGGGTTTGAGTATCTCCCTCAAGTGCGCAACTTGTGTTCCCTTGGCGGCACTGACGGGTACGATCTCCGCAAACGCAAACGCCTTGCTCGTTTCGGCGATGAAAGGCAGCAGTACCGCCTTGTCGGCCAGCTTGTCGACCTTGTTGACGATCAGGAGCACCGGGATGTCCTTAGGCAGCAGCGGAAGCAGCTTGCGGTCTTCGCGGCCGAATTTCATGGCTTCGATGACGAACAGCACCACATCCACGCCGTCCAGGCTTTCCGAAACCGTGCGATTCAGCAACCGGTTCAACTCGCCGCCGTGCTCGGTCTGGAAGCCCGGCGTATCGACCAGTACCATCTGCGCATCGGCTTCGGTGACAATGCCATTCAGGCGGTGGCGCGTCGTCTGAGGCCGGTTCGAGGTGATGCTGATCTTCATGCCGACCATGCGATTGAGCAGAGTCGACTTGCCGACATTCGGGCTGCCGACGATGGCGATGCGTCCAGAGCGATGAGCAAAAACTTTCATTTGTGCGCGACTGCGAGATCGTAGGCGCCACGGGCTGCATCCTGCTCCGCGGCGCGCCGGGTAGGCCCTTCACCATGGGAGCGGATCGAGAGTTCCGGAATGGCGCACTCCACGCGAAAGTGCTGCTCATGAGCTTCACCATCCACGGATACGATCGAATACAGCGGCAACGCGAACTTTCTGCCCTGCAGAAATTCCTGCAATCGCGTCTTGGGATCCTTGCCCGAAGCCCCGGGATCGATGACCGCCAGCAGGGGATTGTAGACTTCCGTCAGAACCTTTTCCGCGGCCGCGAATCCCCCGTCAAGGCAGATGGCCCCGATCAATGCTTCGAACGCGTCCGCGAGGATGGATGGCCTGCGGAAGCCGCCGCTCTTGAGTTCGCCTTCACCGAGGCGCAAGTATTCGCCGAGCGACAGCGACGCCGCCAGCTCCGAAAGCGCCTGCTGGTTGACCAACCCGGCGCGCATGCGGGACAAGTCACCTTCAGGCAGTGCGGTAAACCGCTGGAACAGGAGGCGGGCGATGACGAAATTCAGCAGCCCGTCGCCGAGGAATTCAAGGCGTTCGTTATGCGGTACGCCGTGGCTTCGATGAGTAAGGGCCTGCTGGAGCAGCGCCGCATCGCTGAACCGGTAGCCCAGTCGACGCTCTATTGGCCCGTCAGGCATTGAGGAGGCGCGTTTGTAATCGTCAATTCCCGCTGCTGGCGACAAAATCGATGCATGCGTTCAGATTTCCGAATAGTTTGATCTTGGTCGAGTAGCTCGTCCTGAGGACCACTTGATCGCCTTCTTTGTCGACTTCGATATCGTCTCCCTTGACCGCGCTGATCGCATCGATTTGCGCGCGCTTGCTGAACATGGTCTGGATATCTTTGGGGGAGGCGCCGCGCGCATCCGGCGAGCGGGCTATTTCCCGCAGGTGATTCACGACAGTAGCGTACTCGATGTACGCCGGCACCAGCTTGAGGCCGATGATGGCTGCAAAGACGATCAGGCCGGCGATGAATACCATGCCGATGAAAGTCACGCCACGTTGACGATTCATGTTTACTCCCGCTAGTTGATCCGGTTGCCGATGCGCTTCAATTCGCTGAAATTCCACCACACCAGGAATGCCCTGCCGACGATGTTCTGCTCGGGCACGAATCCCCAGTAACGGCTGTCGGAGCTCGAATCCCGGTTGTCGCCCATCATGAAGTAATTTCCCGGTGGCACAAGACAGTTGAATTCCTGTTCATTGTAAACACAGTTCCCGCGCTGCGGAAACTGCTTGACGCCCGCCAGCTGCAGGGCTGGTGCGTCCGGGTTGATGATGATCGAATGCCTGTGCTGGCCCAGCGTTTCCCAGAATCGCGCGGAATTGATGAAGCTGAGCCCGCCGTCGACGTATTGGTAATCATCGTCTTTATCGACATTGACCAGCTGGCCGTTGATGGTCAGGCGCTTGTTGCGGTACTCGATCCGATCTCCCGGCACGCCGACCACGCGCTTTATGTAGTCGAGCGTCGGATTCTCGGGGTAGCGGAACACCATGACCTCGCCGCGCTGGGGCAGGTTGACCTCCATGATCTTCTTGTTCACCACGGGCAGCCTGATGCCGTAAGTAAATTTGTTGACCAGGATGAAGTCGCCGACCAGCAGCGTCGGAATCATCGATCCGGACGGAATCTTGAACGGCTCGACCAGGAACGAGCGCAGCAGGAAGACGATCAGGATGATCGGGAAGAAACTCTTCGGATACTCGATCCACCACGGTTCCTTCGCTCCTTTGTCGCGGCGCCGCTGAAACACCAGATGATCCAGCAACCAGATCGCCCCGGTCACCACCAACAGGATCAGCATCAGTAAGGCAAAATTCATCGATCATCCACCTTTTGAGCGGCCTGAATGCCGCCTATTTGTTATCCACCTGCAGAATGGCCAGGAACGCCTCTTGCGGGATTTCCACGGTGCCGATCTGCTTCATGCGTTTCTTGCCTGCCTTCTGCTTCTCCAGCAACTTTCTTTTGCGCGAGATATCGCCGCCGTAGCATTTTGCAAGCACGTTCTTGCGCAGGGCCTTTACGGACTCGCGCGCGATGATATGCGAGCCGATAGCGGCCTGCACCGCCACGTCGAACATCTGCCGCGGAATGAGTTCCCGCATGCGGGTCGCGAGTTCCCGGCCGCGATACTGGCTGTTCGTGCGGTGCACGATCAAAGACAACGCATCGACGCGATCGCCGTTGATCAGAATGTCCAGCTTGACCAGGTCAGCCGCGCGGAATTCCTTGAAATCGTAGTCGAGCGACGCATAGCCGCGGCTGACGGATTTCAGCTTGTCGAAGAAGTCCATCACCACTTCGTTCAACGGCAGCTCGTAAGTAAGCATGACCTGGCGGCCCATGTATTGCATGTTGCGCTGGGCGCCGCGCTTGTTGTTGCACAGGGTCATGACCGGACCGACGTGTTCCTGCGGCATCAGGATGGTCGCGGTGATGATCGGCTCGCGGATTTCCTCGATCCTGGATGGATCGGGCAGTTTCGAAGGATTCTCGATCTCCACGATGGTGCCGTCACGCATCAGGATCTGGTACACCACAGTCGGGGCCGTGGTGATGAGGGCCATATCGTATTCGCGCTCCAGGCGTTCCTGCACGATGTCCATGTGCAGCAGGCCGAGAAAGCCGCAGCGGAAGCCGAAGCCGAGCGCCTGCGAGGTTTCCGGTTCGTAACGCAGCGACGAATCGTTCAAGTGCAGTTTTTCCAGGGCGTCGCGCAGAGCCTCGTACTGGTTGGCTTCCACCGGATACAGGCCGGCGAAAACCTGCGGCTTGATTTCCTTGAAGCCGGGCAAAGGCTCGGCGGCCGGTTTGTCCGCCAGCGTGACCGTGTCACCCACCTGCGCGGCCTTGAGCTCTTTGATACCGGCGATGACGAATCCCACTTCCCCGGCAAGCAACTCGCCGCGCGATTGCGATTTCGGCGTGAATACGCCCACCTGCTCGCACAGATAGTTTGCCTTGCTCGACATCAGCAGGATCCGGTCCTTGGGGCGCAGCGCGCCATCCACGACGCGCACCAGCATGACCACGCCGACGTAGTTGTCGAACCACGAATCAATGATCAGCGCCTTGAGCACGCCGTCCGGGTTGCCCCGCGGCGCCGGGATGCGCGCTATGACCGCATCAAGGATGTCTTCGACTCCCTCACCCGTCTTGGCGCTGGCGCGCACTGCGTCGTCGGCCACGATGCCGATGATGTCTTCGATTTCGGCGATGACCCGATCCGGATCCGCCGAAGGCAGATCGATCTTGTTGAGCACCGGCACCACCTCGACGCCTTGTTCGATGGCGGTATAGCAGTTGGCCACGGTCTGGGCTTCGACTCCTTGCGAGGCGTCCACGACCAGCAGCGCCCCTTCGCATGCGGCCAGCGACCGGCTGACTTCATAGGAAAAATCGACGTGCCCCGGCGTATCGATCAGGTTGAGCTGGTAAATCTGGCCGCTGCGCGCCTTGTAGCGCAGTGCGGCGGTTTGAGCTTTGATCGTGATGCCGCGTTCGCGCTCGAGGTCCATGGAGTCGAGTACCTGCTCCTCCATCTCGCGATCGGAAAGACCGCCGCAGAGCTCGATGATGCGGTCCGCAAGAGTGGATTTGCCGTGATCTATATGGGCAATGATCGAAAAATTGCGGATATGCTGCATTAGAAAAAAGGGCACGAACGTGCCCTTTCAGGTGGATTCCAAAGCGGGAAATTGTAGCGGATTTTACCCTGTGACGAGCGGCTTTCGCGCCCTGTCCGAACGGCTGGCGGCCTTAGTTCCGGTCATCGATGCCGCTCAGTTTCCATCAAGCCGCAGCGGCACATATAGCGCCCCGTCACCGCGCCGGATCAGGAGCGCGACGCTGCGGGCTTTCTCGAACTGGCCCAGCAGCTGGGTGAGCTGGTCGACCGATTTCACATCCTGGTTGTTGATCGCCAAAAGGACATCGCCCCGGCGAATGCCGGCCTTGGCGGCCGCGCCTTGCGCGTCCTCCACCAGCAGTCCGCTGCTCAACCCCGATTCCTTGCGTTGGTCCGCTGTCAATTCGCTTAACGTCAGGCCGAGTCGCGCGACGACATTGCCCGGTTTGGACTCTTTGCGGCCGGGGCGCTGGGCCACTTTCTCTTCAGGCATTTCACCCACCGTAATGGCGACGTCACGGGCAGCGCCCTTGCGCCAGATCTGGGCGGTCACTTTCGAGCCCGGCCGGCTTTGCGCCACGATGCGCGGCAGATCGGCCGATGAGCCGACGTTCTTGCCGTCGAATTTCAAAATGACGTCCGATGCCTCGATGCCGGCTTTTTCGGCTGGCCCGCCTTTTTCCACCGAATTGACCAGGGCACCGGAGGCCTTGGCCAATCCGAACGATTCCGCCAGCTCCTTGGTCACCTCCTGGATCACCACACCTACGCGGCCGCGGCTGACGCGCCCGACCGACCTCAACTGGGCGGAGATGTCCATGGCGACGTCAATCGGAATGGCAAAGGACAACCCCATGAAGCCGCCCGTACGGCTGTATATCTGGGAGTTGATGCCGACGACTTCGCCCTTCATGTTGAACAGGGGTCCGCCCGAGTTACCCGGGTTGATCGCGACATCGGTCTGGATGAAGGGGACGTAATTTTCCTGCGGCAGCGAGCGGCCTTTTGCGCTCACGATGCCGGCCGTGACCGTGCTTTCGAAGCCGAACGGAGACCCGATTGCGACCACCCATTCGCCTACCCGGAGTTTTTCCGGATCGCCGATTTTGACCGCCGGCAAGCCTGTTGCGTCTATCTTGATGACCGCCACGTCCGTGCGTTTGTCGGCGCCAATGACTTTGGCCTTGAATTCACGCTTGTCGTTCAGCTTAACGGTGACATCGTCCGCCATGTCGACCACATGGGCATTGGTCAGGATATAGCCGTCGGCGCTGACGATGAAGCCGGAACCCAGCGAGCGCGTCTCATAGTCGCGTGGCTGGGGTGGTCCGAAGCGACGGAAAAAATCGTAGAAAGGATCGTCTTCGGGAACCGGCGACTGCCCGGCGCCGGCGTGGGCCGTCGAAGTGGTACTGACATTCACCACCGCCGGCCCCTGTTTGTCGACCAGGTCCGTAAAATCCGGCAGGCCCTGAACCTGGGCCAAACCCAGCAGCGGCACCCAAAGCAACACGGACAAACACAGTCTTCTGAACATCAGCGGCTTCCTCCGGTCACGGGTCCATTCACATGCAATGATGCGATAAAACGACGGCGCCGGAAACTACTTGCCCCGCGGCGAAACGGAGTTGGCTATTTGCATGACTGTCGTGGCGGGGACTTCCCCCAGCACGGTCACGACCTGGTCGTTGAGGGTCCGGGTATAGATATTGATCGCACCCTGCTGGGAGAGGCCTTCGTTGATCTTGTTGCGGGTAGCCACCGGCTCGATGAAAACCGATACCGCAGCCAGACCATCCGAGTAGACCATGTGGGTAACCAGCACCGCATTGCCCTGCTTTGAGCGTCGCATTTCCAGGATCTTGCGGAAGCCAGCCGGGAAATTCTTTACCGTCCAGCCGGACTCCAGTTCGCTGATCGCGTTATTGGCAAACCGGTCGAGCCGCCATTCCGGGAAGCGTATGTTGAACGACGGCTGCACCATCTCGCGCGTAACACCGGTGCCGATGACGACTTGCGTGAAGCTGAATTGCTCGACGACATTGTGCCGCTCGCCGAGCATGCGGGCCTTGAGCAGCAACCCGGAGTTGATGTCGGCCCAGAACTTGTGTCCATACCGCATGCCATCCCTCGGTTCGAGGACCAGGGCCTGCGAATCGAAGCCGCCGATGCGTTCCGATCCCGCCTTGCGAATCTCGTAATACTCGGTCAAGGACGAAAGCTGCTCGGGAAGCAGTGCCGGGAAAGTCCGGCGTGCCACGCGTTTGTCGCTGCGGACAATTTTCGCGTCCGGGTAATAACACAGAACTTCATCGTTGTTGCGAATGACTTCGCGGCGCGGACCATCCAGGGTTTCGAGCTTCTCATACTCGTTGCCCTCTTCCACAAAGTGCACGATGCGGGAGGTTTCGACCTGATCGCCATGTTGGTAGACGAAAGTGCCGCTGTAGTTAAGCTCTCGAGCTGCATCCGCTATTTTCTGCAGCAGCGCGAGTGCTTCGGATTGCTGCAACGGATCGGCGGCGCCAACCCCTCCTGACAAGCCGAGCGCGAGCAACGCCGGCAACCATAACGCCTGACGCATCATGCTCAGCGCTTTTCTTCCACGCCCTGTCCGGATACCGTGCGCACATAAGAAGCTACGCCCTGCATGGTTGTGCTGGGGGAAAATTGCTGGTGCGCCAGAAGATAGTCGTTAACCTCGACGCTTGCCGGATTCGCGGCGAGCTGGGTTTGCCCAACCAGGGGAACCGGTGCATTGAGCGCCAGATTTTCTTTTGGCGGTGCAAATGGATTGTTGAACACCGCCAGCCAGACGACCAGCGCTACCCCCCCCAGCGAAGCGGCGACCGGAAGCGCGAACCGGCGGGCGTTAGTTTGCAGTGGGAATCGCCTGCGCGGTGCCAGGATGGTCGGCTCTTCAACCAGCTTGGCGCCCAGCTTCGCATTGAAATTCTGCGAAAGCCCTATCCTTTCACCGCGCAGCGTATCGCCGATAAGGTGATACGTGCCCCAGACAGCCCGGAGTTGGGGGTCCTCTTTCATCCGCCTGACCTGCACGGTGACCTCGGACTCCTCGACTTCGCCATCCATGAATGCAGAAATTCGTTCCATGCCTACCACCTCTTTTCCTTGCTGGTATCCAACAACGGGCGCAGCCGTTCCGCGATGGTTTCGCGTGCCCGGAAAATCCGTGACCTCACGGTTCCGATCGGGCAATTCATCACACTTGCGATATCCTCGTAACTCATGCCCTCGATTTCCCGCAACGTAATTGCGGTGCGTAATTCCTCAGGCAACTCTTCCATCGTCTGGTTCACCGTAGACGCAATTTGCTTGGTCATGAGCTCCGCTTCAGGGGTGTTAAGGTCCCGGAGCTGATCCCCGTCCTCGAAATTCTCCGCCTCTTCGCTATCGAACTCCGTTGTGGTCGGCGCCCGGCGTCCCATCGCCACCAGATAATTTTTGGCGGTGTTGATGCCGATTCTGTACAGCCAAGTGTAAAAAGCACTGTCTCCGCGGAACGAAGGCAGCGCCCTGTAAGCCTTGATGAATGCTTCCTGGGCCACGTCCTCCACCTCGGCAGGATCGCGTATGAACCGGGAAAGCAGACGTCCAAGCTTGCGCTGGTACTTCGCAACGAGCAACTCGAAGGCGTGCTTGTCTCCGCGTTGCGCCCGCTCGACCAGCGCCTGGTCAACTTCACGGTCGCCCATCTATCCAAGTTTCCCGAATATTCTGAATTTTTTGATCGCAGTACGTCTCAAAAGGCGCGTAAGTATACCTGCAGCGATCCATCCGGGAAACGCGGTGCGATTCGCTAACCCACAGACACAGCCGCAGTGCATTAGTTCATTCAGCCAAAAATGCGGCCAGGATGACGATTTGCGGCAGCGGCATTGCGGTAAACTGCCGCGCTCCCAACAAGCGAGAAATCAATGAAGCGCTTCGACGTTGCGATCGTCGGCAGCGGCCTGGCCGGGCTGACCGTCGCGCTGCATCTGGCTGAACACCGCAAGGTAGGCATTTTCACAAAGCGCGAATTCCTCGATGGGGCGTCGAACTGGGCGCAAGGCGGGATCGCCGCCGTGCTCGCCAAGGACGACAGTCCCGCCGACCATATCCACGACACCGAGATTGCGGGCGCCGGGCTGTGCGATCCCGCGATAACCCGGTACGTGGTCGAACACGGCCGTCAGGCGATCGAATGGCTCATTGGCCAAGGCGTGCCCTTCACGCGCGACGCGACCAGCGACATCGGCTATCACCTGACCCGCGAAGGCGGACACAGCCACCGGCGCGTAATCCATGCCGCGGACGCGACCGGACACGCCGTACAGGCCACGCTGGAAGCGAAAATCAAGGCTCATCCGAACATCACGATTCTGGAACACACCATGGCGGTGGACCTGATTACCGCCGGCAAGCTCGGCCTTGCCCAAAGCCGGTGCTATGGCGTCTACTGCCTCAACGAGAAAAGCGGGCGTGTGGAAACCGTCGCCGCGGACCAGGTGGTACTGGCCACCGGCGGCGCCGGAAAGGTTTACCTCTACACGACCAATCCCGACACCGCGACCGGAGACGGCATCGCAATGGGCTGGCGCGCGGGCTGCCGGGTATCCAACATGGAATTCATTCAGTTCCATCCGACCTGCCTGTACCACCCGCATGCCAAGTCTTTCCTGATTTCCGAAGCCGTACGCGGCGAGGGCGGAATTCTGCGGTTGCCCGATGGCGCGCGCTTCATGCCCGCACACGACCAGCGCGCGGAACTGGCGCCGCGAGACGTGGTGGCGCGGGCAATTGACTTCGAAATGAAAAAGCGCGGCCTGGATTGCGTTTATCTGGATATCAGCCATCAGCCGGTGGAGTTTCTCCGGGAGCATTTTCCGAACATCTACGCCCGCTGCCTCGAGTTTGGCATCGACATCTCCCGCCAGCCCATCCCGGTCGTACCGGCGGCGCACTATACCTGCGGCGGCATCCGGGTCGATCGCAACGGGCTGACCGACCTGGGCGGTCTCTATGCGGTGGGAGAGACCGCGCATACCGGGTTGCACGGAGCGAATCGACTGGCCAGCAATTCGCTGCTGGAATGCCTGGTTTTCGGCAAAGCGGCGGCGATGCACATTCTTGCGCAGCCCAGGCTGCAGATGCCGGCATTGCCGCAATGGGACGAAAGCCGGGTAACCGACGCGGACGAGGAAATCGTGATTTCCCACAATTGGCACGAGTTGCGTCGTTTCATGTGGGACTATGTAGGCATTGTCCGCACCAACAAGCGTCTCGAGCGGGCGCGCCATCGGATAGGTCTGCTGACCGAAGAGATCCAGGAGTATTACTCGAACTTCAGGGTTAGTGCCGACCTGCTAGATCTGCGCAACCTGGTCACAACGGCGGATTTGATTGTCCGCAGCGCGATGTTGAGGCACGAGAGCCGCGGCCTGCATTTCAGCCGGGACTATCCGGGCTTGCTGAGCGAGCCGCGCGACACGGTACTAAAGGGTCCCTGAGCCGGTTATTTCCGGCCGGACACGATGGCGGAGCCATACCCGCACGCGTCTCAGGTCCTGCGCCGGTGCGCTGTCGGGCATCAGGACCACTGCCCGGCGCCCTCCCCGTCCGTGCGGTCGGACATTGATGACGGTCAGTAGCGGGGAGACGAACGTCGAGCCCTCTATGTTTGCTAGAAACGTATCCGCATTCCGCAGGGTTAGTTCGCACTGCGCATCGTCCTTCAGGATCAGTTCGGTTACGGCCTGGCCGGAAAGCTGCAACGCATCCCGGCATAAGTGGAACACCAGACTGGATGCGATGGCAGCGACGGTCGACCCCGGTATCCACCATCCGGGCATATACGCAAGGGCGCAGGCGATGGCTCCGCCATGGGCAAGCAAAAGCATCATCGCGAGCAGGGGCGAAGCCTTTATGCGCAGAAGCAGAGGTGGCGTGCGCATCCGGTCGGCCGACTTATAATCGCGGGTAAATGAGCTGGGATGCCATGGGTAAGCCGATCGACTGGAACAATATTGTCAGCGCCGGCGCGGCGCGGTTCCACTTCGGGGATCCGCGTCGCGAATTCGCGACGGCTCGCGCGGGTGCCGTCGTCTCTCCACTCACGCATTTTGACTTGTTGCGAGTTCATGGGCGTGACGCTACAACCTTTCTGCAGGGACAACTGACCTGCGACCTCGACCAGGTGACTTCGGACCAGGCGCAGTTCGGCGGCTACTGCACGCCCAAGGGCCGGCTGCTGGCCAACTTCATCCTGTTTTCGACGCCGCAAGGTTACCTGATGTACCTCCCGGCGGACGTTTCGCATAGCGTGGCGGAACGATTACGCAAGTTTGTAATGCGTTCCGAGGTGAAGATCGAAGGCGAAAGCAGCCTCGTCGCATTGGGCCTGGCCGGCCCTGGGGCCCTCCTCCTGTTACAGCAGGAACTGGTAGCGCCGCCACAAAAGCGGCTGGCAGTGTCTCGTCGGGGAGGTGCTGCCCTGATCCGATTGCCCGGTGACGCTTTCCTCGTGGTAGCGGCCACGAGCGGGGTGGCAATGCTTTGGGAAGGCCTCACGAAAGGCGCGCTTGCGGCCGGCTCGGAATGCTGGAACTGGTTGCAAATCGAGGCTGGCGTACCGTGGATCACGGCGCTGACCCAGGATCAGTTCCTGCCACAAATGATCGGCCTGGATGCGATCGGCGGGGTGAGTTTCGACAAGGGTTGTTACACCGGCCAGGAGATCGTGGCGCGTACTCATTATCGGGGCGAAGTAAAACGCAGGCTTCGACTTGGCCACACGAGGCAAAAGGTGCGTGCCGGAGATGCACTGTCGTCCGCCGGCCAGCAACGCGGAACCGTGCTGAACGCAGCGGCGATCCCCGGGGATGGTTGGGCGCTGCTCGCGGTGGTATCCGATGAGATCGCCGGCCAGACGGTGCAGATTGCGGGCGGCGAACCCGTCGAATGGTCGGTGCCGCCGGTAACGGCTGTTCCAGGCTGAACCGGTTGCCCCTCTCGTATTACATTTACTATCGGGTCGCGCACCCGGCGCAGGCGCAGACGCTGGTGCGGCACATCCATACGGTATTGAAAGACGAAACCGGCGTCGATGGCCGCCTGCTCAGGAAGCGCGATGATCCGACCATCTGGATGGAAATTTACGAAGGCGTAAGGGATATCGAGGTCTTCGAGCAATGTCTCGCCGCGACTGTGCAGGCGACAAATTTTGCCACCGTCCTGGTGACCGGCGGTGCGCGCCACCTGGAGTGTTTCGAAGACCCATGTGCCTGATCCTGATGGGGCATCGCGCCGATCCACGTTATCGCCTGGTGGTCGCTTCCAACCGCGACGAGTTTTTCCGGCGCCCGACGAACCCGGCCGATTACTGGCCGGACGCGCCACAGGTTCTGGCAGGTCGCGACGTCGAGAAAGGCGGAACCTGGATGGGGGTGGCCACCGACGGGCGCTGGGCGGCGGTCACCAATTTCCGCGACGGCACGTCACCCGAACCGGGCAGCCAATCGCGCGGACGGTTAGTCGCCGGGTATCTCACAGGCGCCGCGGGTGCACAGGCCTACAGCGCGTCTATCGAACCGGCAGGCAAGAAATTCCACGGCTTCAATCTGCTGGTCGGCGACGCCGCGGGTGTGCATTACCTCTCCAACAAGGACGACGGATCGATGATGCTGGCGGCGGGCATTTACGGATTGAGCAATCACCTACTCGATTCCCCCTGGCCGAAAGTGGAACGCGGGAAACGGGCTTTGCGCGAAGCACTCGCCGCAGCGACCAAGCCGGACAGGCTGATCGAAACGCTGCTGGCAACACTATCAGACCGCAGCGTCGCCGAAGACCGCGCGCTGCCCAGTACCGGGATCAGCCGGGAGTGGGAAAAGCTGCTTTCAGCGGCGTTCATTGGCGCGCCGGGCTATGGCACCCGCGCCTCCACGGTCCTACTGGTTGACCATGGCGGGGAGGTTTATTTCCGCGAGCGCTCGTTTGGCGAACACGGTGAATGGATCGATGACCGGCGCTACCGGTTCGCGCTGGCGCAGGATCCGATCCCGGCAGCCGACTAAAGATCGCGCCACATCCGCCGGTGTGCAATTCCTGCTTCGAGGAATTCCTCACCTTCCGCCTCGAAGCCATGGCGTAAGTAGAAAGGCACGGCCCGGACTTGCGCATTGAGCAGCACACGTTGCCTGCCCAGAGCGCGCGCAATTTCCATGAGCCCCGTCAGCAGCGCACTGCCGACGCCTTTGCCGCGCCACGCCCGTAAAACCGCCATGCGTCCGATGTGGCCGTCGGGCAGGAGTCGTCCGGTGCCTATCGGTACACCGTCCACGAACGCCACGAGATGGCGCGATTGCGCGTCGAGTTCATCCCATTCCATATCGGCAGGCACCGATTGTTCACGGATGAAGACTTCTGTGCGCAGCGCGCTGAGGATATTCCGATCGACAGACCAATCCGCGGCGCGAACGGAAAATTTCAGTGACCCTGTCATTCGCGCGGCATCCGCCATTGCGGCCGATTTAACCCGGCGGGTCAGAAGGTCGCGCCGCCGGCGACCTCGATGACCGCGCCATTGATGTAGCTGGCCTCGTCGGAAGCAAGGAAGGCGTAGGTATTGGCGATCTCTTCCGGCTTCGCCAGGCGCCCCAGCGGCACGCGATCGATCATGGCCTGCATGACCTTCTGCGGGATGGATTTCAGGATCGTGGTTTCGACGAAACCCGGGCAGACCGCGTTGGCCCGGATGCCCTTGCGCCCGAGTTCCCGCGCCCAGGTTTTAGCCATGCCGATGACGCCGAACTTGCTCGCGGCATAGTTGGTCTGGCCGAAATTACCGTAGAGGCCGACCACCGAGGAGGCATTCAGGATGACCCCGGCGTTCTGCGCAATCATGATATCCACCACGGCGCGAGCACAGTTGTAGGTTCCCTTGAGGTTCACGTCGATGACGCGTTCGAATTGCTCGTCGGTCATCTTGCGAAACATGGCGTCGTCGACGATGCCTGCATTGTTGACCAGTACATCGATGCGGCCATATTTGTCCATGACCCCATTCACCGTCGCGGCGATACTCGCTTTGTCCGTGACATTCAGAGTGAATCCGATTGCCCGGCCGCCCGCGGCCGCAATTTGCGCCACGACTTCATCGACCGCTATGCGATCGAGGTCGCAAACCACGACTCTCGCGCCTTCGGCCGCGAACTTCAATGCCGTGGCCCGCCCTATTCCCCGAGCAGAGCCGGTAATGATCGCGACCTTGTCCTTCAGCCTCATCGGTTCATTCTCCGTGTTATGCGTGGTTTTTGTGTGAGCCCGGCGGGCCGGCGGCACTCTACCCAATTGCGCTGCGACGCACAACCGCGCAGAACGCGGGTTACAGGGCGGATTCGGTGATTTCTACCGGCGTGCCGGCTTCAACGAGATCGAACAATTCCAGCAAGTCGCGGTTATGCATGCGGATGCAACCGATGGAACCGGGCTTGCCCATGCCGGCTGAGTCCGGGCTGCCGTGAATATAGATGTAGCGGCGCATGGTATCGACGTCGCCCAGCCGGTTGAAGCCGGGCTCGCAGCCCGACAGCCAGAGCAGGCGGGTCAGCATCCAGTCGCGGCCGGGGAAGCGGCTGCCGAGCTCGGCGTCGTAAATTTCCCCGGTCGGACGACGCTTGACGAAAATGGTGTTGACCGGGGCACCGTCGCCGACTTTGGCGCGGACGATATGACGGCCGCGCGGCGTGCAGAAACTGCCGTATTTTTCGCCAGCGCCGTTTTTCGAGGTGGAAACCCGGTAGCGCCTGATCGCCTTGCCGTCTTGGCTGAGCTCCAGCGCCTGGTCGGCGATGCTGATGCGGATGGCCTTCATCGCACCGTCTATTGCTCCACGGCCCTGCGTTCGCGGAAGAAATTCATCAGCAGCTCGCCGCATTGCTGCGCCATCAGCCCGGCTTCCACCACGGTATGGTGGTTGAGGCGCTCTTCGGCGAACAAATTGACCACACTGCCGCAGGCTCCCGTCTTGGGATCGGCAGCACCGAACACCAGCCGGGCTATCCGGGCGTGCTGGATGGCCCCGGCACACATCGCACAGGGTTCGAGCGTCACGTACAGCGTGCAGCCGGCCAGGCGGTAGTTCTCGAGGGTGCCGGAGGCTTCCCGCATGGCGCGAATCTCCGCGTGGGCGGAAGGATCATGCAAGCTGATCGGGGCATTGAATCCGGTCCCGACAATCTCGCCGGCTTTCACCACGACGGCTCCAACCGGGACTTCGCCGGCTGCCGATGCGGCATTCGCCAAGGTCAGCGCCACGCTCATAAAATCGATATCTGAACCGTTGTTTATCAGATGTTTACTATTCATATCACAACAAAATTATCAATATCGGTTCGAGGGCTGAATCGAGATTCACTTTCCAATTCTCGCATGCCATATGATCGGGAAGCGCCACTTGCCGGTGACCCAGCCAACGCTGCGCCCGTGTACTGCGACCCTGCCGGGTTCACGACGCCTGGCCGAACTGCTCGCGCAGACCGTTCACGGTGTCAGACTCGCCGCGAACGCGGAAGAATGTACCCTCACCGTCGGCGCGCTCCTCCAGCACTTCGCAGCTCGAGAAGATCTCCCCGCGCAATTGCTGTGCCGACCAGGGCAGGAATATCTCGGCCTCGATGAGGCCTTTCTGGAAAAACGCCCGGATCGCGGCGTGCAGCTTCGCGATATCGGCCTCGCGGCGCGCACTCATTACCATGCACTCGGGATACTGCGCACGCAGTGCCGCTTCCCGCGCCCGTTGCGCCGCCGCCTCGCCGACACAGTCGATCTTGTTGAAGACGCGGATGCGCGGCACCGCCTGCGCACCGATCTCCCGCAGCACTTCATCCGTCACCGCGATCTGCCGTTCAAATCCGGGATCGCTCGCATCGATGACGTGGATGAGCAGCGACGCTTCGACCGCCTCCTCGAGCGTCGACTTGAACGACGCGACGAGATCGTGGGGCAGGTTCTTGATGAATCCGACCGTGTCGGTGACCAGCACGCGCGGCACGCTCTCGGGATACAGCGCACGCACCGTGGTATCGAGCGTCGCGAATAGTTTGTCGGCGACCAGCACCTCGCTCCCGGTGAGCGCGCGCATCAGCGTGGACTTGCCCGCGTTCGTATAGCCGACAAGCGCCACGCGCGCGAGTCCCTGGCGCTCCTGGCGCCGCGCTCGCTGGGTCTTGCGCTCGACGTCCATCGCGTCGATTTCCTCTTTCAGTTCGGCAATGCGGTTGCGGATTTTTTGCCGGTCCAGCTCGCTATGCGCTTCGCCCGCACCGCGGCCACCGGTGCCGCTGCGCTGACGTCCCTTTGGCCCAGCCAGCTTCGCCGCCTCGCGCAGACGCGGCGCCATGTAGCCAAGGCGCGCGATCTCGACCTGCGCGCGGGCTGCGCGCGAGCGCGCGTGGCGGTGGAAGATTTCGAGTATGACCATGGTGCGGTCCATCACCTCGCAGCCGACCTCGATTTCGAGGTTGCGCGCCTGCGACGGGGAGATCTCGTGGTCGACCAGAACGATGTCGGCGTGGCGCGTGTCCGGATCAGCGGCGGACTGCGCCGCCTCCTTGGCTCTGGCTGCCCCGCTCTTCGCCGCCCTGCGCATGCCGCCGGGGTCTGAGTCAGAATCCGGAGCGTGCTCGAGCTCGTTTTCCACGAAGCGACGCATTTCCTGCCGCTTGCTCACACCCAGCAGTTGTACTGCAGCCACGATGGCGCGCGTGGATTTCTCTTTCACTTCATTTCCCATTCGGAATTTGCTTCTTTCAGGTGCACCAGCGCGAATAGTAACCGCCCGCATGAGCGGTCAGCCTTCGCAGACTGCCGCGGGATTTTGCATATCGGGCCGGCGATCAGATTTAAGCTCAGAACTTCCGCATGCCACCGATGCATTTCAACAAGTCGTGAACCCTACTCCCACTCAATGGTGGCGGGCGGCTTGCCGGAGATGTCGTAAACCACGCGGTTGATGCCGCGCACTTCATTGATGATGCGGTTGGAAACTTTGGACAGCAGCGTGTAAGGCAGCTCCGCCCAATGGGCGGTCATGAAATCCTGGGTCTGCACTGCCCGGAGCGCGACGACATGCTCGTAAGTGCGCCCATCGCCCATGACGCCGACGGATTTGACCGGCAGGAACACGGCGAACGCCTGGGCTGTTTTCTCGTACCAGCCGGCGGCGCGCAACTCCTCGATGAATATCGCGTCGGCGCGGCGCAACAGGTCGGCGAACTCGCTTTTGACTTCTCCGAGAATGCGCACACCCAGACCCGGTCCCGGAAACGGATGGCGGAACACCATGTCGTGTGGCAATCCCAGCGCCAGCCCGAGTTCGCGCACCTCGTCCTTGAACAGCTCCCTTAAAGGCTCGAGGAGCTTCATGTGCAACGTGTCCGGCAACCCGCCGACGTTGTGGTGGGACTTGATGGTGTGCGCCTTCTTCGTTTTTGCGCCAGCAGATTCGATGACGTCGGGGTAGATCGTGCCCTGCGCCAGCCACTTCGCCTGCGGCAACCTGGCGGCTTCGCGCTGGAATACTTCGACGAATTCGCGGCCGATGATCTTGCGCTTTTGCTCCGGATCGCTGACGCCCTTGAGCGCCGACAGGAATTCCGCGGAGGCGTCCACGTGGATGACTTTCACACCGAGATTGCTGGCAAAGGTCTGCATGACTTGCGTCGCTTCGTTCAGGCGCAGCAGGCCGGTATCGACGAATACACAGGTTAATTGATTACCGATGGCGCGATGAATGAGCGCGGCGGTAACCGAGGAATCGACGCCCCCCGACAGGCCGAGGATGACTTCCTCCTTGCCCGCTTCGGAGCGAATGCGGCCGACCACCTCTGCAAGATAGTCTGGCATATTCCAGTCAGAACCAAGGCCGCAGATGCGATGCAGGAATTGTCCGATCAGCGCCTTGCCCTGCAGCGTGTGGGTGACTTCCGGATGGAACTGCACGCCATAGAATCCGCGCGTTTCATCGGCCATGCCCGCGATTGGCGTCGCGGCGTTGCTCGCGATGACCTTGAACCCAAGCGGCAAGGAATCGACTTTGTCGCCATGGCTCATCCAGACGTCGAGCAGGCCGTGGCCCTCGGCGTTGCGGCGGTCTTCGATGCCCTCGAGCAGCTTCGAATGGCCGCGTGCCCGTACCTCGGCGTAGCCGAATTCCCGCACCAGTCCGTTTTCGACCATCCCGCCAAGCTGCGCTGCCATGGTCTGCATGCCATAACAGATGCCCAAAACCGGGACGCCGAGTTCGAATACGAGCTGGGGCGCGCGCGGCGTACCGCCCTCGGTGACCGAGGCGGGCCCGCCGGAAAGGATGATGCCTTTCGGCGCAAAGCCGCGCAGAAAAGCGTCGCTGACGTCGTAGGGATGCAATTCGCAGTACACGCCGGCTTCGCGCACGCGCCGCGCAATCAACTGGCTGTATTGGGCGCCGAAGTCGAGGATCAGAACCTTATCGTGCATCGCAAGTGGACCAAACAGAAAACGGGTGAATGATCGGAAACACCGGGGAAAGCTAGCCCGTGGCTCCCTGGTCTAAGCTCACGGGTCAATCCACGTGGTAGTTGGGTGCTTCCTTGACGATCTGGACGTCATGCACGTGCGACTCGCGCACGCCCGCCGTCGTGATCTGCACGAATTCGGCGCGCTCTTTCACCGCTGCGATCGTGGGGCAACCAAGATAGCCCATTGCCGAACGCAAGCCCCCCATCAACTGGTGAATGACCTGGATCACGCTGCCCTTGTAAGGAACGCGGCCCTCGACGCCTTCGGGCACGAGCTTGTCCGCGCTGTCTTCGTCATCCTGAAAGTAGCGGTCGCTTGATCCCTGTTGCATTGCTCCAACCGAGCCCATGCCACGGTAGGTCTTATAGGAGCGCCCTTGAAAGAGCTCGATTTCACCCGGCGCTTCCTCGGTTCCGGCGAACAGGCCGCCCAGCATCACCGAATCTGCGCCTGCGGAAATGGCCTTGGCGATATCGCCGGAATAACGAATGCCGCCATCGGCGATCATCGGCACGCCGGTTCCCTTGAGTGCCGCGGAGACTTCGCTGATGGCGGTGATCTGCGGTACGCCAACACCTGCAACGATACGGGTGGTGCAGATCGAACCGGGCCCTATGCCGACCTTGACGCCGTCCACGCCCTGATCGAGAAGGGCCTTTGCCGCCGATGCGGTCGCGATATTTCCACCGATCACCTGCGCGGACGGGTAGCTGCGCTTGATCCAGCGCACGCGGTCGAGCACGCCTTGAGAATGCCCGTGGGCCGTATCGACGATCAGGACGTCGACACCGGCTTCGATGAGGAACCCGACCCGCTCCTCGGTGCCTTCGCCGACGCCGACGGCCGCACCCACGCGCAGGCGCCCGAGTTGATCCTTGCTGGCGTGCGGGTGCTCGGATGACTTTAGAATGTCCTTGACGGTGATCAGCCCTCGCAATTCGAAATTTTCATTGACGACCAGCACCCGTTCCAGACGGTGCCTATGCAGCAGGCGCGTCGCGTCGTCGATGCTGACGCCTTCCCTGACGGTTACCAGCCTGTCGCGCGGCGTCATGATGTTCTTCACCGGTTGGTCGAGATTGTTCTCGAAACGCAGATCCCGGTTGGTGACGATGCCAACCACCTTCGACGCATCGACGACGGGCAAGCCAGAGATGCGGTGCTGACGGATTAGATTCAGCACGTCGCGTACCGTCATATCCTGCGAAATGGTGATCGGATCCTTTACTACGCCGCTTTCGAAGCGTTTGACCTTGGCCACTTCGGCGGCCTGCGACTTGGGCGGCATATTCTTGTGCAGGATGCCGATGCCCCCCTCTTGCGCCATCGCGATGGCCAGACGGGCTTCCGTGACGGTATCCATGGCCGCGGAAATCAGCGGTATGTTCAGGGCAATGTTTCGTGTCAGGTGCGTCGTCAGGCTGACTTCGCGGGGCAAAACAGTCGAATGGGCGGGAACCAGCAGAACATCATCGAAGGTGAGCGCCTTTTGCAGGACTCGCATACTTTTGATCCCTCACAAAGACGCCATTATACAGACCGGGTTTCGAGCGGTAAATCCAGTAGCCCGCCGACATTGTCCGTTGACCCTGGCGTCATGAGCAGCTATGGTTAGTGCCTGCGGATTGTGGTCGGTTAGCGCGGTAAACGAATGCCGGGTTTCAGGCGTTGGACGACTGTGGCTTCTATCACGTTGCCAATGATCGGTGTCGCCGATGCCGGCGAAAATCCGCTTGTACCGGATGCCGCATCGGCCGGAACAGCCGTGCAGCGGGCGAATTCCGCGCACGCTGTGCGGACCAGCGCCGCAATGGCGCTCGAGTGGGTGCGGATCGCTCTGAAACAGTCGGAACTGCGCATAGCAGGAAGAAGCCATCCGCCGCTGCGTTGATTGATGAGAGGAATATCGAATATGCAACGTCACTTGATTGGCATCACCTGGCTGCTGCTCGTTGTGGTAAGCGGCATGTGTTTCGTGGTCACGCCTGTTTTCGCCCAGACATACAAATGGAAGGATGCGGACGGAAAAGTCCATTATTCCGACCAGCCTCCCCCGGCGAATGCCAAGGAACCAATGACCGTAAAACCCGGCAAACCAAGCGCTACGGCGCCGGCTTCTACCGCGGCGCCGACCGCAAAGGGCGGCGTGGCCGCAGCCAAACCGAAGTCGTACACCGAGCAGGAGGCGGACTTCAAGAAGCGACAGGTCGAGGCCGCCGAGCGCGACGCCGCGGACAAGAAAAAGGCGGCCGAAGCAGCAGAAAAGCAAAAAAATTGCGAGCAAGCCCGTGCGCAGTTGAAAGGCCTTGAATCAGGCGGAAGAATGACGCGTAACAATGCTCAGGGCGAACGCGAGTATTTGAACGATGCGCAGATTGCACAGGAAATCGAGCGCACAAAAAAAACCGTCGCCAATTGGTGCAACTGATCGCGGAAAACACCTTAACGGCGCGTTCTCGACGCACGTTGCTGACTCGCCCGCCGGCGCCTCGCCTGCTTCGGATCCGCAACCAGCTCCCGGTAAATTTCCACGCGGTCGCGGTCGCGCAGTTCAGTATCCGGCAACGCCGAGGCGCCCCAGACGCCGATGCGAAACCCCTCGAACGATTTGCCCGGCAGGACGTCCTGCAAGCCTGAGGCGGTGAGAGCTTCCGCGACCGTAGCCCCCCGACGCAGCTCCAGACCGACAATCGTCTGTGCCTCCGCCCGGGCATAGACTACCTCCACCCGGATTTTCATCGTTTACCGTAAAGTTGTTGCGCGCGTTTGACGAAAGCGTCGACGAATGTGCCGGCGATGAAATGGAATACCGGTCCGAAGATTTTTTCCAGCAACTTGCTGGAAAATTCGTAATGCAGGCGGAATTCGACCTTGCAGGCGTCGTCTCCCAGCGCCTTGAATCGCCAGCTGCCGTCGAGCTGGCGAAAGGGTCCTTCCACCAGGGTCATTTCGATCAACTGCTGCGGCTGCGCGCGATTTTCGGTCGAAAAGCGTTGCCTGATTCCGCGATAATCGATGGTGATGGCGGCACGGGTGATTTCACCGTCGCGCTTGAGGATTTCGGTGCCGCCGCACCAGGGCAGGAACTCCGGATAGGCCGAAACGTTCTCCACCAGGGCATACATCTGCGCGGCGGAGTACTCTATCAACACGGATTTTTCCACCAGCGCCATTATTAAATGCGTCCGGGAATTCGGGTGGCCGTTGGTAAAATACACGACCTGTCGCAAAAACTCACGCCGTCATGAGCATCGTTCAGAACAAGAAAGCCTTCCACGACTATTTCATCGAAGAACGT
>WNFI01072460.1_pt4 | contig 24261 bp, 28 predicted proteins | sample 5400471 | NCBI WGS metagenome assembly WNFI01 (sample SAMN13153348, study PRJNA577476) | soil metagenome | isolation source: 100 cm saprolite on Douglas fir-dominated hillslope | place: USA:California | collected 2013-09-17 | reverse complement strand
GTCGTGCCCGATCGCGACTGGGACTTCCTGTGGGTCAACCAGATGCCGATGTTCGAGTGGAACGCCGACGACGCTCGGCCGGACGCGCTCCACCACCCCTTCACCCGCCCCCTCGACGAAGACCTTGGCCTGCTCCAGCCCGCTCCGCTGCAGGTGCGCGCCGCGGCCTATGACATCGTCTGCAACGGCAACGAGCTGGGCAGTGGATCGCTGCGGATCCACGACAGTGATGTGCAGGCCCGAGTCTTCCGGGCGCTGGGCATCGATGACGCCACCGCCGAGTCGCGCTTCGGCTTCTTCCTCGAGGCGTTGCGGTACGGCACCCCTCCCCACGGCGGAATCGCCCCCGGGCTCGACAGGATCACCGCTCTGCTCTGCGGCGAGGAAGGCATCCGGGAGGTGATCGCCTTTCCCAAGACCCAGCAGGCGCAGGACCTGATGGCCGGCACGCCCGCCCCGGTCGATCGTGCCCAGCTGGCCGAGCTCGGCATTGCGGTCCTCAAAGCGCCCGGCGGCGGCAGCGAAACCAAACCCTCCTGACCGGCGACGTGCTGGCCGGCCCCCGCCGCTGATGCCACCGGTCGTTGTTCTCTTTGTCGCCGTGGTCCTGATCTTGACCCAGGTCTTCCACCTGCTTTCGCCGGGACGGATCAGCTACGTTCGTCGGGTTATCCTGACGACGGTGGGGGTGCTCTTGGGGGAGGCCTTGGGGGGTCGCGTTCTTCCCGGCGGGCCGCGTTTTGGCGAGTTGCACCCGTTCTGGGACGTCGGCCTGACCACCCTGTTTCAGCTGCTGGGTAACCGATACCTGGCGTGAGCTCGATCCTCGACACCGCAAGGCGGTCCCTGCCGGGGCGGGTGTCGACCAAGTTCATCGCGGACGGCGCCTCGGACTGGGCCGTGCAGATCGCCTGGAACGCGCTGCTGTCGATGTTCCCCATCACCCTGATATCGGTCGCCGCGCTGGGCGCAATCCTCAGCGTCGCGGGCTATGGTGGGGAGGAGGTGCGCAGCAGCATCGCCTCGCTCTTCCCGGACGCGGACGCCCAGCATCAGGTGCAAAAGGCGCTCGACACCTTCAAGCAGCAGACCGGGGTGCTGGCGGTGGTCGGCTTCGGCGGGCTCTTCCTGTCCGGCTCGGCGCTTTTTGGCACCATGGACCGGGCGTTCGCCCATGTCTACGGCGTCCGTCCCAGGGGTTTGCTGCCGCAGCGGCTGATGTCGATCGGGATGGTGCTGCTCTTCACCGTCCTGATCGGGCTCGACGTGGCGAGCAGTAGCGTGCTGCCCGGGGTCAAGCACCTGGGCGGCTTCATCCCGGCCGTCCTCACCGTCGCAGCGGTCGCCTTCGCCTTGCAGCTGGTGGTCGGATTGGCGGCCGGTTTTGTGCTCTTTACCACCGTCTACTTCGTCGTCCCCAACCGCCGGCAGCGATGGAGCGAGGTGCTGCCCGGCGCGGCGCTGGCCGCGGGACTGCTCGAACTGGTGACTCTACTGTTTCCTCTCTACCTGTCCCTCAATCACAGGCTGGCGGCTTACGGTCAAACCTTTGGGTTGCTGTTCGTGCTGATGACATTCTTCTTCTTCCTGGGGCTGATCACGATGGCGGGTGCCGAGCTGAACAGCGTCGCGTATCCGGCCACGGCTGCGAAGCCCAGTCAGCGCACACCCTGACTACCACAAATTTTTGACCCGTAAGAGACGAGGTAACATGGGGCTGTCCGCCAGCGGCCGGATGAGCTGGGAGACACAGGAGGATTCGTATGGCGCGTACCGGACCGGGGTTTGTGATCGGGGTTCTAGTCGGGGGTTTCGGCGGCTTCGCGGCCGGGTATCTCCTATCTCGTAATGGCCATTCCGATTCCGACCATTCGATTGGGTCAATCGACCTCACCCCGGCCATCGAGCTCAAGAACCGCGTCCGCCCCTCCGCTGTCGAGCCTGCCAAGCCCGACGAGGCGGAAGAGCAGCCGGGCTGAAGCCGGCGGCGGCCATTGAGTTGATGGCGTGAGTCGCTCCCAGGGTGCCCTCGTCAGCGAGCTGAAGATACCGGCACAGGCGGCCTTCGTGATGGTGGCCAAGCGCGCCGCCAGCGCGCTGGGGTCAACCGCCGGGTTCTCCCTGGAGGGCATCGACGATCTCAATATCGCGGTGGCGCAGGCCTGCGAGAAGGCGATAGCCGCTGGGGACCGGATGTGGGGCGCCGGCAATGGTGTGCTCAAGCTCAGCTTCCGGATCGTCGACGGCGGCATGGAGGTGGAGGTGCGCAACCTGCCCGCCCGGATGGCGTCCGCCGGAGAGGAAGCCGCCCGCCACGAGGCTGAGCTGACGCGCCGGGCCGATTCGCTGCGCCGCACCGCCTTTCAGCTCTCGCAGGAGGTCGAAATCGAGCGTCGCCAACGGCTGGATCCGCCTCTTCGTCGACGAGCTCCGCTACAACGTGGACTCGCACGGCAGCATGCGGATGAGGATGGTCAAGTACCTCGTCGACTGAGCCCCGAGGAACCCACTCGCAGCTCCGTCGCCGAGCGTCAGCGCGAACTTCTTGCGCGGTACCACGAGACCAGGGACCCCGCCATCAGGCAGCAACTCGTGGAGGCCTACACCAACCTGGTCTACTTCCTGGCCAGGAAATTCGCCAATCGCGGCGAGCCCTTCGAAGACGTCGCCCAAGTCGGCTTCATGGGACTGCTGCTGGCGCTCGACCGCTTCGAGCCCGAGCGCGGGCTGGAGTTCACCACCTTTGCCACGCCCACCATCGTCGGTGAGATAAAGCGCTACTTTCGGGACAAGAGTTGGGCGGTCCGCATCCCGCGCAGGCTGCAGGAGCTGAACCAGCGGGCGCGACAGGCGGGCGAGAAACTGCAGAACCAACTTGGGCGTGCCCCCAGCGTTCAGGAGCTGGCTGCCGACCTGGGCATTTCCGAGGAGGAGATCCTGGAGGCCTACGAGGCCGGCCCGGTGCAACAGACGGTCCCACTGGATTCGACCAGCGCCACCCCCGCGGGCGACGAGGGACTGGCGCTGTCGGAGCGACTGGGCGGCGAGGATGAGAACCTTCAGCGGGTTGAGCTCCAGGGCCTGCTGGACTCCGCCATGACCCATCTGACACCGCGCGAGCGGGAGATCATGTACCTGCGCTTTGTCGAGGAGCTGCCCCAGAGCGAGGTGGCCCGACGCCTGGGAATCTCGCAGATGCACGTTTCGCGACTGCAGCGCGCCGCCGTCGACAGCCTCAAGCGGCAGCTCGAGGCTTCCGCCACTACGATGCACCCAACGCCCGATGCTGAGCGCCGAGATCCGCCAGTCCTTTCTCAACTTCTTCGAACGGCAGGGTCACAGGAAGCTCCCCAGCTCATCCCTGATCCCCCACGAAGATCCTTCCGTGCTGCTCACCACCGCCGGCATGCAGCAGTTCAAGCCGATCTTCATGGGCCAGGCCCAGCCGCAGGCGCCGCGGGCGACGACGGTGCAGAAATGCTTTCGCACCGTGGACCTCGACGAGGTCGGCGACCCCAGCCACCTCACCTTCTTCGAGATGCTTGGCAACTTCTCCTTCGGTGACTACTTCAAGGATGTCGCCATCGAGTTCGCCTGGGAGTACCTGACCGAAGATCTCGCCCTCGACCCATCCCGTCTCCAGCCCACCGCGCACCCCAGCGACGATGACGCCGCCGCTCTCTGGACGAAGATCTCCGGGCACGACGTCCTGGTCTTCATGCAGTTCGACCAGGCAGCGGACGGGTCGCGAAAGCCGCTCGAGCGCACCGGGGTCGACACCGGGATGGGGCTGGAGCGCCTGACGACCGTTGTCAACGGCGTCCAGAGCGTCCACGACACAGACGTGTTGAGCGCGCTCCGAGAGCACTTTGATGACCGATCTCGGGACGCCGCCGGCGCCAGGCCCACCCCGGAAGTCGCGTTCTCGTCACGTCTGCTCGCGGATCACGCCCGCGGCACCGCCTTCCTCATCGCCGACGGCGTCCGCGCGGGCAATGAGGGCCGGGGATACGTACTAAGGCGTATGATCCGGCGCGCCACCCTCCACGGCGAGCGCCGGCTCGGCATCGAGGGACCCCTCTCGGGCGCGGTGGCAAGGGTCGTGGAGCTGATGGGTGACGCCTATCCCGAACTGGTACAGCGACAGAGCGACGTCGAGTCGGCGCTGAGGAGCGAGGAGGCCGCCTTCAGGCGCACCCTCGATGTGGGGCAGAACGCCTTCGATGCCGTCGCTGCCAGGAGCGTCGGCATCATCCGGGGCGAGGACGCCTTCCGCCTCCATGACACCTACGGCTTCCCCATCGATCTGACCGTGGAGCTGGCCGCCGAGCTCGGCTTGACCGTGGACCGCGAGGGTTTCGCGGAGCAATTGGCACGGCAGCGACTGCAGAGCCGGCGGGGCGCGAAGCACGCCGTGGTCCAGCGCACCGGCCTGCCGGTCACGGAGTTCGTCGGGTACGAGACGCTGGGCGCCAACGCCAGGGTCCTACGGATCTTTCAAGGCGACGCCGAGGGGGCATCCGCCGGCGAGGGCGCCGAGGTCGAGGTCTACGTTGATCGCACGCCGATGTACGCCGAGGGCGGCGGGCAGGTGGGGGACATCGGCGTGATCGAGGGACCCATGGGCACGGTCGAGGTCCGCGACGTCCAGCGTCAGGGCGAGGCCTACGCCCACTACGGCGTCGTTACCTCGGGGATGGTCAAAGTCGACGACGAGGTGCAGGTGGAGGTGGACCGGGAGACCCGGGGGTCGACGATGCGGCACCACTCGGCGACTCACCTTGTCCACCAGGCGCTGCGCACCGTTCTTGGCGAGGGCGCCACCCAGGCCGGCTCCTACGTGGCCCCCGACACCTGCACCTTCGACTTCAACCTCGATCGCGCCGTCACCGGCGACGAGCTCGACGCCGTGTTCCGGATCGTCAACCGCGTTGTGCGCGACGACCTGCCGAAATCGACCGACGTGATGGCGCTGGAGGACGCCCGCCGCAGCGGGGCCATGATGCTGTTCGGCGAGAAGTACGCCGAGGTGGTGCGCGTGGTCAGCTTCGGGCAGTTTTCCAGCGAGCTCTGCGGCGGCACCCATGTCGATCGCACCGGCCAGATCGGCTCAGTCGTGGCGGTGGCGGAGAAAAGCGTGGGCGCCGGGCTGCGTCGGGTCGAATTCCTTGCCGGCGAGCCGGCCGAGACCTACCAGCGAGAGCTGGCGCTGGCCGCCGACTCAGCGGCACGGGCGCTCAGGGTCGGACCGGCGGAGTTGGCCGAGCGGGTGGCGGCCCTGGTCGACGAGCGCAAGCAGCTGCAGAAGGAGATCGACGACCTCCGCCGCAAGGGGGCCGCCGGCGACGGCGCCCGACCCATCCACGGCTTCGCGGACGGCATCGCCTTCCAGGTGGTCGCGTCGGACGACGCGGACTTCATCCGTTCTGTGGCCGACCGTCTCCTTGACCTCGAAAGCACCGCCCAGGCCTCGGTGGTGATGGGCCAGACCGGGGACATCGGGAGGCTGGTTCTGAAGACGCGCAACGGCGCCGGTCTCGACGCGGCGGAGGCTTTTGCGAGAATCCGTAGCCTGGTCGGTGGCAAGGGCGGCGGCAACCAGGCCCTCGCCCAGGGAGGCGGCTTCAGCGTGCGCGAATTCGATCGGATCGTCGACACCCTCAAGGGCTGGGTGATCGAGAACGGTGAGGCCAAGGACCGGGCATGAAGCGCCTGCTCAACCGGCGCAGTGTCAACGCCAACCACTACACCGCGCTCGACATCGGCACCGAGTACATCAAGGCCCTGATCATCCGGCGCGAGGGCGACAACGGCATCGTGCTCGGCGTCGGGCGCCAGCAGCAGTCCTACTCGGACATGGTCTCCGGCGCGGTGGCTGACATCCAGGCGGTGATCGACAACTGCAACCACGCCCTGGAGCAGGCGGAGGACATGGCCGAGGCCATCCCCGGCCGCGCTGCTGGGCGTCCCCGAGGTCAACCTCAAGCTGATCCATTCGACCATCACCACGGTGCGCATCGACGGATACCTGGTGACCAACCCGATGGACTTCCAGGGCCGGTCGATGGAGATAACGGTGTTCAACACCTTCGCGCCACTGACCCATATCGGCGCCCTCCAGACGATCGCCGCGGAGCTGGACTTGGAGCTGATCGCCACCGTGGCCGAGCCCTTCGCGATGGCGCGCTGCTGCGCCACCGACGAGGTCTACGAGTTCGGCGGCATCTTCGTCGACGTCGGCGGCGGCACCACCGACGTGGCCCTGATCCGCAACGGTGGCATCGAGGGCACCAAGATGTTCACCATCGGCGGCCGGGTCTTCACCAAGAAGATCGCCGCCCACCTCGACATCAGCTTCGTCGAGGCCGAGGACCTCAAGGTCCGCTACGCCAGGGGAGAGGTGTCGGAGGAGCGTGTCAAGCAGCTCCGGGCACTGCTGGCGCCAGACGCCGAAGTGCTGGTGAACGGCGTGGCCCTGACGCTGCAGCAGCTGGCCAAGGCCGACCGGCTACCGGCCAACATCTACTTGGCCGGCGGCGGAAGCGCCCTGCCCGAGATCGAGGAGTATCTCAACTCCTACCCCTGGATGGAGCGGCTTCCCTTCCCCAAGCAGCCTGTGGTCAGGGCGCTGGTGCCGACTGACGTACGTAACATCTACGATTCCACAGGATTACTTCTCAACCAGCAGGACATCACCCCGATGGGCCTGGGTTACCAGGCGATCCAGGAAGACGAGGGGGAGAAGGACCTGCTGTACAGCACCATGCGACGCAACCTCAACGCGCGCCTCCTCAAGCAGTACAGCAACTCGCTCGGCAAGACCACCTCGGTGATCAGCCCCGACCCCCGAACGCAGTCGGTGGCGATCGAGACCGGGTTCTCGGTGTTTCCCACGATGGCCGCATTCGAGTCGGGCAAGTCCCTCGACCGTGCCCTCGACAGCAGCTCGGTGGTGGGCGAGCTCCACGGGGTCCTGGCGCCCCTGCCGGCCGCGGCGGACCCGACCCTGGCTCCAGCGCCATCGATGGGTCGTCCCATGCCGCCGCCGGCCCCGGTCCGGGCTCCCCGGCCCAAGCCCGAGCCGCGCACCGCCGCGGTACTCAGCGGCAAGCCCGCCGGCTACCTGCCGTACGTCCTGGGGGGCCTCGGGGTGCTCCTGATCCTGGTCGTCCTGGTCCTGTTCGTGCTGCCGTCGGCCACGGTCCAGATCGTGATCCCGGCGCGGGCGATCTCAGCCCAGCCGACCGTCACCGGGCAGACAACGCCACCGGGGCCCAACGACGCCGCCACCGTGCAGACGACCGTGCAGCAGGCCCAGGAGCAGATGCAGCAGGCCAACATCCCGTCCACCGGGCAGAAGCAGATCCCGGCGGTGCCGGCGTCGGGCAATGTGGTGTTCACATATCAAAACCCGAGCCCCTTTGTGCCCGGCTTCGACCTGCCCACCGGGACGGAGGTGACCACCGACGACGGCAAGAAGTACCAGACGCAGGCGGACAGCGGTCGGATCGGGCCAAACCAGTCATCCCCGCCCGTCCCGATCAAGGCAGAATCCGGCGGCACCGCGACCAACACCGCCGCCAGCACCATTAAGAACATCACCGGCAACCCCAATCCCGACCAGCTCAAGGTCACCAACCCCCAGGACGTCACCGGCGGCGCCGACGCCACGCAGCAGACGGTCGTCTCCCAGACCGACCAGGACAAGATCAAGAAAACTCTCGGCGACCAGCTCACGACCAAAGTCCAGGCGGACCTCCAGAAGAACGCGGGCAGCCAGAAGCTGATCGCCGAGACGCTGGTTCTCGCGGTCGACGCCAGCTACGACCACAAGGCCGGCGACAACGTGCCCAACTTCACCGCCACCGTCACCGTGAAGGCAACCCAGACCAGCCTCGACGACGCCAAGGTCAAGCAGGTCCTCACCGATGCGCTCAAGAAGCAGGCCCCGTCCGGCTACACGCTGATCGACTCGCCCAAACCCAAGCTCGACTACACGGTGGCCCAGCACGACGATAAAGGTGGGGTCATCCTCAACGGCAGCGCCTCGGGCTTCATGGCGACGGCGATCAACAAGGACGACATCCGAAGCCATATCTCCGGCAAGTCGATCAAGCAGGCGCGGGCCTACATCCAGGTCAACCACGACGCCAGCAACGTGATCATCACCGAAAGTCCCTCCCTGGTGCCGTGGCTGCCCTTGATGTCCAGCCGGATCTCGGTCAACACCACCGTGGAAAACGCCACGCCCGGATGAGGGTGCTGGCGGTCGACCCCGGTCGGGTGAGGGTCGGCCTGGCCTTGAGCGACGAGGGCGCCCGGCTGGCGACGCCGCACTCGACGCTCCCCGGCGGTGCCGGAGTGGCGGCTCGCATCATCGAGGTGGCCGCTGCCGCCGGCGCCGGAACCGTCGTGGTCGGACTGCCCCGGCGCCTCGATGGCACCGAGGGCCCCGAGGCCGAGGCGGCGCGCAATCTGGCGGCCGAGATCTCGGCGACCGGCGGGCTTGTCGTCGAGCTCTGGGACGAGCGCTTCACCAGCGCCATGGCGGAGACGGCGCTAAAGATCTCCCGCCCCAGGCGGGGGGCCAAGGCGGCCGGCGCCCGTCGTGAGGCCACCGACAGGGTGGCCGCGGCGGTCCTCCTCCAGTCGTACCTCGACAGGCGCGGGGCCACCCCCAAATGAACCCGGGCCGGACCTTCGCGATCGCGGGGACCATCGCCGTGCTGTTCATCGGCGGAGGAGCGTTGGCCGCCAACAGGGACTACAACGGCCAGGTCTACGACTCCCGCCGCGCCGGCCAGGGCATCGCGCTGGTCGACATCCCGGTAGGCGCCAGCGTCTCCGAGATCGGCGACATCCTCTCGCGGCAGGGGGTGATCGGGAGCACCCTGGTTTTCGAGATCTACGTCCGCAGCAACGGGCTGGGCAACCGGCTCGAGGCGGGCCACTATCGCGTCCGGGGTGGGCTGAGCATGGCCGCGGCGCTGGACTTGCTGACTCACGCCGCCGGCGCCCAGGTCCGGATCACCGTCCCCGAGGGGTTCACTCAGAAGCAGATCGCGCAGCTGATGGAGCAGAAGGGACTCTTCAAGGCAACCGCTTTCCTGGACGCGGCAGGCAAGGGAACGTACACGCAGCCCTTCCTGGCGGGCCGGCCGCCCGGCTACGGCCTCGAGGGATACCTCTACCCGGACACCTACTTTCTCGACCCCAAGGCCACGCCCGCTGACGTCATCAGCGTCCTGCTGGAGGACTTCGGAACCAAGGTCCCCGCCGACCTTCGAGCCCACGCCGCCGCCCAGCACGTCACCTTCGCCCAGGCCATGGTGGTGGCCTCGATCGTGGAGCGGGAAGCCAGCTTCGACGGGGACCGCCCCTACGTGGCCGCCGTCTTCTACAACCGGCTCGCCCAGGGCCTCCCGCTGCAATCCGACGCCACCGTCGCCTACGCCAAGGGCCAGAGCACCACCGTCATCGCCGAGCAGGACAAGGCCCTCAACTCGCCCTTCAACACGTACCTCAACCCCGGCCTGCCGCCGGCGCCGATCAGCAACCCCGGCCTGCCCTCGATCCGCGCCGCGCTGCTGCCCGCATCCGGCTGGACCTACCTGTTCTTCCTCACCGATGGCGCCGGCCACGCCCATTTCAGCCGTACCCTCGACCAGCACAACCAGTGCCAGGTGAACCTGAGCGCGTGCCCCGCGGCCCCCTGAGAGGTGCGAGTTCTCCTGCTCGGCCACCCCGTCGAGCACAGCCTTTCGCCGGCGATGCAGAATGCGGCCTTCGCCGCCGCCGGCCTGCCCCATCGATACCAGGCGCGCGACGTCGAGCCCGCGGAGATTGAGGCCGCGGTGGCAGATCTTCGCGCCGGCGACTGCCTGGGCGCCAACGTGACCGTGCCTCACAAGCTGGCGGTCATCCCCGCGCTCGACAGCCTCGACGCCGAATCGGAGACGTTGGGCGCGGTCAACACCATCGTCAACGTCGACGGCAAGCTGGAGGGGCACAACACCGACGTCGATGGTGTCTGGCACGGCCTGCTCGAGCCCGCGCTCGACACCCTTGGTGGCGCGCGCATCGTGGTCGCCGGCGCGGGCGGCGGCGCCCGGGCGGTGATGGCGGCACTGGGGCGCCTGCTGGTGGACGCGCCCGGCACGGTGCTGGTGGTGGCGCGGTCGGTGACCGAGGCCGCCCGGGTGGCGGCGCTAGGGTCTGGCTTTGGGCTTTCCACGGGGGCAGTGGCGTGGGACGAGCTGGACCGTGCCTGCGAAGGGGCCGAGGTCCTCGTCAACTGCACCCCGCTGGGGCTCCACGGTCAGGATCCGTTCTCGGGAGTCTTGCTCGAAGGCCGGGTCGCGCTCGACCTCGGCTACGCCACCGGGGGTACCCCGCTGGTCCGTCGAGCCCGCACCGAAGGCGCCACCCGCGCCATCCAGGGCGACCAGATGCTGCTGCACCAGGGGGCCGAGGGCTTCCGGCTCTGGACCGGCTTGGAGCCGCCCATCGATGCCATGGCCCGTGCCCTCAGCCAGGCGATCGGTTGAGCGCAGCGTTGGTACCGCTGCTGGCGTCCGCGACGGGCGCCGCCGTCGGTGCCGGCACCCATCGGCTCAACCAGGTCTGGGCGCGCGGCGAGGAGGAGGCCACCGAGCCGCCGCTGCCGGTCGAGCAGCTGTGGGCGCCGGCGCTTGACGCGCTCGCCTTGGGGTTTCTCTTCTGGCGCTTTGGCCTGACCTCGCGCTCGCTGACGGCGGCGGTCTTCATGGTGGTGCTGGTCCAGGTCTTCGTCTTCGATGCCCGGCACCGGCTGATCCTCAACCGCGTGATGTACCCGGCCATGGCAATCGCTTTGCTGGCGTCACCCGTAAGCCCGCTGCTCCAGGCCGAGAACTGGTTGGGCAAGATCGACTCGGCGGCCCTCGGAGCGGTGGCCGGCGGAGGGATCTTCCTGGTCTTCGTGCTCATCAGCCGGGGCGGCATCGGCCTGGGCGACGCCAAGCTGACGTTCTTCATGGGCGCGGTCCTGGGAATGCTGCCGATCGCCACGTCCCCGGTCATCAAGGCGCTGATCTACGGCATCGTCATCGGCGGCGTGATCGCGGCCCTGCTGCTGATCTCCAGGCTGCGAGGCCTGCGCGACTTCATCCCCTACGGCCCCTACCTCTGTATCGGCGGGGCTGCCGCGGTGCTCTTCCCCTGTGGGCTGTTCGGCCCGACCAGCTGCTGAGCCGGGCGTCCGTCACAGGTCCGCACCTAAGATTCAGCCATGTCTGACGACAAAGACCTGATCCCCGGCGAGGTCGTCCAGCTGCAGACCAACCGCCACCCGCTGGTGCTGGTGAGGCAGGTGTTGGTGCCCGCCCTGGTGGTGCTGGCGGCCGCCGTCGTGCTGGCCCTGCTGCCGCTGACGGGGTCGGTGCGCAGCCTGCGCTGGTTTGGGGTGCTGCTGTTGCTGCTCGGCCTCTTCGTCTACCTCGATCTGCGCTACATCGTCTGGCGCTCGGTGACCTACACCATCACCGACCAGCGGATCCTGCTGCGACGAGGCGTCCTGGGCAGGTTCAGCCGGTCGATCGGAATGTCCCGCGTCCAGGACGTCAGCACATCGCAGGGCCTTGTGGGGCGGATGTTTGACTACGGCGACGTGGAGATCGAGTCCGCCGGCAAGGACGGCGCCGAGATCCTCAGCTACGTCCCTGACCCGCAACACTTCCGAGATGTGCTCTTCGAGCACCTGCACGGTCAACCCGCGCCGGCGGGTTCGTCGGTTTGATCCGTCTGCTGACCGCGGGCGAGTCCCACGGTCCGCGCCTGGTGGTGATCGTCGACGGGTTGCCCGCGGGGATGCGCCTGCGCGCCAAAGACATCGATGTCGACCTGCGCCGGCGCCAGGGCGGTTATGGTCGCGGCGGCCGGCAGCAGATCGAGCGGGACGCGGTCGAGATCATCGGCGGGGTGCGGCTGGGCCGAAGCCTGGGCACCCCGATTGCGATGCTCGTCACCAACCGGGATTTCCCCAACTGGGAGAAGACGATGTCGCCCGCCCCGACCGGGTTCCCGCCCACCAAAGTGACTCGGGTGCGTCCCGGTCACGCCGACCTGGCGGGAGCGCTCAAGTACGGCTTCGACGACGTCCGCAACGTGCTGGAGCGGGCCTCGGCGCGCGAAACCACCAGCCGGGTGGCGGCCGGGGGCGTGGCCAAGCAGCTGCTGGCCACGTTCGGGATCGAGGTCCACAGCTTCGTCGCGCGGATCGGCCGGGTGCAGGCGGAGGTGCCCCAGACGATCGACTGGGACTCGGTCGAGGCTTCGCCGGTGCGCACCCCGGATCGCGCCGCCGCCGATCGGATGGTCCGCGCCATCGACCGCGCCCGAAAGGACGGCGACACTCTGGGTGGTGTCTTCACGGTCGTCGCCACCGGCGTCCCGGTCGGGCTGGGAACCTATGCCCAGTGGGACCAGCGCCTCGACGGGCTGCTGGCCCAGGCCATCGTCAGCGTGCCCGCGGTCAAGGCGGTCGAGCTTGGCGCCGGGGTGGCGGCGGCGTCACTGCCCGGCTCTGAGGTCCACGACCAGCCGCGCTACAGCAAGGCGCGAGGCTTCTATCACCTCAGCAACCGGCAGGGCGGGCTGACGGGGGGCGTCACGGACGGCATGCCGGTGGTGGTCAGCGGCTACATCAAGCCGATCTCGACGCTCAAGAAGCCGCTGACCTCGGTCGACATCGCCACCCGCAAGGAGATCCAGGCGCACTACGAGCGCAGCGACATCTGCGTGGTGCCCGCCGCGGGGGTGATCGGCGAGGCGATGGTCGCGCTGACCCTCGCCAACGCCCTCCGAAGCAAGGCCGGAGGCGATTCAATCAGGGAGATGCGGCGCAACCTCAACGCCTACCTGCGCTCCGTTCGCTGATCGGGCGGTGGCGAAGAACCTGGTCCTGGTCGGCTTCATGGCCAGCGGCAAGTCGAGCGTGGGGCGGATCGTGGCCGACGAGCTGGACGTCGAGTTCATCGACCTCGACGAGATGATCGAAGGCATGACCGGTAAGACCATCGCCAAGGTCTTCGACCAGCAGGGCGAGGCCCGCTTCAGGCACTTCGAGTCGGCGGCCCTGGCACGCGCCCTGGCCGGGGGTGGCAGGGTCGTGGCGGTCGGCGGCGGCGCCGTCATCGACGATCGCAACTGGAGGTTGATCCTCGATGAGGCCAACGTGGTGGTCAGGCTGGCGGCCAGCGCCGATGAGATCCTGCGCCGGCTGGAGGACGGCGGCGGGCGCCCGCTGGCCGGAGGCGGCCGGCTGCGCCAGCGGCCCGACCTGCAGGAGGACCTGGTGCGGCTGGCGGAGGCACGCGAGCCACGCTACCTGGAGGCCGCCCACCAGGTCGACACCACCGGACGGGCGGTCGCCGAGATCGCGGTCGAGGTGGCCGCCATAGCCCGGCGGGCCGGCGTCGGCGAGGTCAGCGGTGCCTGAGCTCAAGGTCAGCGCCGCCGGCGGAACCTACCCGATCGTGATCGAGCACGGCGGCTGGGCGCGATTGGGCGACCGCATCGACGACCTGGCGGCCGGGTCCGCGGTGCTCATCATCGCCGACCAGAACACCGCCGCCCTGCTGCCCCGGCAATTGGCCGTGCAGCACGGACGGCCGATCTTCCGGATCAACGCCGGCGAACAGACCAAGACGCTGACGTGGGTTGAGAAGGCAGCCACCGCGGCGGCCGTCAAGGGCCTCGACCGCGGGTCGTTGATCGTCGCGGTTGGCGGCGGCGTGGTCGGCGACCTGGCCGGGGTCGTCGCCGCCACCTACATGCGCGGGGTACGACTGATGCAGGTGCCCACCACCCTGCTGGCCATGGTCGACAGCGCGATCGGCGGCAAGGCCGCCGTCAACCTTCGCTCGGGCAAGAACCTGGTCGGCGCCTTCAAGTCCCCGGTGGAGGTTTTCATCGACCCCGGCGTGCTCTCCGGACTGCCTGACCGGGAATTCCACAGCGGCCTGGCCGAAGTTCTCAAGTACTCTATGATTGCGGACGAACAGTTGTACGACTCGCTCCTTGCCAATCGCCAAAAAATGCTTCAAAAAGACATCCCGCTGCTCACCGACGTGATCACGATCTGCTGCGCCATCAAGGCGGGCGTGGTCACGCGCGACGAGCAGGAGACCGGCGAGCGGGCGATCCTCAACTACGGGCACACCTTCGGCCACGCCCTCGAAGCCGCCACCGGCTACCGCAGGTTCACCCACGGCGAGGCCGTCAGCGTGGGCATGGAGGTTGCGGCCGAGATCGGCGCCGAGGTGGGCGTCACACCGTCGGACGTGGTCAAGCGGCAGGGCCGGCTCCTCGACGCCTACAACATGCCCCGCAGGGCACCCGGAGCCGCCACCGTGGACGCGGTCATGGAGGCGATCAGTCACGACAAGAAAGGCCGCGCCGGGGTCACCCCCTGGGTCCTGCTGGACCGGATGGGGCACGCCGTATTCGGCCACAAGGTCAACGCCGAAGTGGCGGAGCACGTCATCGGCCTGGCCCTCAAGGCGGCCTGAGGTGCGCCGCGTCGTGGTTATCAACGGACCCAATTTGAACCGGCTCGGGGTTCGTCAGCCGGAGATCTACGGCACCGCCACGCTGCCCCAGCTGGAACAGATGCTGGTGGCGCGTGGAGCCGAGTTGGGGTGGGCGGTGGAAACCTATCAGTCCAACCACGAGGGCGACCTGATCGACCGTGTCCAGGCGGCCGCCGATCATGGCGTCGACGGCCTGATCCTCAACCCCGGGGCGCTGACCCACTACAGCTACGCGCTGCTCGACGCGCTCCAGTCGGTCGAGCTGCCCGCGGTCGAGGTCCATATCTCCGACATCGACAAGCGCGAGGAGTGGCGGCGCCACTCGGTGACCGGCGAAGCCTGCATCGCCGTCATCAAGGGCAGGGGCCTTCACGGGTACATCGAGGCCCTCGAGCTGCTGGCCGGGCGGGTTGGCGCCGAGGTCTCGCCGTGATCGACGCCGGCGACCTCCGCAACGGGTCTGTCTTCGAGCGCGAGGGCCAGCTTTTCGTCTGCGTCGGCTACTCGCACATGAAGATGGGCCGGGGCACCGCCCAGGTGCGGGCCCGTCTTCGCAACGTCAAGACCGGCGCCATCACCGACGAGACCTTCCGCCCCGAGCAGCGCTTCACGCGCGCTCGGATCGATAAGCGGAACATGCAGTACCTCTACAGCGACGGCGACCAGTACCACTTCATGGACACCACGTCCTACGACCAGGTCGCGCTTGGGGAGGCTGCCCTGGGCGATGCCCTGAGGTTTTTGAAAGAGAACGCTGAGATCACGGTGCTGTCCTACGACGACCAGCCGATCGGGGTCGAGTTGCCCACGTCGGTCGAGCTCGAGGTGACCAGGACCGACCCGGGCTTCAAGGGCGACACCGCGACGGGCACCTCCAAGCCGGCCACCGTCGAAACCGGGCTGGCGCTGCAGGTGCCTCTCTTCGTCAACCAGGGCGATAGGATCAAGGTCGACACCCGAACCGGCGAATACATGGAGAGGGCCTGATATGACCGAGATCGCGTCCGCGTTCCAGCCGACAAAGGGTCGGGTCAAGGTCGCCAACGAGGTGATAGCCCAGATTGCAGCGATGACGGCCCTGCAGATCCCCGGGGTCGCCCGCGTGGCTGACGGCAGCAACCAGTTCACCCGTGTCATTCGCCGCGGCGGCATCCACCAGGGGGTTCGCGTCGAGCTGGGCGATGACGACGCGCTCAAACTCCAGCTGCTGCTGGTCGCAGACAGCGGTCGCAACCTGCCCGACCTGGCGGCGCAGGTCCAGCGCCAGGTGGTCGCGGCAGTGGACAGGATGCTGGGGATGCGGACCAGCAGCGTCGACGTGTTTTTCGCCGACGTGCGCTTCAGCGAAGCCCAGGCCTGATCCACACCCTGACACGCCGCCGTGGGTAAACGTCACGTGGCCCGGGAGGTGGCCATGCAGGTGATCTTTGAGCTGGAGCACCGCGCCGACGACCCCGAGACGGCGGTGCGCTACCACCTCGAGGAGGCCGGCGTCGACCGCGCCCAGTGGCCGTTCACGATCGACCTCGTTCGCGGCACTCTCGAGCACCAGGCCGAGATCGACGAGGAGATCGGCGGATCGTCAACGCACTGGAAGCTGGAGCAGATGGCCGGGGTGGAGCGCGCCGTCCTCCGGCTGGCGACCTACGAGCTCCTGTTCTGCCCCGACGTGCCCGTCAAGGCCGCCATCAACGAGTCGATCGAGCTGGCCAAGACCTTTGGCGGCGACGAGGCCGGCCGCTTCGTCAACGGCGTCCTGGGGAAGGTCATGCTCCACGTCCCAAGGGCTGCCGGAGGCACCCCATGAGGACGGCCGCCAGGGGGCACCACCTGATGGCGTTCGCCTGATGCAGGTCTTGCGGGTTGGCGACCTGGCCGAGTTCCTCGACGAGGTGATCTCCGACCAGCCGGGCCTCCAGGACGTGTGGGTGGAGGGCGAGGTCGCCGAGGTCACGGTGTCCCGGCAGGGCCACTGCTACCTGACGCTCAAGGACGAGCGCGCCAGCCTTCGGGCCGTGGCCTTCCGGCTGACCTACGCCCGGATCCGGTTCGAGATGCGGCCGGGCATGATGCTGCTGGTCCACGGCAAGGTCCAGGTCTACCGGGAGCGGGGCCAGGTGCAGCTGATCCTCGACAGCGCCCAGCCCTCTGGCGTCGGCGACCTGTACCTCGCCTTCGAGCAGCTGCGCAAGAAGCTCGAGGACGAGGGGCTCTTTGCGACCGCCGCCAAACGCCCGCTCCGGCCCTTCCCTGGTCGGATCGGCATCGTCACCTCGGAGTCGGGGGCGGCGCTGCGAGACGTCGTCAAGGTGCTGCGCCGGCGCTGCCCGGTCGTCCCCGTCCTGCTGGCGCACGCGCCCGTGCAGGGCGACGTCGCGGCGGCCGCATTGGTCCGGGCCCTGAACCGCCTGGCGACGCGCCCCGGAGTGGACGTGATCCTGCTGGTCCGCGGCGGTGGCTCGATCGAGGACCTGGCGTCATTCAACGACGAGGGCCTGGCACGCGCCATCCGGGCCTGCCCCGTCCCGGTGGTTGTAGGCGTTGGCCACGAGACCGACTACACTATCGCCGACTTCGCCGCCGACGTTCGCGCCTCGACACCGTCGATGGCCGCGGAGCTGGCGGCGCCCGACCTCGCCGACCTCAGGCGCCAGGTGGTCGAGCGCCGGCAGCGGCTCAGCCTGGCGGTCAACCGCGAGGTCGAGCACAAGCGGGAGCAGCTGCGCCAGGCCGGCGACCGGCTGGCCCGGCAGAGCCCGGCGCTACGCCTGCCGGAGCTGCGACTCCGCCTTGACGAACGTCAGGACAGGCTGGCGGCGGCGCTGCGATCGGGCATCGACCGCGCCCGTAGGGCGCTTGACGCCGAGCGCCGGCGGCTGGAGGCGCTCAGCCCCATGGCCGTCCTGGGCCGGGGCTACAGCCTGGCCCGGGACGAGAACGGCGCCGTGGTGATGTCGATCGCCGGGCTTGGCCCCGGGCGGCGGCTGACCACCGTCTTCGCCGACGGCTCTGTTCTGGGTGAGGTGATCGAAGTGCGCCCGCGCGAGACGGACCGGCGTGGCTGAGACTCCCACCGACATCCAGAGTCTCTCGTACGAGGACGCCCTCAAGGAGCTGGAGGCGTTGATCCGAAAGCTGGAGACCGGCAGCATCGACCTGGCCGACTCTATTGCCAGCTACGAGCGGGGTGCGGCCCTGGCCGCCCACTGCTCCAAGCTGCTGGAAGCCACCGAGCAGAAGGTCGAGCGGCTGGTGCTGGGCGCCGACGGCAAGCCGGCGGAGGAGCCGGTGCCCCGGCTGGACGAGGACGAACAGCCCTGAACAACCCGTACATCACGATCCCCGTGACCGCGTGGCTGATCGCCCAGGTGCTGAAGGTCGTCGAGGACTCGTTGCGGCAGCGACGGCTCGACTTCCGACGGCTGGCGTCGTCCGGCGGGATGCCCAGCTCGCACACCGCCCTGGTGCTTTCACTGACCACCGTGATCGGCTCCAAGCGGGGCATCAACACTCCCGAGTTCGCGATCTCGGCGATATTCAGCGCCGTCGTGATGTACGACGCCACCGGGGTGCGACGCGCCGCCGGCCGCCAGGCGAGGGTGCTCAACCGGATCGTCGAGGACCTCTTTCACCAGGAGGGGCTCAAGGAGGAGCGGCTTCGCGAGCTGATCGGGCACACTCCGATCGAGGTGGTCGCGGGTGCGCTGCTGGGCGTGCTGGTCGCGATCATCATGCTCGGCGGATGACGCCCGCCCCGGCTGTGGACGCCCGCCGACTCGACCAGGTGCTCGTCGAGCGTGGCCTGGTGGAGACCCGCCAGAAGGCCCAGGCGCTCATCCGCGCCGGCCACGTCAGGCTCGATGGCGCCCTCGCCGAGAAGGCGGACCAGCGGGTGACCGCTGCCTCGACCCTGGAGGTCAAAGCCAGGGCGCGGTTCGTGGGTCGGGGAGGGGAGAAGCTGGACGGGGCCCTCGACGACCTCGGGGTCGACGTGAAAGGCCGAGTCTGCCTCGATGCCGGGGCCTCGACCGGCGGCTTCACCGACGCCCTCCTCCAGCGCGGCGCCCGCCAGGTGTATGCGGTCGACGTCGGCTATGGGCAGCTGGCCTGGAGGCTGCGCCAGGATCAGCGCGTGGTGGTTCTGGAGCGCACCAACATCCGCGACTTGGCTTCGCTGCCGGGGCCCGTTCCCGACCTGGCGGTGGGAGACCTGAGCTTCATCTCGCTGCGACAGGTGCTGCCCGCGATCCGTGGAGTGCTGGCACCCGGGGGCGAGCTGGTAATGCTGCTCAAACCGCAGTTCGAGGTTGGTCGCGGCCGGGTCGGCAAGGGCGGCGTGGTACGGGACCCGGCGGACCGCGAGGAGGCCCTGCGGGCATTCGCTGAATGGGCCGAGTCGACAGGGCTGAAGATGCTGGGGACGGCGGCCGCCAGGATCACGGGCGCCAAGGGCAACCAGGAATACTTCGTCCACATGCGCGCCGATGGCTGACGTCCTCTTCGTTCTCCACGCCCGGGTCAACCCCGACGATGCCGCGGTGGAGCGCGCCCGCCGGGGACTATCGGAACACGGCCACGACGTCGAGATCTTCCAGCGGCTGGCGCCGGCCGGCCACCCCGGGCGTTTCGACGGCGAGTGGGTCCCCTTGGAGCCGGCCCTGGTCGAGGGCAAGAAGCTGGTGGTCACTTTCGGTGGCGATGGCACGTTCATCCACGCCGCCCGCACCGCGCTGGTCACCGGCGTGCCGGTACTGGGGGTCAACCTGGGCCGGCTGGGCTTTCTGGCCTGGGTCACACTGGAGACTGCGGAGGCCGCCTGCACCGCCTGGGCCGAGGGCCGCACCGAACTGGAGGAGCGCGCCACCATGGTGGTGCGCTACGACGCCCAGGAGTACCTGGCGATCAACGAGGCCGCCCTGCTCAAGGACCCCGCCGCCAACGTGATCCAGCTCGAAGTCAGCGTCGAAGGCATCGAAGGCGGCTTGTTCCACGCCGACGGGTGCGTGGTGGCCACCCCCACCGGCTCGACCGCCTACGCCGCCTCCGCCGGCGGTCCAATCCTCGACCCCCGGACCGAGGCGTTGGTGCTGGTGCCGCTGAACCCTCACACCCTGGCGACCCGGGCGCTGGTGGTGCCCGCCCACACCACCATCGAGCTGCGGGTCGACGAGGACACCAGGCTGCTGCTCGACGGCGCGGTCAACCTGGCCATCTCCTCCGGCGCCACCCTGACCTGCGGGTTGGATGGGCCGGCGTTGCAGGTCGTCCGGGCGCCAGGGACCGAGGACTTCTACACCCAGCTTCGCGACAAGATGGGGTGGGGTGAGCCCCTGGTCCGGGAAGGGCGTCGGTGATGGCCGCGGGCTGGATGTACCGGGTGGGACAGGTGCGCGACGCTCGCCGCGCGGTGATGAGCGACGCCGACCGGGAGGAGGCCCGCGCCCACCTCTCGCCCGCGCTCGAGGAGCTCTTCTTGCGGATGGCGGTCCGGGACCAGGCCCATGCCATGCGCATTCTGCGACGCGTCGGCGCCATCGAGCCCCTGCTCTGCCAGGCGGCCCTGCTGCACGACGTCGGCAAGATCGAGTCCCCCCTGGGCACCCCGGGAAGGTCGCTGGTCGTGCTCGCCAGAGCCACCGGCACCACCAGCCTGGTCATCCGCCTGCCGCGTATCGGCCCCAAGGTCCGGCGATACCTCGATCATCCCCGCATCGGCGCCGACCTTCTCCGCGCCGCGGGCGCTGACGCTCCCCTGGTCCAGATCGTGGCCGAGCACGAGTCCCCGGAGCCGTCCCACCCGCAAACCGCCGTCCTCCAGTCAATCGACCGGCGCGAATGACCGAGACGGCTGCCGCCAAGCCCGGCTTGCTCGACGAAATCCACGTCAACAGCGCGGTCTTCGAAGGCCCCATCGACCTGCTCCTCACGCTGGCCCAAAGGCAGCAGGTGGACCTAAACCAGGTCCGCCTCGGCGACCTGGCGTGGGAGTACCTCAGCAGTCTGACCGCCGACGAAGGCAGCCGGGCCCGCAACCCCGAGGCGATGGCGGCGTTCCTGGTGGTGGCGTCGCGGCTGCTGGCGCTGAAGGCCGCGGCGCTGCTTCCAGGCGCGGCCGGCGACGACGAGGAGGAGGACCTCGAGGCCTGGGAGGAGACGGTGCGACATCGGATGCAGGAGTACGAGCGCTTCAAGGCCGCTGCCGGTGAGTTGATGCGACGGCATCAAGAGGGCGGCTTCAGCTTCGGATCGGCGCTGGAGGTCGAGATCATCCCCAGCCAGAAGCTCGAGATCGACCCTGACAGCCTGGCCTTGGCCTTCCAGGCCATTCTCGACCGCCTGCCGGCGCCGTCCGAGGTCCAGGTCGAGATGTCCAGCTACTCCCTGGTCGACGAGATGGGCAGGATTCGGGAGCGCGTCAGCACCGGGCCCAGCACCAGCTTCACGATTCTCTTCGAAGCCGCCGAGTCGCGGATGCACGCGGTCGTCATCTTCCTGGCCCTGCTCGAGCTTGTCCGGCTGGGCGAGGCGCGCTTTCGTCAACGTGCCACCTTCGGCGAGATCGAGATCCTGGCGGGCGCTGACGATGCCTGACCTGGAGGCCCTGCCGGGCCTCGAGGACCTCCGACGCCAGGCCGAGGCGGTGCTCTTCAGCCTGGGCGGCGCCATCGAGCTGCGCCGCCTGGGCGACGCTTTGGAGATCGACCAGCGGACGCTGGCGAGGGTCCTGGACGCGCTTGACGAGGCGCTGCGCGGCCGTGGTTTGATGCTCCAGCGGCACGGCGACGAGGTCCAGCTGGTGACCCGCCCCGAAGCCGCGGCCGCGGTCCGCCGGCTGCTCAACCCCGAGGTCCCCGGGCGGCTGTCCTCGGCGGCCTACGAGACCCTCGCGATCATCGCCTACCGACAGCCTCTGACCAAGGCGGCCATCGAGGAGGTGCGCGGGGTGGATTGTGAGCGCGTGCTCGAGGGTCTGCTGACGCGCGGCCTGGTCGAGGAGCGCGGTCGCTTGGAGGCTCCCGGCACGCCCCGCTTGTTCGGGACCACGATGCGGTTCCTGCAGTTTCTCGGCGTTGGGCGTCTGGAGGACCTGCCCGGCGTCGGCGGCGCTGTTGAGGCCGACCAGGAGGCCGTCGCAGAGGCCCCCGCCGAGGTCGACCCTGACTGAAGACGCGGTCCCGGGGGCTGTTCGGCTCAACCGCTTCCTGGCGATGGCGGGCGTGGCGGCCCGGCGCAAGGCCGACGACCTGATCGCCGCCGGCCGGGTCACGGTGAACGGGGCGCGTACCCCGCCCGGCGGACAGATGGTGCGGCCGGGGCAGGACATCGTTGCCGTCGACGGCTTGGAGGTGAGGCCCGCCCCCGCCGAGCACCACTACCTCGCGGTCAACAAGCCGGCGGGTTACCTGACCGCCGTCAGCGACCGCAGCCGCCGACCCCTGGTGACGTCCCTCGTCCGCGGCCGCCCCGCCGCCGAACGGCTGCACCCGGTGGGCAGGCTCGACCTCGACAGCCGGGGCCTTATCCTGGTGACCGACGACGGTGAGCTCAGCTTCCGGCTGCAGCACCCCCGCCACCACGTCGAGAAGGAGTACGAGGCCATCGTCCGCGGCCGGCCCTCGATGGAGGCGGTCGAGAAGCTCCGCCAGGGCGTGGTCCTGGAGGAGGGACGGACTGGCCCGGCGCAGGTGAAGATTGTGGGCGGCGGGCCAGACGCCGGCACCACCCGGGTGCGCATCGTCATTCGCCAGGGCTGGAAGCGGCAGGTGCGCCGGTCCTTCCGGGTGGTCGGTCACCGGGTGCTGGACCTGCGCCGGGTTCGCATCGGCCCGCTGCGGATGGGCGACCTCCCCGAGGGGGCGGTTCGCGAGCTGACCGAGGCCGAGGTTGGCGCCCTCCGTCGCGAGGTGGGGCTCTGATCCTCGCGATCGACGGCCCCTCGGCCTCGGGCAAGACAACGCTGGGCCTGATGCTGGCCCGTCACCTGGGACTCCAACACAAGCGTGGAGGACCGCCCGGAATGGGAGGTCCGCGTCGGCGGCCGGGATCTCACGGGAGCCGTCTTTAACGCGGCCATCACGCCCGCCTTGACGCGGATCAGCCAGGTTGCCGGGGTCCGCCAGGAACTGGTCAAGCAGCAACGGAGCTACGGCCAGGAGGGTGTCGTGATGGTGGGACGCGACATCGGCACCGTGGGATTCCCCGACGCGGACCTGAAGATCTTCATCACCGCCTCGCAGGACGAGCGCAAGCGCCGCCGCTCGCTGCAGATGCGCGACGACGACCACGCCGTCCTCAAGGGTGAGATCACCGATCGTGACGCGGCCGACAGCAGCCGGTTGATCGCCCCGTTGCGGCCCGCCGAGGACGCGCATACGATTGACACCGATGGCCGAAGCGCCCAAGACGTATTCGAAGAGATCCTTCGCCTGATTCCCAGCTCGACGCCCGGAAACCCCATTCAACCTGGGCCCGGATGACCGAAACGAGTGTCGTCGCCTCCCCGGCGCCGGTGGGCCGCGGCCTTATGTCACCGACGCCGATCTACTGGCTGCTGCGCTGGTTCGTGCAATTCGTGATCCTGCTGCTGGTGCGCGGCAACCTTCACATCGAGGGTCGTGAGAACGTCCCTAAAAGGGGCGGGTTGCTTGTGATCAGCAACCACATCGCCAGTGCGGACCCCCCTATCCTGGGCGCCAAATTCCCCAGGCCGCTGCATTTCATGGCCAAGGTGGAGTGGTTCCGGAAGGCGTTCGTCGCCTTCCTGGCGCGACAGTTTCTGTGCTTCCCGGTGGTGCGCCACAGCGCCGATCGAGGCGCCCTCCGTTACACGCTGGCGTTGCTGGAGAAGGGTGAAGCGGTGTGCATCTATCCCGAGGGCACCCGCGCGGATGACGCGCGTATCCACGAGGTCGAAGCCGGCGTCGGGTTCGTGGCGCGTCGATCGGGGGTGCCGATCCTGCCGGTCGCCGTCTGGGGAACCGAGAACGTGCTGCCCGCGAGGGGGGTTCATTTCCCCAGAGCCGCCGACTGCCACATGGTCTACGGCAAGCCGTTCAACCTTCCCCGGGCCGACATGGACAACCTGGAGGCGTCACGGTACATGATGTCCAAGGTCGCGGAGATGCTGCCGGTGGCCTACCGCGGGGTGTTCGAGCTCTATGGGGCGAAGACCGCGTGAGGCGCCTGTCATGAAGGCGGAGCCGGCTGCCAGGCCGGTTTTGAAGGCCGAGCCGGTGCCGCGGCGGGCCAAGACCTACGTCCTCGATACCAACGTGCTGCTCCACGATCCGGAGGCGCTCAATGCTTTCGAGGAGAACGACATCGTCATCCCCCTGGTGGTGATCGAGGAGATTGACTCCCAGAAGAAGCGCCAGGACGAGGTCGGGCGCGGGGCCAGACGGGTTGCCCATCACCTCGACGACCTGCGCCAGCTGGGCAAGCTGTCCGAGGGCGTGCCCACCCCGGGCGGCGGCCTGCTGCGCGTCCAGATCCAGGAGGTGGGCGGCGACCTGCCCCGCGAGCTCGACAGCCACAAGCCCGACAACCAGGTCCTTGCCGTCACCCAGCAGGTGGTCAAGTCCAACCCTGGGCGGCGGGTGGTGCTGGTCAGCAAGGACATCAACGTGAGGGTCAAGGCCGAGGCTCTCAACCTCGCCGCCGAGGACTACGAGCGGGACAAGGTGGTGACCGG